>Ga0138256_10003063_pt1 | contig 17858 bp, 8 predicted proteins | sample KNB2016incub_MG_FD_105486 | JGI IMG/M metagenome (GOLD analysis project Ga0138256, IMG submission 105486) | Active sludge microbial communities from wastewater in Klosterneuburg, Austria - KNB2014incub_MG | ecosystem: Engineered > WWTP > Activated sludge > Unclassified | place: Austria... | reverse complement strand
GGTCTCGGCCGGCGTGAAGCCGAGCACCCGCCCGACGTCCTTCACCGCGGCGCGCGACTTCATCGTTCCGAAGGTCACGATCTGGCCGACCGCGTCCTTCCCGTACTTCTCGCGCACGTACTCGATGACCTCGCCGCGTCGCTCGAAGCAGAAATCGACGTCGATGTCGGGCATCGACACGCGCTCGGGATTCAGGAAGCGCTCGAACAGCAGGTCATACCTGAGCGGGCAGACGTCGGTGATGCGCAAGGCGTACGCCACCAGCGATCCCGCCGCCGACCCGCGGCCCGGCCCGACCGGGATCCCTCGGTCGCGCGCCGCCTTGATGAAGTCGTAGGTGATCAGGAAGTAGCCGGCATACCCCGTCTTGGTGATGACCCCAAGCTCGTAGTCCAGCCGCTCCTGCACCTCGCGCGACAGCGACGCGCCGTAGCGCGCGCGCGCCCCGTCGGTCGCCAGCTGCACCAGCAACGCGTTCTCCGACTCCACGCCGGCGGGCAGCGGAAACGACGGGACGTGATACGTCTTGGAGAAGACCACGTCACACTGGTCGGCGATCGCCAGCGTCTGCTCCAGCACTTCGGGATGCGCGGGAAAACGGGCCGCCATCTCGGGGGCGCTCTTGAAATAGAGCCCGCCGTCGTAGCGCATGCGCGCGGTGTCCTCCCGGTCCTTGCCCAGCCCGATGCACAGCAGGACGTCGTGCGCGTCGTGATCGTCGGCCGTCAGGAAGTGCGCGTCGTTGGTGGCGATGACCGGCAGGCCGACCTCCTTCGAGAGCGCAAAGATCCGCTCATTCAGCTGCGCCTGTCCCTCGGAGTCGTGCGCCTGCACCTCGAGGTAGTAGCGATCCTTGAAGGTCTCGGCGTACCACGCCGCCGCCTCGCGGGCTGCCGCATCATCGTTGCGCAGCAGGTGCGTCGCCACCTCGCCCGCCATGCACGCCGAGGAGACGATCAGCCCCTCGCTGTATCGTGCCAGCAGCTCCCGGTCCATGCGGGGGCGCGTATAGAATCCTTCGGTGTACGCGAGCGACGAGAGCTTCACCAGGTTCCGGTAGCCCTGAATGTCTCGGGCCAGCAGCACCAGGTGGTAATACGGCTTCTGCCCCGGGGTGCCACGGGCCTTGAGCCGGCGATCGCCTGGCGCGACGTAGGCTTCCATGCCGATGATCGGCTTCACGTTCGCCTTGCGCGCCTTCTCCTGGAACTCCCACGCCGCGTGCAGGTTGCCGTGATCGGTGATGGCGAGCGCCGGCTGTTCGAGCTGCTGCGCCCGCTCGATCAGGTCCTTGATCCGGTTGGCGCCATCCAGCAGCGAGTATTCCGAGTGGCAGTGCAAGTGAACGAAAGACATGGCGGGTAACTTAGTGGTCACGCCGCATCGCGCCAAACGGCCGGCGTCCGTGGCGATTGGTCCGTATCTCCTTGACAATGCTTCGGTTATGCCATCTGTAGCTCGCGAAATCTTCCCGATAGGACTGCCGTGGCTGACCAGCTGACCAGTCCAGCCGTGCCACGACACCGGCGGCGATTGCGCCTGGCGGGACGGTTCGTGGCCCGCCTGCTGGCGTCACTGCTGGCCGCGGTCGCGCTCCTTGCCCTGGTCACCCCCGACGGGCGCTACGTCGCGCGCGCGGCCTGGGAGGAAGGGAAGATCCTCGCCCGTCGGCGGCCGATCGCCGCCGTGATCGCCGACTCGGCGGGGACGAGCCCCGCCGAGCGCCGGTCGCTCCAGCTGGTCGTCGATGCCCGTCGGTTCGCCCTCGATTCCCTGCAGCTCACGGGCGGCGAGTCGTTCACGACGTACTCCAGGCTCGAGCGCGATACCCTGGTGCTCCTGCTCTCCGCGGCGCGCCGCGATACGCTCGCCCCGTTTACCTGGTGGTTCCCGGTCGTGGGGCGATTCCCGTACAAGGGGTACTTCGACCACGCCCAAGCGGTGCGCATCGCCGCGTCGATGCGCGAGGCAGGCTACGACACCTACGTCCGTCCCGCCTCTGCCTTCTCCACGTTAGGCTGGTTCAACGATCCCCTCCTCTCGACCACGTTGCGTCTCGACTCGCTCGACCTGGCCGGCACCGTCATCCACGAGTTGACCCACAACACCCTGTTCGTGCGCGGCCAGGTCACCTTCAACGAGTCGTTCGCTTCCTTCGTCGGGACCCGAGGCGCCATCGCCTTTTTCCGCGCCCGCGGGCAACTGCGCGCGGTGCGGCAGCTCGAAGCCGAGTGGCGCGACGAGAAGCTGCTCGGCTCGTTCTGGGGGGCGACCCTGAGCGCAATCGACTCGGCCTACGCCACGCATCCGGCCGATTCGGCCGCACGAGTCGCCGCGCGCGACACGGTGTTCGAGCGCATGCGGCGCCGCCTGCTGGACGAGGTCGCGCCGCGCCTGCCGACCGTCCCGCGTGCGCGGCTCGAGCGCCTGCCGCTCGACAATGCCTTCCTGCTGGCGCGCCGGGTCTACGCCGCCGACCTGTGGGTCTTCGACGCGGTCCACGAGCGCCTCGGCGGTTCGGTGCAGGCGAGCGTCGCGCTGCTCTCGCGCCTGGCGCGTGACCAGCCGGCGGATCCGTTCGGTGCGCTGCACCGCTGGCTCGACGAGCACCCGTCGGGTGCGGTAGTGTCCGGTGGTACGACGCCAGGACCGTCGTGACAAGCGTTCGACAATCGTGCATCTTGTCGGTCCACTAGTGCGGCCGTTCACGGTCATCTTCTTCGCTCGCATGGTTCCCTTCCGGTCGCGCAGCACGTCCAATCGCGGTGACAGGACACCGCGCGATTCGCCCGCGTCCGTCCCGCTCTGGCGCGAAGCGATCCGTGTCGAGAAGGAACTGCGTCCGACGGTCACGAAGCAGGAGGCCGCGCGCGATGACCGCGTGCCATACGTGCGGCTGGTGGCGAGCGCGATGCTGACCGGCGGCGCGGCGGTCGTGGGCGGCGTCTACCTGTATCGCGACGGACTCGTGCGCGCGCGCCTCGATCGCTCGCCGCAGCTGCAAGGGCGGGCGATCGTCCCGTTGCCGCGCCTGCTGCGCCTCCCCATCGTGCAGGCCTCGTGGCAGTTGAGCGCGATGTCGTTCGCCGGGGCGCTCGCCGTCTGGCTGCTCGTGTTCGCGTTGCCACGGACCCGGCGGGCGGCGCTGCGCTGGGCGATCATTCCGCTGGCGGTCGGGGCGGCGGCCGCGCTGTACGGCCAGTGGTGGTATGCGCGCTTCGCCTAACGCGGTCCGGCGGACGGTGTGGCATGCGCGTGACCGGCGCGCGCCACTCCGTCGCCCTACTTGAAGCGCTGGCGCATCAGCTCGCGCAGGTCGATGGTGGCGGCGGGGAGCGGTGCGTCGGGAAGGGCGACGTCGTCCCAGCGGGGCACGACCTTCTCCATGAGCTCGCGCACCCCGCGATCGAGAAAGCGCGACAGCTGGTCGATCGAGTAGTCGGCCCCGCGACGCGATCCGTACGAGTTGAGCGGGTACGTCACCGCCAGGTGGTCGCGCGCCCGCGTGAGCGCCACGTACATCAGGCGCCGCTCCTCCTCCAGTTCTGCCTCGTCGTTCATGGCCCGTGACATCGGGAAGAAACCGTCCACGGCCCAGATCAGGAAGACGGCGTCCCATTCCTTGCCCTTGGCGCTGTGCACCGTGCTGAGGATGAGCGCATCGTCCTCGTCGGTCGTGCCCCCCGCCAGGTCCTGCGTCGCCTGCGGGGGCTCGAGGGCGAGGGCGGACAGGAAGGCCCCGCGCGTCGGGTAACCGTCCGCGATGACTTGCAGCTGGTCGAGGTCGGCCAGTCGCGGCTCGACCCGGTCATAACGCTCGCGCAGGATGTCGTCGTACACCATGCGGATGCGGGCCAGGTCGTGTCCGACCCCCTCGGAGGCGCTGTCACCCGCGAGCTGGGCGAGCAGGGCGCCTAACGTGCCATGCGCGGCGCGCGCGCGGGGCGGGGGCGACCACTGCGCGAACGCCCGCGGGTCCCAGGCGTCGTCGGCCATGGACGCGATGGCGGCCCGGGCGGTCATCTCCCCAATGCCAGGCAGCAGGAGGAGAATGCGATACCAGCTCACCTCGTCGCGCGGGTTCTCGAGGATGCGCAGGAAGGCCAGCACGTCCTTGATGTGCGCTGCCTCGAGGAACTTGAGTCCACCCCACTTCTCGAACGGGATCTTGCGGTTCGTGAGCTCGATCTCGAGGTCGGCCGACATGTAGCCGGCGCGGAAGAGCACCGCCATCTCGCGCAGCGGCGTCCCGTTCTCGTGCAGCTCGAGCACGCGCTCGACGACGAACCGCGTCTGCTGCCCCTCGTCCTGCACGGAGACCAGCCATGGGCGTTCGCCGCCTTCGCGCCTGGTCCAGAGGTTCTTGGTGAAGCGTTCCTCGGCGCGCGCGATGAGCGTGTTCGTCGTGTCGAGGATCGGCTGCGTGGAGCGGTAGTTCTGCTCCAGCGTCACGATCGTCGTCCCGGGAAAGTCGCGCGGAAAGTCGAGGATGTTGCGGAACGACGCCCCGCGGAACGCGTAGATGCTCTGCGCATCGTCGCCGACGACCGTGATGTTGCGGTGCGCGCGGCACATCGCCTTGAGCACGCGTGCCTGCAGCATGTTGGTGTCCTGGTACTCGTCGACGAGGATGTGGCTGTAGAGCCCCGTGATGCGATCGGCGAGAGCAGGATCGCTGTCGAGCATCGCGCCCCAGAAGAGCAGCAGGTCGTCGTAGTCGACGAGGTTGCGGTCGCCCTTGCGCCTGGTGTAGTCGGCGAAGATCCGGCCGATGTCCTCGCGGTAGTCCACGAACGGCGGGTACTCGTCGCGCAAAATGTCGTCGACGGCGATCTCGGTGTTGATGTGGCGCGAGTAGATGTAGTGGAGCGTTGTCTTCTTGGGGAATCGCTTCTTCTTGTCGCCGAGTCCGAGCGAGGCGCGGGAGAGCTGCATCAGGTCTTCGGCGTCCCCCTGGTCCATGATGGTGAAGTCGGCGGGGATTCCGGCCGAGGGACCGAAGCGGCGCAGCAGGCGATGTCCGGTGGCGTGGAAGGTGCCGCCCGCCACGCGGCGCGAGACGCTTCCCACGAGGCGCTCGGCGCGCTGGAGCATTTCCTGGGCGGCTCGGCGGGTGAAGGTGAGCAGGAGGATGCGTTCGGCGGGGACGCCAGTCTCGATCAGGTGTGCGACGCGGTAGACGAGGGTCCGAGTCTTTCCCGTTCCGGCGCCGGCGATGATGAGGAGCGGGCCCTCCTTATATGTAGAGGCTGCCGCCTGCTCGGGGTTGAGCTCTGCGGCGAGGTTGCGCGGCTGGGCAGTGACCTCGGAGGATCGCGTATAGAGGCGCGGGTCGGACATGGTCGAAAGATGGGGGGAGCGGCGGCGAGGGGGCAGGGCGGAGTCCGCCGACTGCGGCTTGGCCACTCGGGGTCGCCGGTCGCCTCCGGCCTGTCCTCGGCCTGTCCTCGGCCTGTCCTCGGCCTGTCCTCGGCCTGTCCTCGGCCTGTCGTCGACATGACGATCGGGGTCACGGGTGTGACGATTCCGGCCTGGTATCCGTCTTGTCCCGTCCGATAGTCGGGGACATTCTGACCGTTGAGGTGCAGAGTTCCTCTGGCGTGCGGCGGGCGACAGCGGTAGATTCGCGCCGCGTTTTGCTGGTGCGGTGTGTCTCCGCGAAATGCGGTGGTGCACCGAGCAGTAGCGCGCGGTAGGACACAGCCGAGCAGACGTCGCTGGCCCTGTTCCCGGAAACGGGGCGGCGGTTAGCGTCGGCTCGACGTACCAACTGTCGGACAACAGTCGACCAGGTTGCCGGTCTCAGGTGTATCGGGGGCGTGGCGTGGTGTGTCTATTTGCGACACTCCGTGCCTTGACCCGGTATACCCGTGCGGCTATCTTAGTAGGCTGTGGTCGAGGTCTATCCATGCCGTTCGACCGCAGTTTGTTGTGCCGATGGAAAAAAAGTGACCGGTCCGAAAAGGGTGGGGTCTAGTCTCCATGAGACGGAGGCCTCAATCGCCTTCGGTCGGCGCTTGTGCGTCGAGCGGGTGTCCCGCCAGACGAGAGCAAGGCTGTTAGGAAGTAGTAGTCGTAGTACCTGTCCGTGCTGGACACAACTCACTCTGCAGAAGGGGGAAAAGGAATGCAGAAATTCACTCGGTCGTTGTTTGCAGTCGGCGCAGTCCTCGGACTGGCCGCTTGCGGCGATGACGTATCAGTCACGCCTCCGACGCCGCCGCTGCCCGCAGGGATTGCGAGCGTCACGGTGGCGCCGGCTGCGATCACCATTGCGATCAACGAGTCGGTGGCCTTGACGGCCTCCGTCGCGACGACGCAGGGGACCGGAACGCCGGCCACGACAGTGGCTTGGACGTCGGCCACGCCGACCATCGCGACGGTTAACGCGACGGGCGTGGTCACTGGTGTTGCTGCTGGAACCACGACGATTCGTGCGACCTCGACCGTTGATGCCGGCAAGGTTGGCGCTGCGGCCGTGACCGTTCGCGCGCTGGCCGTGCAGAGCGTCTCTGTGCAGCCGTCGTCGCTGTCGCTCGTTGTTGGCGCCACGGCTACGGCCGCCGCCACGGTGAACCGCGATGCAGGCGCTTCGGGCGCCGTGACCTGGGCGTCCAACAACGCCACGGTTGCGACGGTCAATGCCGCCACGGGCCTGATCACCGCGAACGCGGTTGGTACGGCCGTGATCACGGCGACCTCGGTTGCCGATCCGTCGAAGTCCGGCGCGCTCGCCGTGACCGTCACTGCGCAGCCGATGGCTCTTCAGAGCCTGACGGTTACGCCGCAGGTCATCACGATCGGCCCCGGCTCCTCGCAGCTGATCACCGCCACGGCCACGTCGGCCACTGGCGCGACGCTGGCCTTCGCCAACAACGCTTCCGACGCCGCCTCGGGCTGCCCGGGCGTTGCGACGGCGAGCACCAACGCCACGACCGGATCGACGACGATCACCGCCGTCGCTTCGGGTTCCTGCGTTGTGACGATCACCGCCACTGGTAGCGGCGCCGGGTTGGCCACCAACTCGCTGCAGGCGACCGTTGCGGTCAACATCATCACCCCGCAGGTCTCGATCCAGTCGATCACGACCGGCGTCACCAACGTACCGGTGGCCGTGAACAACGTGAATGGCCAGATCGAAATCAACCTGAACTTCCAGCCGAGCGGCCTGCCGATTGACTCGGTCGTCGTTCGCATGAACCAGCCCGACGGCCTCCGTCGTGTCGCCCTCCAGAACTTCGGTGGCGCCATTCCGGCCGCTGGCATCCTGTCGCTGTCGGTCAACACGGCCAACTTCGTCAAGAACCCGACCGCTCCGTCGGTCACGATCGACCTGCTCAACGGCCCGAGCACCGTTTCCGCCCAGGTGTATCCGCGCGGCGCGACCGGCTCGACGGCCACGAACTGCACGAACAACCCGTCCGACCCGACCTGCGCCTCGCCGGTCGCGATCGTCCTCAACAACATGGACGGCTGGACGGCTGACATCACCAAGCCCAGCGTGAATGCGGTTTCGGCCGGCAACATCACGTACTGGGGTGGCCCGACGGCCAACGCCTCGGCGACTGTGTACCCGGTCATCTACACCCCGGGTCGCTCGGTCTCCAACGCGACTTGGACGCTCGGTGGCTGCTCGCTCGACACGACCGGCGTCCTCGCCGCGTCGAATGGCGGGCGCACGCAGCAGGGTCGCACGCGCTCCTTCGGCTATGCCTCGAACGGCGCCGACGAAGCCTGCACCACGTACGAGAACAACGGTGGCACGCGCGACAACGTCGCCGTGGCCTCGGCCCAGGACAACCAGAACAACGCGTTCGCCCTGACGCCGCTCATCAGCAACATCGTTGTGTTCAACGCGACGCCTGACTCGCTGCGCCTCGACTACAAGGCGCCGTCGGTCAGCACGCCGGCCCTCACGCGTACGCTTCCGGCCGTCACCGGCTGGGTGAACGCGGGCTACAGCTTCATCAACTTCTCCTCGGCCGATAACGGCGTCGGCCTCAAGGCGACCCGCGATCGTGCCACGAGCTACAGCTCGGTCAATTGCTCGGGTGTCACGGCGACAGACGTTGCCATGGCGACCGGCACTGGTGCAGACATCAACGGCACCGTTGCCTGCCCGACCAACCTGATCGGCGGCACCCCGGGCATCACCAACGGGACCGCTCCTTGGACCGTCAAGGGCAACGAGGCCGACCGCCTCGAGAACCGTGGCACGTCGTCCGCGACCAGCACGTTCGGCACGGACTACACCAACCCCGACATCCGCTGGGGCGTTGAAGACCTGGCCTTCGTCGATCCGGCTCCGCCGGCTGGTACGCTTGCCGCACTGCCGGCTGCGTACGGTGGAACGGTTACCGATCCGGTTGACTCGGTCATCAACGATCCGGCCATCGTAAAGGCGACCGGCATCTTCGGTGAGTTCCGCGCCGAGTTCGACGATGACCGCGCTGGCTTCTACAACAACGGCCAGAAGGACATCAACAACATCTCCGCTGAGAAGCACACGCTCTCCATCGCCGGTCACCTGAACAACATGGGTGCCTGCATGGTCGGCTCCGGTGCGATCGGCGCGACCTTCGTCACCAACCCTGGCTGCGGTCTCGTCTTCATCGCGACGACCAGCACGCTCGGCGTCCGTGTCGACGGCTGGCAGCCTGGAACGCGCGTCACGGTTCCGGCGCCCGAGAGCTACTATGGCTACCGGTCGCAGGTCACCGACGCCGCCGGTAACATCTCGGCGACGCTCTTCCGCCGCGTACTCATCAACAACCAGTCGCCGTTCGCGACCGGTCTGGGAGTCCCGGCGACCCTGAGCGCGTCGACCTTCACCTTCAACGCCACGCACGCTGACTCGGCTGAAGTCATCGCGCAGTCGCTGCAGGTCGAGTTCCCGCTGTTCCCGACGATTGACTCGGTCCGCTACGCTCGTGAGACCCTCGGTACCGCCTTCAACGACGTGATCACGTCGCCGCTGGCTGTCCCGGTGTCGCCGACGCATGGCGCGACCTACACCCGTAGCGTTGAGTTCACGGACGCGACGGCCTTCCCGGCTGAGAACATGGTAGACTCGCTGGTCTACGATGCCCAGGCTGTGAAGCCGACCTCGGCCCGTACGTGGTCGTGGAACCAGGGTGGTGTGCTCGGATTCGGTGCGGCCTTCCCGGCGCCCGCGTTCTCGCCGCTCATCGCGATCCCGCCGCTCAACGTCCAGAATGGCGCCGGTATCGGCCGCTGGAACGCTGCGGATTCTTCGAAGGCGGTTCTGCACTGGCGCGTGATCTCCACGGTGGCGACGACCAACCAGTTTGGTTCGATCGTGCCGCTGCGTGCCCAGGCGGTCGCTCCGACCAACTCGCCGAACTCGCCGATCGTCCGCGTGGACTTCTATCGCCTCACGGATGACACGCACGCTCCGTTCGCCGGTGGTACCGCTTCGTACTGGAGCTACCTCGGCAGCTCGAGCACGGCGATCGCCCGCGACCAGGGCACGTACCGCTCCTATGTGTACGAGCTCCCGAGCGCGAGCTACAGCAACATGTGGAACACGTCGACCGTCCAGACGGCCGTCGCTGCGACCGAGAGCATCGTCGCAGTGGCAGTCCTCGCCAACGGCGACGCAGTCCTCACGCAGCTCACCGTCATGATTCCGTAAGCTCTCACGAGCTGCACGACATCTTGACGGACGCACGAAACCAGCGGCCCCGCGAGAGCGGGGCCGTTTGGTTTTCCGTGCATGTGCAGCCGTGCTTGACCCGGCTGCGATACCTTGCGAGGATTCGTATTGGGCGACAAATGCGCGGCACCGCCCGTGCGGTCGCCACCTCCACCTCCGCCATCCACCATCCTCGTGCTTCACTTCTTTCGCAGCCCGCTCGTCATGGTCGCCGTTCTCGCGGCCTGCACTGGCGACAACTCGGCATCAAGTGAGCGGTTCGTCGCCGGCAGTGCCCTCGACTCGCTCCCGGCTCTCTCCATCGCCGAAGGACGCCTCGTCTGTACCGCCACCGGGGCTGATGGCTGTCCGCTCAGCTCCGCCGTTGCCAATCGCTTCGACGACGGTCGGGTCGCCGTATGGGAGCCGGGGCGCGAGGTCCGCATCCTCGATGCGAAGAACCCCTCGGGGCGCGCTTTCGGCGTCTCAGGACAGGGAACGGGCCAGTACGCGGTCGCTCTCGCCGTAGGACCCTATCAGGGGGGGATCGCGATCGTCGACGGCCAGCGAAACCGGCTGCTCCACTACGACGATGCGGGCAACTTCAAGCGTGAGGACGTGCTGCCGACGCCGACGCCGAATGCGGCACCCGGCTTCGTTGGCGATACACCCGTGTTGCAGACGCTGCAGGCGCCGTCAGACAGCGCAGTCGCGCACCTCAAGGTCGAGCTGCTGACCTCGCAGGAGGAGCGGACGGGGGTCACCGTGCTCGACGTGCCCGTGCCGTGGCTGCGGTTGCGAGGCGACTCGGCCGTCAGCTTCACGCCGTTCTTTCCGACATCGCCGGTGTATTCGATCGACCGGGACCAAACTGTCGTGTGGGCGCCGGGTGACTCCTTCCGTGTCGAGCGCCGCGGCTTCAAGGGCGCGGTCAAGTGGACGCTGGTGAGCGATCGTCAGGGGCTGCCCGTCACGGAACGCGACATCGAAATCCGTCGCGACCTGATTTACCGTACGGCTGCGCGCGGACAGCTGCGGCCCGGCGAGCTCGATTCCATGGTCGCGGCGACCGCCTCGATGCATCCGGTCATCAGCGGCATCGTGCTCGAGTCGAGAGGGCGGGTACTCGTTGCGGGAAGCATCGCGCCGTCCCGCGACTCGGTCGAGTACCTGCTGCTGTCGAATGCGGGCGAACCCGCGAATCGCCTCACGCTTCCCGTGCGCACGCACCCGTTGATCCTGTCCGGCGATTCGCTGCTCGTGCATCGCCCCACGGAGGGCGAGCCCTGGGAGCTTCGCTGGCTGATCCTCAAGTCGCGCCCGTAGGCGCCCGCACGCTCGCGCACCGCAAGATCGCCCGGCCCCGAATGACTCGGCGCCGGGCGATTCTCATCAGGGACTGAAGCTCGGACGGACGGAGGAAGTGACCGTGCGTCGCCCCCGGGCTCGTGCCGGTCCGGCTTAGCGCGCGGCGGGCGCCGTGCGAATCTGCAGCCTGTACTTCTGGGTGAGTTCGTCGGCGTAGCTCCACCCCGTTCCCTCGAGCTTGTCCTGCACGACGATGATCGGGGTCAACTCCTTGTCGGTGACGAGCGGGTCCAGCCACGACTTCCGGTTCTTCGGGTCGAAGAGGAAGATGTCGAAGAACTTGCTGTCCACGAAATACTGGATGCGCTTGTAGACGTTCGGAAGCGAGTCTCCTTCGGGAGCCCCGGCGCCGATGACCAGCAGGACGGAATCCTTGCTCATGCCGAGTTCGAGGTCCCGGACACGACTATCGGAGCAGGCGGAAACCAACATGAGCGTCAGCGCAGCCGCAGCGAACATGGCGACGCGGCGCTTGGGCGTAGTAAGCATGATATGTGTTGTGAGAACGGCGACGTGAGGGCGACTTGTCTGCCAACGATTGAATCTACAGGGTTCGGTCCTCGTACCCCACCCCCGAGCGGCAGATACGAGCGGCAGATACGAGCGGCCGTTACGAGCGGCCGTTACGAGCGGCCGTTACGAGCGGCCGTTACGAGCGGCCGTTACGCGGACCGCGACCGTGCAGGGGATGGCACTCCAGTCGCTGGTTCCACATCGGCGTCGGGAGCCGGGAGCGAGGCTTTCAGCGTCTCGTAGGGCAGCGGCACCGCCGCGAGTGCGAAGACGGACTCGAAACCATGGACGACCGCATCGCGGACCAGTCCCGGCAGGTCGGAGACGCTGGAACTTCGGGCGGTCGGGGACGGGTGATGGGGAGCGGCGTCTCCGGAGTGGTCGCTCGACCGCACCTCGCGCTCGCCGATCTCGCGCGCAACCGAGGTCATGGTCACGCCGGCAATGCCACAGGGGACGATCAGGTCGAACCATGACAGGTCTGTGGTGACGTTGAGGGCGAAGCCGTGCCAGGTGACCCAGTCGCGTGCATGGACCCCGATGGACGCGAGCTTGCGGTCGTTCACCCAGACCCCCGTGTACCCGGGACTGCTGCTCCCCGTCACACCAAACGGGGCGACGCCCTGTATGATCGCTTTCTCGAGTTGGCGCAGGTACCAGTGCAGGTCCTGCTTGTGCTGCTTGAGGTCGAAGATCGGATACCCGACGAGCTGTCCGGGGCCGTGGAAGGTCACGTCGCCCCCGCGATCCACCTCGAATCGCTCGACACCGCGGGCCTCGAGTTGGGCGGTCGAGGCCACGAGGTGAGCGTCCTTGGAGGCGCGTCCCAGGGTGATGACCGGGGGGTGCTCGACGAGAAGCAGCAGGTCGGATTCCAGCGTTCCAGCTATGCGCGCTCGCGCGACGGAGCGCTGGAGGTCGAGGGCGTCGGCGTAGGGGAGGGTGCCGAGGTGGCAGACGAACAACTGAGGACGGGAGACGGGGGACGGGGGACGGGGGTGCTCACCACGTTGCGGCTCGCGGGACGGGGGTGTCGTTACCTCCCGTCTCCCGTCCCCCGTCCCCCGTCCTATGTTGTCACGCATGCACCAGTCTGCCTAACGAATCGAGCGCCGCCTCGGCGATCGCCTCCGAGAGGGTGGGATGGGCGTGAATCGCCAGGTCCACCTCCTCGACCGTGAACTCGTTCTCGCGCGCGACGAGCAGTTCGTGGATCAGTTCCGTGGCATGCGCGCCGATGATGTGGGCGCCGAGGATCTCGCCGTACTTGGCGTCGCGGATGATCTTCACGAAGCCCTCGGTCTCGCCCGATGTGCGGGCGCGACCGTTGGCGGAGAAGGGAAACTTCCCGACCTTGTAGTCAAGTTTCTGCTCCTTGCACTGCGCCTCGGTGAGGCCGATCGATGCCACCTCGGGATGGCAGTAGGTCGCGTTGGGGATGTTGCCGTAGTTGATCGCGTGCGGCTGCTTGCCCGCGAGCAGTTCGGCAAGGACGTATCCCTCCCGCTGTCCCTTGTGGGCGAGCATCGGGGCGCCGATGACGTCGCCGATGGCGTACACGCCCTTGGCGCTCGTCTGGTAGCTGGTCGTGTCGACCTTGACGAAGCCACGATCCGTCAGCTGGACCCCGAGCTCCTTGAGGCCGATCTCCTCGACGTTAGGCGCGCGTCCGGCGGCGACGAGGACGCAGTCGACCGTCAGCGACTCCTTGGCCCCGCCGGCTTCGAGCGACATCGACACGTCGTTCTTGCCGACCTTGACGTTGGAGAGCCGGGCGCCGGTGTGCACCTGGATCTTGCGCTTCTTGAAGGCGCGCCCGAGTTCCGCCGAGCAGTCAGCGTCCTCCAGCGGCAGGAGCACGGGGAGGACCTCGACCAGGTGGACCTCACTCCCGAACGCATTGAATACATCGGCGAACTCACAGCCGACCGCTCCAGCGCCGACGATGGCGATGGACTTCGGCGCCTTGGCCAGCGTGAGTGCCTCGTCCGAGGAGATCACGGTCGTCTTGTTGAGCTCCAGTCCGACCTGCGGCAGGCCGCGCACGCGCGATCCGGTGGCGATCACCACCCCCTTCCTGGCGTCGTGCTTCTCTTCCTTGCCGTCCGCTCCGATGACCGAGAGCGCGGCCACGGCCGCTCCCGAAGCCTTGACCAGGCGACCGGTCCCCTTGATCCAGGTGATCTTGTTCTTCTTGAACAGGAACTCGACCCCCTTGGAGTTCTGGCTCGAGACGCCGCGCGAGCGCTTCATGGCCACGCCGAAGTCGAAGCCGACCTCGCCGGTGACGTTCACGCCGAACTCGCCGGCGTGTCGGACCTTGTTGGCCACGGATGCGCTCTCGAGGAGCGCCTTGGCCGGGATGCACCCCCAGAGGACGCAGGTGCCGCCGAGCCCTTCGCGTTCGACCACCGCGACGGAGAGGCCGAGTTGGGCGCAGCGAATGGCGCCGACATATCCGGCGGGGCCGCCGCCGAGGAAGATGACGTCGTACGAGGCCATGACGAATCGGGGATTGGGCGTGAGAAGCGCGACGAGTCAGGCGTCGCGACGCCGCGTAATCTACCCGATGGCGGGGAGGGGCGCATGGCTGAGGCGCATCGCGTCGCGGTGCGCCGCAGCAGGGTGCCCAATCAGGGCACCCCACCGGTCTCGGCTAGCGGCGCCGCGACGGCGGCGCGCCGCCGACTCCGATGCGTCGGCGTTCGCTGCGCACGCCGTCTGAGGTCACGATGTCGAGCGTGGATTCGGCCGTGTAGACCGTCGCCTCACCTCCGCGCCCGAAGGCCAGGATATCGCCCGTGGCGGGGTGGCGAACCATGACGCCGCGCGTGCTGCCGCCGCTCCAACGCACTCGAACGGCACCGGCGCCGATACGCTCGGCGACGGGGACATCGGCAGTGGTCGACACCGCGGCCGTGGAGCGGAACTCAGCCCGCGCCGCTCCGGCGGCGACACGCACCAGCGTTGGCTCCTGCCCCCGCATCATGTCGAAGGGAATAACGAAGGCGAAGTTCCGGGCCGAGCCGTCAGGATGGTCGGCCAGCTGTTCTCCGTCGAACGGCAGGTCGAACAGCACCTGACCGAGGGGACCGAATCCCTGCAGGCGATTGCGCCCCGGGCGCTGCGGTAGCGAGGGTGGCGCGTCGACCTCGTACGTGGGTTCGAGGATCACCTGTCCGTTCTGCACACGTCCCCAAACCAGGAGGCCGCGGCGTGAGGAGTTCCCGGCCACGAGGGCGGTGGCGTTGATCGGGTTCGAGGTTCGGTAGCTGAGGACGCTCGTGAAGGTGTAGGGGCTGATCCAGGTCGGGTTGCAGTATCCCATGAGGTCGTAGCGCGCCGAATCCTTGAGCGCATTGCTGGACAGGTCGTACCCGTAGGTGCCGAGCCGCCCTTCTGCCACGGGATACGAGGGATCGGCCCCGCCGGCGCCGCAGCTTGGGGCATGGAAGCGCCCGAAGTTGTGACCCAGCTCGTGGGCCATGACGCCGGTGGCTGACGGGAGCTTGTCCCACCCGATGGCGGCCCGCCCCGGTACGTAGCCTAACCCGGCGATGCCAGAGCTGTAGCTCACCTTGACGATGCCGTAGTAGTACCGTGTGCTGCCGTCTGCGGCGCGAAGGGCATTGACCTCGCTCAGGATCTGGTTCCACGCGCCATTGGCGTCGTTGCTCTTGAGCGTGTCGGAGTTGGTCGTGAAGGGCGCGCGCACGTCGACGTCGACCGCATCGAGCGGGAATAGGGCGCGTGTGTCGGCCAGGTACGACGCGGCGTTGCCGACGGTCACGCCACCCTGCAGGCCCGTCGCGCTCTGCAGGACGGGGACCATCCGGATGCTGAAGGTCGGAACCGTGCGCACGTCGATCGCCGCGGGCGTGCCGGATGATGGATAGGTGTTGTCCGTCTCCGACGTCTCCACCACGGTGCCGTTGGGGTCGACATCGGCCAGGATGCGCAGTCCCGGCAGCAACGACGCCGACGGGATGAGGTAGTTCCACGACGAGGTAAGCGTTCCCTGAGCGACGGCCTGCGGGACCGCACTGCCCGGCGCGTTGATGGTGATCGTGTTGGTGAGGGTGGCGCCGTCGTAGAATCGCACGCGCACGGCGGGGGTTGCCGTGTTCGCGCCGTTGGCCTTCACGAAGACGCGCAGCAGGCCGTTGCGCCCGGTGATGGTCGGGACCGTGCCCCCGTATGTCTGCACGACCTGCTGGATGTGCATGCCGTCGATGGTCAGGTTGAGGCCGGATGGGGGTGGGGGCGGCGGAGGAGCACTGCCCGTGTAGGTCACCGAGATGCTGGAGGTGGCTCCACCGCCGACGCTGACGTTCTGCGACGTCGCCGAGGGCGTGTACGTCGTGCCGCTGCTGGAGACCGTGCCGGCAACAACGGTGTAGCTCCCCTGGACGAGGCCCGACAGAGTGGCACTCGCGGTCACGGCGTGGCTGTACGCGTTGGGACCGGTGACGCTCACGCTCGCACTCACCCCGATCGGCAGGCCGCTCACGGTCAGCGCGAGGGCACCGGTGGCGGTCACGTAGTTCACGGTCGTGGTGACGGCCGAGGTGGACGGGGTCACCGAGACCGTCTGCGACTGCGGGTTGGGCGCCCACGCGGCGCTGCCGCTCTGCACGGCCTGCGACACCACGGTGTACGTGCCCGGGGTGAGCCCCAGCAGCAGCGTGGTTGCCGTGACGGCGCGCGAGTAGCCGTCGGGGCCGGTGACCGCGATTGAGGCCAGGACGTTGGTCGGGAGTCCGGTGACCGTGAGGGCGATCCCGCCACTCGCCAGGGCATACGCAAACGCGGTCGCCGTGGGGGTGTCACCTGCCGCGACCGACACGGTGCGCGTGCTCGGCGTTGGCGCGTAACGGTGGGTGCCGGCAACGGCGTTGGCCGCCGTGAGCGTATAGCTGCCGGGTGCGAGCCCAATGAGGGTCGTGGACGTGGCGATCGACGCCGAGAAGCCGTTCGGGCCGGCGACGGTGATCGCGGCGGCGACGGCCTGCGGCAGCCCCGTGACGGCGATCGTCAGGGCGCCGGTGGTGACGGCGTAGCTGACGGTCGCGGTCGCAGGGGTCGTCGATGCCGCGACCGCGACCGTCTGCGAGGCGGGCGATGCGCCGTATGCTGCGGCGGTGGCACTCACGCCGTCGGCGGCGACGGTGTACTGGCCCGGAGCGAGTCCCACGAGCGTCTGCGTCGCCGTGACCGCGCGGGCGTAACCTTGCGGTCCCGTGACGGTAATTCCGGCGTTGGAGCCCGAGGGCAGCCCGGTGACCGTGACGGTGAGTCGCCCCGTGGCCAGCGCGTACGTCAGGGCGGCGCTGTGCGGTACGGCCGATGGGAGGACGACGACGGAGACCGGGGCCGCAACGCCGTACGCATCGGCACCGACCGTGACCGGATCGGCCGTGATCGTGTAGGTGCCCGGGACGAGGTTTGCGAGCCGGTCGCCGGACGTTACCGTGCGGCGGAATGAGTTCGGCCCGGCCACGATCGCCGAGGCCGGCATGCCCCCAGGCAATCCGGCGATCGAGACGATCAGCGTCCCCGAGGCGAGCTGGTACGGGAAGGCGGCGGCTGCGGGAGTGGCCGAGGCGGCGACTACGACATCGACGGACGGTGTCATCGGAGCGTACGTCGCATCCTCGACCGTCACGGCCGTCGGGGAGAGGCGATACGTGCCGGGAGCGAGCCCCCCGAGCGTGCTGCCGGTGGCGACGGTGCGCGCGAAGCCGCTGGGGCCGGTGATGGCCACGTCGCCGGCGGCGCCGGTGGGTAGGCCGGAGGCGCTGACAGCGATGGCGCCGGAGGCGATAAGGTATGCGACGTTGGCGTTGGCGGTCGCGCCCCCGGCGACGGTTACGTTGGGAGCCGACGAGGATCCTTCGTAGTGATCAGTACCGACGGTGATCGGCGAGACGGCGATGTCGTACGTACCGAGGGAGAGGCCGGACAGGGTCACGCTTCCGGTGACGATGCGGGCGAAGCCTGCCGGTCCGCTGACGCTGATGCTGGCGGCGCTGCCGTCGGGGAGTCCCGCCACGGCGATCGTCAGCGTTCCCGTTACCGTCCCTGGCCCAGGGGTCCCCGTGGCATTGCCGGCCTCCCCGCCGCAGGCGGCGAGCGATACGAGCAGGCACGTCAGCGCCGGTGTCAGCCCGCGAGTCAGCCCGCGAGTCAGCCCGCGAGTCAGCCCGCGAGTCGGCCTGCACGTCAGACCTAGTCTGTCGCGCCATGCACGTCGCCAGTCAGGGCGAGATGATCCGGGAGATGTGGGGAGAAACACGTGAGCGCGTCCTTGGATGGGCCAGTG
>Ga0138256_10003062_pt1 | contig 17860 bp, 16 predicted proteins | sample KNB2016incub_MG_FD_105486 | JGI IMG/M metagenome (GOLD analysis project Ga0138256, IMG submission 105486) | Active sludge microbial communities from wastewater in Klosterneuburg, Austria - KNB2014incub_MG | ecosystem: Engineered > WWTP > Activated sludge > Unclassified | place: Austria... | reverse complement strand
CGCGCGGCGGGCTCCCGATCGAGGTCGTCCGCGAGAAGTACCGCAGCGATCGCGACACCGCCACCAACAACCAGATCCGCGGTGCCGCGGCGATCGTCGACGAGTTGCTTAGGGACGGGCGCGTTCACGGCATCATCGGCATCGGGGGCGGCACCGCGACGCTGGTGGCGACGTCGATCATGAAGCGGCTGCCGTTCGGCATGCCGAAGCTGATGGCCTCGCCGATGGCCGCGCACCCGGCCTACATCGACCAGTACGTCGGCACGCGCGACATCACGATGCACCACACGGTGCTGGACATCGTCAAGATGAACCCGCTGCTGCGCGCGCAGATCGTCAACGCGGTCGGCGCGATCTGCGGCATGGTCGAGATGACGCAGGGCACCGACATCCAGTTCGACAAGCCGTGCGTGGCGGTGTCGTCGTTCGGCTTCGGCGAGATGGCGGTGCAGGCCGCGCTCGGCATGCTCGAGCAGGCCGGCTTCACGCCGATCGTCTGCCACGCGCAGGGCAAGGGCGACCGTGCGATGGAGGAGATGATCCGCGACGGGGCGTTTCACGGCGTGCTCGACATCTGCATCGGCGGCGTCATGGAGCACCTGTACCAGGGCAATCGCGACCCTGGGCCGGACCGGCTGATGGCGGCGGTCGAAACCGGCATTCCGGCCGTGCTGGCGCCTTGCGGACTCGACATCCTGTCGTACGGCGGGCGCGCAGACATGCTCGAGAAGACGAAGGACCGGCCGCAGTACGTGCAGGACCGGCTGCGCGTGCAGGTGCGCACGACCGCCGACGAGCTGCGCCACGCGGCGGACGTGATCGCCGAGCGGCTCAACCGCGCCAGCGGCCCGTGGACCTTCCTCGTGCCGCTGCGCGGCTGGTCGTCGCTGGACCGGGAGGGGCGCCCGATCCACGATCCGGCGGCCGACGCGGCCTTCGTCGAGCGGCTGAAGCAGAAGCTGGACGAGCCCGGGCGCGTGTGCGAGGTCGACCTGCACCTGTATACGCCGGAGTTCGCGAAGGTCGCGGTCGACGAGTTCGTTCGGCTGTACAGACAGGCCAGGGCGCCGGCGCTTGCCGCGGCCGGGCAGGAGTAGCGGCGATGCTGGTGCGCAACTGGATGCACTCCGACCCGATGACGATCCCGAGCGACACGCTCGTCTCGGAGGCCAAGCGCCTGATCAGCGACAACAACCTTCATGCGCTGCCGGTCGTCGACGACGGCCGGCTTCGCGGACTGGTCACGCGCGCCAACCTGCTCAGGATGGGGCAGTTCGTGCTGCGCACGCAGGATCCCGACGAGTTCAGCTTCTTCGTGACGCGGCTCAAGGTCCGGGACGTGATGGTGCGCAACCCGGCCACCGTCGAGGCCAGCGACACGATGGAACACTGCCTGAGGCGCGGCCAGGAACTGGGCGTTGCGCAGTTCCCGGTGATCGAAGGCGAGCGCGTGGTGGGCGTCATCTCGGCCAACGAGATCTTCCAGCTCGCCGCGCACTGCCTCGGGGCCTGGGAGCGGCGCAGCGGCGTGACGCTGGCGCCGACGCGGCTCGGCCCGGGCGTGCTCGGGCAGATCTGCGACGTCGCCGAGGCCGCCGGAGCCGTGCTGCAGGGCGTCTATCCGGTCGCTGCGCATGGCGCACACGGCAACGACGAATACCCGCACAAGCGGGTGATCATCCGCTTCCACGCCGACGACGTGCAGGCGGTCGTCAACGCGCTCGAGGCGGCCGGGTTCCCGGTCATCGAATCGGTCGATGCCGGGCGGCACGCACACGCGGCCTGAACCGCGGACAGGGGAGACGCGACATGAGCTTGCCATTGGTGGTGGCCATCACCGGTGCGACCGGTGTGGTCTACGGCGTCGAGATGCTGCGCGTGCTGAAGGAGCTGGGGCAGGAGACGCACCTGATCCTCAGCGAGGCGGCGGGCATGAACCTGGCGATCGAGACCGGGTACTCGCTCGATGACGTGCGCTCGCTCGCCGATGTCGTCTATCCGAACAAGGACGTCGGCGCAGCGGTCGCGAGCGGCTCTTTTCGCACGCGCGGCATGATCGTCGCGCCGTGCACCGTCAAGACGCTGTCGGCGATCGCCAACTCGTTCACGTACAACCTCGTCGTGCGCGCCGCCGACGTCACGCTGAAGGAGCGCAGGCCGCTCGTGCTGATGGTGCGCGAGACGCCGCTGCACAAGGGCCACCTGGAGCTGATGGTGCGCGCAGCCGACTGCGGCGCGACGATCCTGCCCCCGATGCCGGCCTTCTACCACCGGCCCGAATCGATCATGGACATCGTGCACCAGACGATCGGCAAGGCGCTCGACCAGGTCGGCGTGGAGCACCAGCTGTTTCGCCGCTGGACCGGGCACGACCGCGGCGCGCCGGCGCTGCCGGGCGCCGAGCGGGCGCCGGCCGACCGTGCGGTCGGCGAGCATGCCGCGGCACGCGAGCCGCTGCGCGTCGCTGCCAGCTGACGGCCGCCGACCGTTCGGCGGCGCCGGCGGCCGCTTCGTCCGCTCCGGGATCGTCATGCGCACGCGCGCGCGGCGATAGTCGGCACATGACGGACGGAAGCGCTCCCGGGGGGCGGCGATGAACACCTATCACGGCGACACGCTCGCGTTTCGCGACAGGAACTTCCTGCTCGACGAACAGCCGCTCGAGGCGTATTTCGAGTTGATCGGCCAGCGCCCGGACCTGCACGACGGTGCGTGCCCGCCTTGCCGGGGCTACGCGGCGACCTGGGAGATCGACGACGGCTGGTTGTACCTGGTCGGCCTGGCGGGTCAGTGGTCGGACAGCTCGCCGGTCGTGCTGCGCAACCTGTTCCCGTTTGCCGGCGAGCGAATCCTCGCGACCTGGTTCAGCGGGACGATCCACGGTTTCCGACAGGACGACGGACACCCACCCGGCGTGGCGGCCGATCGACACCGCTATCCCGATCTCGTGCTGACGATCGACCAGGGGCGCATGCACAGCTCGAGCATCGTGCACCGCAGCCCCGCCGGATCGAGCGCCGACGGCCACGCCACGGTCGCGTCGGTACCCGGTCGCGACGAACTGGCCAGCGCCGGCGACGATTCGAGCCTGCTGATCTGAGCGGCTGCGCGGGTTCGCCCGCGCTCAGCGGCACGCGCGGGCTCTGGCCCGCGCTCAGCGGCACGCGCGGGCTCTGGCCCGCGCTCAGCGGCACTTCGCGAGAACGTCCTCCGGGATCGGCACGGCGTGGATCCGGGCCCGGTCGCCGGGGTCGCGGACGCAGAAGGCACGCGTTTCGCGGCTTTCGCAGATCAGGTCGTCGCCGCGACGGATCGTGTGCTTCTGGATGAAGACCTTGGCGCGCCACTCCTCGACCTCGGTCAGCACGTGCAGCGCCTCGCCGTAGGTCGCGCTCTTGAAGAAGCGGGTGTGGTGCTCGAGCAGCGGCGTGCCGATGATGCCGTTGATGCGCTCGAGCTCGTGCCACGGAGGCACGCCGAAGCTCATGAAGAAGTGCAGCGAGGCGGCATCCATCCACCGGTGATAGCGCGGAAAGAACACGATCCCGGCGGGATCGCAATCGCCGAAGCGGACTTCGACCGTCATCGACGTGGTCTTGCTCATGCGGACGTCCTGGACGAGGGGCAAAGCCGCCATCATAGTCGGTTCGCCGCGGCGGCGACCGTGGCCGCTCAGGAGGTCTCGAGCAGCTTGAGCCGTTGCACCTTGCCCGAGGGCCCGCGGGGCAACTCGTCGACGAAGCGGATGTGCTTGGGCGTCTTGTAGCGGCCGAGGTGGGTCGTGCAGAACGCGCGCAGTTCTTCGCGCAGGGACTCCTGCTCGGCACCGCGCGTGCTGCGACGGTCCTCGCGCACGATCACGCAGGCGAGGATCTCCTGGCCGTAGTGCCGGTCGGGGATGCCGACTGCGGCTGCGTCGGCGACGGCCGGGTGGCGCAAAAGGACCTCGTCGATCTCGCGGGGTGCGATGTTCTCGCCCCCCTTGATGATCAGTTCCTTGATGCGCCCGGTGACGTAGAAGAAGCCGTCCGCGTCGCGGCGCCCGAGGTCTCCGGTGCGCAGCCAGCCGTCGGCGAAGGCGGCCCGGGTGGCCTCCGGGTTCCGGTAGTAGCCGATCGTGACCTGCGGCCCGCGGATCAGGATTTCGCCGGTCTCGCCGTCGGGCAGCGTGTGTCCGTGCTCGTCGACGATGCGCGCCTCGCAGCCCGACGGACGACCGACCGAGCCGACCCGGCGCGCCTGCGGCTCGATCGGGTTGCTGAAGGCCGGCGCCACGGTCTCGGTCAGTCCCATCGTCTCGATGATCCCGATCCCGAACTTCGACTCGAACGCGAGGTGGTGTTCGGGCGGCAGCGCCGCGGACGCCGAGCGGCAGAACCGGATGCCCGCGAGCGCCTCGCGCTGCGGCGCCGCCCCCTCGAGCAGGTAGCTGATGATCGTCGGCACGACGTTGATCCAGGTGCAGCGGTTCGACGTCGCCGTGTCCCAGAAGCGCGCGGCCGAAAAGCGTGCGGCGATCACGAGGCTGCCGCCGTGCGCGATCGGCGCGAGCATCGTCACCGCGAATGCGTTGATGTGGTAGAGCGGCAGCACGGCCGCGACTCGATCCTCCGGACCGAGAAGGTGCTCGCGGCTGATCGCATGCGCGTTGGCGGCGAGATTGCCGTGCGTGAGCATCACGCCTTTCGGCTGGCCGGTGGTGCCGGACGTGTACATGAGCAGAGCCAGGTCGTCGCGGCCCGGCGGGGGCTCGACGGCCGCGTCCGACGACACCGGATCGGCGGTCCACTCGCCCGGGATCGCTTCGGCGTCCGGTTCGACCTCGACGATCGTCGGCGTCGACGCGTCGCCGCCGAGCAGCTCGCGCAGCCGCGCCGCCCAGTCGGCCGATGCGAAGACGAGCCGGCAGCCGGCGTGGCCGAGCACGTAGCGCATCTGTTCCGGCTGCGACAGCAGGTTGACGGGAACGACCGCGCGGCCGCCATGCATCGCGCCGAGCAGCAGGCGAACCGTGGCGACGCCGTTGGGCATCACCACCGCGACGTTGTCGCCGCGCGCGGCGCCGTGGCGGTCGAGCAGCGCGCCGATTCGCCGGCACGAGGCCTGCAGCGCCGAAAAGGCGAGCGTTCGGCCGGTGTCGGCGTCGACCAGGTAGACCGCGTCGGCGCGATCGGCGGCGCGCGCGTCGACCAGGGCCGTCACGGTCTGCGGGTCGCCGGGCTGGTGGTGTTCGATGGCCATCGCGCCGGCGCTCAGCGACCGTGCTTCGCGAAGAACGCGCCGAGCAGGTCTTCGATCGCCGGGACGCGTTCGGCGATCGGCCGCGAGACACGGGTCACGTTCAGGTAGTGGCGCACGGTCATGTTGTCGCTGAAGTTGTTGCCGCCCCAGGTGCCGCAGCCCATCGACAGCGAGAACGGCAGTCCGTTGTCGAAGCTGCCGCCGGTGGCGATGCAGTGGGCCTGGTTGAGGATCACGCGCGCCACCGGCAGCCTCAGCCCGAGTTCGACGGCGCGCGCGTCCACGCTGCTGTGCAGGCCGACCGAGTGGCCGGCACCCATGAAGGCGTAGATGCCCTCGACGATTCGCCGTGCGTCGTCGAAGTCGTCGGCCGTGTACAGCGTGAGCACCGGCGAGAGCTTCTCGCCGGAATACGGATGCGCGGGCCCGGCCGCCGATTCCACGACCATCAGCACGCGCAGGTCGGGGCGCCGCGCGAGGTCGTCGAAGCCGGCCAGCGCGGCGATCGCGGCCGCCGACTTGCCGATGACGTCGCCGGAGAGCTTGCCGTCGGGCCACATCACGCGCTGCAAGGCCGCCTTGCGGGCGTCGTCGAGCAGCACGACGCCGCGCGCCGCCAGTGACGCGAGCAGCCGCTCGCGCGCCGCGCGCACCACGACGACGCTGTTCTCCGACGAGCAGCTCGTGGCGTTGTCGAAGGTCTTCGAGCGCACGATCCGCTCGGCCGCCGCGTCGCAATCAGCGGTTTCGTCGACGATCGACGCGACGTTGCCGGCGCCGACGCCGAAGGCCGGCGTGCCGCAGGTGTAGGCGGCGCGGACGTTGCTCTGCGAGCCCGTGGCGACCACGAGGTCGACTTCGCGCATCAGCACGGCGGTCGCGCTCTTGGTGATCGCGCCCGGCAGCATCTGCACGAGGTCGCGCGGCGCGTCGACGCGGTCGAACTGCGCATGGATGAACTCGATGAGCCTCGCGCAGGTGCTGCGCCCCTTCGGGCTGGGCGCCACGACGATCGCGTTGCGCGCCTTCAGTGCGTTGATGATCTTGTTGGCGGGCGTTGCGGCGGGGTTGGTCGACGGCGTGATCGCCGCCACCACGCCGACGGGGCGCGCGATCTCGATGACGCCCAGCTCCGGGAACTCGGCGATCACGTCGACGGTCTTCATGCCGTGCAGGTCGCGCAGCAGGCCGAGAGTCTTGCGGTGGTTCTTGAGCACCTTGTCGTCGACGTCGCCCACGCCGGTGTCCGCCACGGCCAGCTCCGCGAGCTCGCGGTTCCGGCCCGGCTCCAGGATGGCCCAGGCGGCGGCGGCGACGACCTCGTCGACGCGCGCCTGGCTCCAGCCGTCCGCAACCGCCTGGGCAGTGCGCGCACGATGCACGACCTTGCGAACGGCATCGGCGCCGGCCTCGTCGTCCGGAATCGCTGTGGGCGGGGCGGTCTTGCTCATGGTGGCTTCCCTGTGCGGCCCGGGTGCATGGCCTGTCTTGCGTGCGAAGCGGCGAGGATCAGGTGCGCGCCGCGATCGGCGCCATCCGCGCGGCGCGACGGCGCTGGCGCGCTGCGCGAACGATCGGCCACAGCAGGCCGGCGAGCGCGAGCACCATGACCACGGCGCTGATCGGGCGACGGAACAGGATCGTCCAGTCGTTGTCGAAGCTCACCATCAGCGTCATGAAATTGGTTTCCGCCAGCGGGCCGAGAATCGTGCCGAGCACCAGCGGCGCGATCGGGAAGCGGAAGCGCTCGAACAGGTAGCCGACCAGCCCGAAGCCGGCGATCACGTAGAGGTCGGACAGGCTGTTGCGCGCGGCGAACGCGCCGACGAAGCAGAACACCACGACGAACGCCGAGACGATCGCCTCGGGCGCGTCGAGCACCTTGCACAGCGGCCTGATCGCGAAGTAGCCGAGCACGCACATCCCGATCACCGACAGGAAGACCGCCGCGAACACCGTGTAGATCAGTCCCGTGCTGCTGACGAACACCTGCGGGCCGGGCTGGATGCCGTGAAGCAGGAACGCGGCCAGGATGATCGCGGTCGCGCCGCTTCCGGGAATGCCCATCGCCAGCAGCGGCACCAGTGCGCCGCCGACCGACGCGGTGGCGGCCGACTTGGCGGCGACGATGCCTTCCGGCGCGCCGGTGCCCAGCAGCTTGCCGTTCTTGCCGTACTGGCTCTCGAGCCCGTAGGCCACGAACGCCGACACCGTGGCCCCGGCGCCCGGCACGATGCCCACCACCATCCCGGTCAGCGTGCCGCGAAGCAGCGTGTAGCGCAGGCGAATGATCTCGGCCAGCGACGGCAACGCGGTGCGAAACCGCGATTGCCCGCTGCTCGCCGCGCCGGCCTCTGCGGCAAAGCCCGTGCGCAGCCGCGTGAGCACCTCGCCGATGCCGTAGGCACCAACCATGACCAGCAGGAACTCGATACCGTCGAGCAGGAACGGCTGGCCGAACGCGAAGCGCTCGGCGCCGTAGATCGCGTCGACGCCGACGGTGGCGATCAGCAGCCCCATGCAGAGGCTGATCAGCGAGTTGACCACCGAATCACCCGACAGCGCGACGACGCTGACCAGTCCGAAGAACACGATCGCAAAGAACTCCGGCGACGAGAAGCTCAGTGCGATGCGCGCCACCGGCTCGGCCATCGCCACCATCATCACCGCCGCGGCCATGCCGCCGATGAACGCGGCGGCGAGCGACCAGCCGAGCGCCTTGGCCGCCTGGCCCTGGCGCGTCATCTCGTAGCCGTCCCACAGCAGCGGCACGTCCATCGGCTCGCCAGGAATGCGGAACAGGATCGACGTGATCGCGCCTGCGTAGGTGCCCGACGCGTACATCGCGGTGAGCAGGATCAGCGCGGGCGCAACCCCCATCTTGTAGGTGAAGGGCAGGGCCAGCACGACGCCCATCACCAGCGTGAGTCCGGGCAGCACCGCCACGAGCATTCCGAGCACCAGCCCGATCAGCAGCACCAGGAAGTTGACGGGCGTGAGCACCGTTGCGATCCCGCCCAACAAGAGCGCCAGTACGTCCACGGCGCGCCTCCGTCAACTTACGCCGAGCAGGCGCAGCAGTGCGAGCGACAACTCGCGGAACGGCCCCGCACCGAGCGGCAGCGAGATGTAGGCGACGCGCATGAACATCACGATCAGCACGAAGCTGCCGGCCAGCCCGATCGCGGCGGCGACCAGTGGGCGCCTGAACCCGCCGATCAGGATGAACGCGGTGAGGAATGCCGCGGTCGCCGCGAAGAAGCCGAGCCAGTCGACAGCCAGTGCGAAGCCGGCGATCGCGACGATGCCTGCCAGCAGCCGACCGGGCGTGCTGCCTTGCGGCTCGGGCGGCGCCGGAGCACCCGGCGCCGCTTCCGCGGGAGCGGCGTCGGCAGGGCCGCGGTCGAGCGCGCCGGTCAGGCCTTCGGCGGTGAAGGTCGTTTTCACCACCACGCGCTTGACGATCTCGTAGACGCACAGCGCGGCCATGATCACGATGATCAGCTTCGGCCAGAACTCCGGCCCGATGCGCCGCCCGCCCTCGGCGCCCCGCGTGTCGATCTGCAGCGCCGACCAGTACAGCAGCGCCGAGATCGCCAGCATGACGACGTGCGGCAGCAGTCGCCGCAGGCGGTGGGTCATCGCGGGGCTCCGGCGCGGCTTCGGCTCAGGACTTCGCCGGCATGTTGCTCTCGATGCGCTTGAGCTCGCCCTCGAAGAACGCCGCCGACTGCGCGGCCGGGATGTAGCTGTCCGCGAACGCGAGTTCGTCGACGAGGTACTGCTTGAAGTCGTCGCTGCGCGCGACCTTCTCGACGGCGGCTGCGAGCGTGGCGACGTGCTTCGGATCGGTGCCGGCCCGCATCACGATGGCGCGGAACTGGCTGATCACGATCGGGAAACCCGAGTCCCTGGCCAGCGGGATGTCGGTGTAGCCGGTCTGCGGCTGGTCGGCGAAGAACGCCAGCGGGCGCATCTGCTTGTTCGTCAGGAACGAGCGCACGTCGCCGGCCTGCTCGATGACCACATCCGCGTGGCCGCCCAGCACCGACGTGTAACGCTCGCCGGGTGCGGCGAACGGCACGACGCGGAACTTGTGGCCCTTCGCGTTCATCTGGTTGATCAGGATCTCGTCGACGCTGCCGAAGCCGGTGACGCCGACCTTCAGCTCGTTGGTGCGCGCGTCGGCCAGCAGCTCGGCAAAGTTCTTCCACCTGGCGTCGGCCTTCACGAACAACCCGCTCGGCTGGCGGATCATCACCCCCAGCGGCGTGATGTCCGACAGCTTCCAGCGGCCTTTTCCGCCGGCCAGCGACGCGAGCGTGTCGCCGATGAAGATGCAGATCGTGTGGCCGTCGGGCGGCGCCGACAGCATCTTGGCCGTGCCGGTGTTGCCGGTCGCGCCGGCGACGTTGAGCACCGGGATCGACACCTTCAACTCGGACTCGAGCAGCTTGCCGGCGCGTCGCGCGAGCTGGTCGGCGCCGCCGCCGGCGCCCCACGGCACGACGAATTCGATCGGGCGCGACGGGTACTTGTCCTGTGCGCGCGCGAGCGGATGCGCGAGCGCGAGCGCGCCCGCTGCGGCGAGCAACGTGCGGCGCGACAGGTCGGGCGCATTGGGTGAGTCGGGTGCGTCGGGGCGGGCAGGGCGATTCACGGTACGCATGGTTGTCTCCTCGTCGGTGCGGCCTGCATGGCGTGGCCCCCCGGGGCGAGCCTCTTGGGCGAAACGACGGGCCGTCGCTCCCGGGGGTCTGCGAACGATGTTATTGCCGATCGCGATGCAGCGGAGTCCCGAATAGCGTATTTTGCGTTGCAGGAAACCCGGGAGCAGCCATGGAAAGCAACCAGGCCAACGCGGCGGCCGTGCGCGCCTTCCGTGTGCTCGAAGTGGTCGCCGAGCACATGGACGGGTGCACGCTCACCGAGATCGTCGACGCGATCGCGTTGCCCAAGCAGACCGTGCATCGCCTCGTGGGGCAGCTGCAGCGCGCGGGCCTGCTGATGCGCGAACCCGCGGGCCGGAGGCTGCAGCTCGGCTTGCGCGTCGAGCGCGTCGCGATCGACGCGCTGATGCACGGGCCGGCGCGCCAGGCGCGGCGCGCGATCCTGCAACGGCTCGTCGACACGATCGGCGAGACCTGCAACCTCACCGCGCTGTCGGGCACCGACGTCGTCTACCTGGACCGCGTCGAGACCTCGTGGCCGCTGCGCATGATGCTGTCGCCCGGTTCGCACGTGCCGCTGCACGCGACCTCCAGCGGCAAGCTGCTGCTGAGCCTGTTGCCGAAAGCGCAGCGCGAGCGGCTGATCGCGCAGCTCTCGCTGCGCGGCTACACCGGCAGCACGATCGTCGATCGGCAGGTGCTCGAGCGCGAGCTCGTCGAGACGCGGCGCCGGCGCATCGGCATCAATCGCGCGGAGCACCTGCGGGGCCTGAACGGCATCGCGGTGCCGGTCATGATCGACCGGCAACGCGCGTGCGCGGCGGTGGCCGTGCAGGCGCCGGAAGGGCGGATGACGCTCGACGAGCTGCTCGGGCAGGTCCCAAGGCTGCGCGAGGCGGCCGAGGCGATCCGCGAAACCTTCGGGGCGGATCGGCGTTTTCCCCCGGCTTGACAGGTCCGCGCAGCGCCACGCATATTCGACGGCCGTCAACGGCACAGGGCGGCAGGGACCTCGCGTCGAGGCATGCCGACAACAGGGGAGACAACATGACCAGATCGATCAGGTTCGGCGCGGCGCTGGCCGTCGCAACCGGCGTCGCAATCGGGCTCGCTACGGGCGGATTCGCCGCCGGCGCGGCGGCGCAGGAGATCAAGATCTCGCACCAGTGGAAGGCCAACGCCGACGGCCGCGACCTTGCTGCCCGCGTGTTCGTCGACGAAGTCACCAAGCGCGACAAGAACATCAAGTTCCGCATCTACCCGGCGAGCTCGCTCGGCGTCAAGCCGGTGGCGCAATTCGATGCGCTGCAGAACGGCACGCTCGAAATGGCGATCTTCCCGATGTCCTATGCGGTCGGCAAGGCGAAGGAGTTCTCGGCGGTGATCCTGCCGGGAACGATCCCGAGCCTCGACTTCGCGATGAAGCTGAAGAACACGCCCTATCACCAGAAGCTGCAGGCGCTCGCGCACAAGCACGGCGTGCACATCGTGACCTGGTGGTGGACGCCGGGCGGCTTCGCGTCGAAGGACCGCGACATCACCGGTCCGAAGTCGGTCGAGGGGCTGAAGATGCGCGCCGCGGACCCGACCTTCGAGTCGATGCTGAAGACCGCGGGCTCGTCGGTCGTCAGCATGGCGTCGAGCGAGCTGTACCCGGCGCTTCAATCCGGCGTGCTGAACGCGACGCTGACCTCGGCGGAGACCTTCGTCAGCATGCGGCTCTACGAACAGACCAGGCACGCCACCGTCCCCGGCGACTACACGCTGTGGATGCTGATGCAGCCGCTGGTGATGTCGAAGCAGCACTGGGACAAGCTGACGCCGCAGCAGCAGAAGATCTTCGAGGACGCCGCGACGAAGTCGGACGAGTACTTCCTGAAGCTGCAGCGCGAAGCGGGCGACAAGATGGCCGATGCCTATCGCAAGGCGGGCGGCAAGGTCCACCAGATGACCAAGGCCGAGTTCGACGCATGGCTCGCGTTGGCCAAGGACACCTCGTGGAAGGAGTATGCCGCGATCTCGCCCGAGGCCAAGGAGCTGATGGACGCGCTGCTGCAAGTGAAGTAGACGCGCATGCGCGCGTTCGTGCGGACGGTCGACCGGCTCAGCGACCTGCTGGCGGTCGTCGCCGCGGTCCTGCTGGTCGCGGCTTCGATCGTCATCACGTACAGCGTCGTGTATCGGGCGCTCGGCAACTCGACGTACTGGGAGATCGAGTTCTCCGTCTACATGATGGTGGCGTCGCTCTTCCTGGCGTCGCCGTACACGCTGAAGACCAGGGGCCACGTCGGCGTCGACCTGCTGTCGCACTACCTGCCGCAGCGCTCGCGCCGGACGCTGGCGACGATCGTCGCCGTGGTCGGCCTGCTGGTTTGCGCCTACCTGGCCTTCCTCGGCGGCGAACTGACCTGGGAATCGCTGCTTCGCGGCGAGCGCACCGAGAGCACCTGGGCGCCGTACAAGTGGCCGCTGTTCCTGATGATGCCGGTCGGCCTCGGCCTGACCGCGCTTCAGTACGTCGCCGAGCTCGTGCGTGCGCCGGAACCGGAGAGCCTCGCGCATGACTGAGATGCAGGTCGGCCTGCTGATCCTGGTCGTCACGCTGTTCGTGCTGTTCTCCGGCCTGCCGATCGCGTGGGGACTGACGCTGGTCGCGGTCGGCTTCCTGATCGTGTTCCAAGGGGTAGGCAGCATCGCCAACGTGCCGATCGTGATGATGGACGAACTGGCGTCGTTCGCGCTGCTGACGATCCCGCTCTTCGTGCTGCTGGGGGCGGCGATCGGTTCGTCGGCGGCGGGCCGCGACATCTACGAGTCGCTGCATCGCTGGCTGGCGCGGGTGCCGGGCGGGCTGGTGATCGCGAACATCCTCGCCTGCGGCGTGTTCTCGGCGATCTGCGGGTCGAGCCCCGCGACCGCGGCGGCGATCGGCAAGGCGGGCGTGCCGGAGATGCTCCGGCGCGGCGTGCCGCCCGCGCTCGCCACCGGGTCGATCTGCGCCGGCGGCACGCTCGGCATCCTGATCCCGCCGTCGATCACGATGATCCTGTACGGGCTGGCGACCGAAACCTCGATCGGGCGGCTGTTCCTGGCCGGCATCGTGCCCGGCATCCTGCTGGTCGTGCTGTTTTCGCTCTACGCGTGGCTGGCGACACTGGTGTCGCGCCGAGGGCTCGTGGTCGACGACCAGCGCTATACGCTGGCGCAGAAGATGCACGGCCTCGGGCGAGTGTCGCCGTTCATCGCGATCATCGTCGCGATCGCCTACGCGATGTACGGGGGGTTCGCGACGCCGTCGGAGGTGGCCGCGATCTCGGCGGTCCTGGCGATGATCCTGGTGGTCGCGATCTATCGCGCCTGGCGGGCCGACGACCTGTGGCGGATCATGCGCGAGACGGTGCGCGAGTCGACGATGATCCTGATGATCATCGGCGCGGCGGCGGTCTTCTCGTACATGATGTCGCTGCTCTACGTCACGCAGACCGCCGCGCAGGCGCTGGTCGACCTCGGCCTGAACCGCTGGGTGCTGATGGTCGTCATCAATCTGTTCCTGCTGCTGGCGGGCTGTTTCCTGCCGCCGGTGGCGATCATCGTCATGGTGATGCCGATCCTCACGCCGGTGCTCGAGACCAACGGCTTCGACCTGATCTGGTTCGCCGTGGTACTGACGATCAACATGGAGGTCGGGCTGATCACGCCGCCGGTCGGGCTGAACCTCTACGTGCTCAAGGGGGTTGCGCCCCAGGTGCCACTGACCACCGTGCTCTGGGGTGCGATGCCGTTCGTGGCGATCATGCTGCTCACCATGGTCCTGCTGGCGCTCGTCCCGGGGCTCGCGACCTGGCTGCCGAACCAGATGATGGGCGGGTAGGAACCTCCCCCCATCGCCATCGCCATCGCGTCTGGCTCGCTGCGGTACGCCGCCGCGCTTCGTTCCATTCCGGTTGGACCGCTGCTGCCCCCGGCGCGAACGCCTGGCTGTTGCGGCTGGTGATCCCGATCCCCGTTGGGCAGGGCTTCGTCTGGAAGATTCTCCGTCTGGCGGATTAACGTTTTTGGGACTCAAAAACAGCGTAATCATTCGTCATATACTAAATGAGTATTCCCTGACCGGTGTCCCATGGCTTACCTACCGCAGTCCCCGAGTGGCACGCCCGCGCCACCAGACAACCTGGCCGAGGTGCTCGCGCGGCTGGAGGCCGACCCGCGGATCGACGCGTCGCGACGTCGTGACTTCCGCGGTGCCGTGCGGACGCTCGCGGCGATCCTGGGGCGCGAGCCGACCGCGATCCCGGCACAGCTTTCCGGGATCGACCGACTGATCACTGCGGTGCCCAAGGCCGTGCATCGGCGCGCCGACAAGACGATCGCCAACCTCCGCTCGCGCGTGAAACGCGCAATCCTGCAGGGCACGGGCTCAGGGCAGCCGACGCAAAGGGGCCAGGCACTCGCGCCGCGCTGGACCGTTCTTCGTGACCGGCTCCCGACGCCGCGGCTGCGCAATGGCCTGTCCCGGCTGATCCGGGCCGCGTCGGCGTCGGGGGCCGATCCGCAGCAGGTGTCGGACGGACTCGTCGGGCGCATCGCGGCGCAGGTCGCGGCGACCCGGGGCGAGGCCGGCGCGCGGGTCTTCCAGCGGCAGGTTGCCGATTGCTGGAACGAGGCTGCCCGATCGGTGCCGGGCTGGCCCGCGATCCGCTTGAGCAGGCCGGGGCCGGCGACCCGCAAGGATCGCTTGCCGCTCGACGCCTTCCCGATTTCGTTCCAGCGTGACGTCGAACGCTACCTGGCGTGGGCGGCCGAATCGGGACGACTCGCCCGGGACGGCTCGCCGCGGAGCCTCGCGCCGGGCACGGTGCGCCTGCGGCGCGAGCACCTGCGGCTGGCGGCTTCGGCGCTCGCCCGGCGCCTGGGCTACACCCGTCGCGTGATCAACCTCGCGACGCTGGTCGAGCCGGTGAACTTCAAGCTGATCATCGCCGAGTACCTCGAGGCGGCCGGCGATGGCCGATCCGGCTCGTTCCTGAAAGGGCTGGCAGTGACGCTGTTCGGCGTTGCACGCCAGTGGGTCAAGGCGCCCGCGTCGCAGCTCGACCAACTCGGGCAACTCAAGCGCCGCCTCGGCGGGAGCACATCCGGCATGGCTGCCGCGAGCCGTCGCTTGATCGAGCCATTCGAGGATCCGCGAGTGCTGGCCGAACTGCTCGCGCTGCCCGAGCGCCTGCTGGCGCAGTCCGCCGACGGGCGAATGCCTCGCGCGCGGGCGCTGCGCAAGGCGCAGGTCGCGGTCGCGGTCCAGCTGCTGCTGGTCGCGCCGATGCGGCTTCATCGACTGGCGGCGCTGCGCATCGGATTGGAGTTGCGTCGCCCGCCCGGGCTTCCAGGGCCGACGTCGATCGTGCTGGCCCGCGACGGCGACGGTCGCGACACGCCGCTGGAGTATCCGGTCGCGGGACACGCGTTGCAGGTCGTCGACGAATTCCTCGAGCGCTTCCACCGTGACGACGCCGCGAGGGCCGACCGATGGCTGTTCGAGCGTCCGGGCGGCGGCCCGGTCACCGCTGCTGCCTTGCGCGACGGGATTGCGCGCGAGACCGGGCGCGCACTCGGCATCGCGCTGACGCCCGGCCGGTTCCGGCATCTCGCAGCCACGCTGGTGCTGCACGAGCGTCCCGGCGACATCGGACTGGTCCGCGACCTGCTGGGTCACCGCGATGCCAGGACGACCGCACACCTGTATGCCGGCGTCGGCACGCGCGGCGCCGCCGCCGTCTACGGCGCGATGCTCGAGCGGGCTCGATCGGCGAGGAACGCCGACATTGCGTCCCAGGCCGATGGCGCGTCGTCGAGGCTGTCGTGATCGGCGCCGGGAACCGCCAGCCACGTCCCGGTCCCCGCCCACGCGTCGAACAGCGCGAGTGACCGCTGCAGCGGGATGATCGTGTCGGCCGTCCCGACGATCGCAAGCATCGGGGTGCGCGCCGCGCGAGCATCGGCGCTCGCGTCGAAGCGATGCCGAAGCAGCCACGACACCGGCAGCCACGGATAGTGCGTGCGACCGAGCTCGACCAGGCTGTCGTACGGCGAGATCAGGATCGCGCCGGCGATCGGTCGGGTCGCGGCGAGCCTTGCGGCCAATCCGGTCCCGAGGCTGCGCCCGACCGCGACGATCCGCCGGGCGTCGACGTCGGGCCGCGCCGCAAGCGTGTCGTGGATCGCGAGGGCATCGTCGAGCAGCGCCGATTCGGCCGGCCGGCCTTCGCTTGCACCGTAGCCGCGGTAGTTGACTGCAGCCACATGCCAGTCGCGCGGCCAGCGCGCGTCGGCGAGGGTCCACGAGACCTCTTCGGCGTTGCCGCCGAAGTACAGCAAAAGCGGTGCGGGCGCGGTGCCGGCGGGGCGCAGCCAGCCACGCAGGCGCGTACCGTCGCCCGAGGCGATCTCGATCGACTGCGCGCCGGGCGGCAGGTGCGCGGTCGATGCGAGGGGCTGCGGGAAGTAGATCAGCCGATCCTGCGCGAACCAGGCGAACGCATTGACGCCCAGCGCGATCGCGGCTGCCAGAACGATCCATTCCATTGGCTTGGACATCGCTGGAGAGGGCGCCGCGCAGGGGGAACTCCGGCGAGGCACCCGCGGTTAGACTCGGTGCCCATGATCGCACCGTCCGCCACCGCCGGGTCGAAGCGGCCGGCGACTTGCGGCCCCGCTGCCGGCGTCCGCCGTGCGGTGGTCGCGAGTACGCTGTGGACTGCTCTGGGCGCAGTCTGCGCGCTGGCGGCAGAGCCGGTGCCGGTGCCCGACGCGTCGACGCTGCGACTGCTGCGCAGCGTTGTCGTCGCTGCCCCGGATGCCGTCGACGCGGGCACGGCAACGCCCGGGTATCGGCTGCCGCTCGAACTCGCCGTGATCGCGGGCAGCGGATGGTCGGCGGACGATGTCCTGCTTGCTGCCCGGCAGGCCGGCGGGCTGCTCGCGCAGTGCGGCATCGGAATCGGTCCGTTGCGGCTGAGCGAATTCGACGGGCCCGAGCGCTATCGCTATCTCGCCACGCCCGTTTCGCGCGACCTCGCGCGCCGCGCGAACCTGGGACGACCGGCGCTGTTCTTCGTGGCCGGCACGCGGCATCGGCCGGCCTTCGATGCCGAGGCGATCGGGCGCGCCAACAGCCGCACGCGTCCCGAGATGGCCGACACCGTGTGGATCACCGCGGGCACACGCGACTTGCCGATCGTGATTGCGCACGAACTCGTGCACGTGCTGGTCGATTCGGGCGAGCACTCGGACGAGCCCGCCAACCTGATGCGCGAGGATACGGCGCCGGACAACGCGCGGCTGACGACGAACCAATGCCGGGCCATCGTGACGCGGGCCGAAGCGAACGGCCTGCTGCAGCGCGCGAAGTGACGGCGCCCGGCGCGCCGCTCGGTCGGCGCTCAGTCGCCACTCAGTCGCCACTCAGTCGCCATGAAGGAAGACCATCAGTCCGTTCAGCACGAACACCAGCAGCACGCCGAGGCTGACCCAGCTGACCGTCCGAAGCACGCGCCCGGTCGGGCGCAGCACCAACCCGATCATCGCCAGCGCGGTCATGATCATCGCCGACAGCGCCGTCACCGTGTGCACCACCGACACGTCGGACAGCAGCGGGCCGGGCTTGTAGAAGACGTCGTCGATGGCGATGATCGCCACGTTGAACAGGTTGCTGCCCAGCAGGTTGCCCACGGCGAGGTCGATCGCCCCGATCCGCAACGCCGAAATCGTGACCGCCATCTCGGGAAGCGTGGTCACCAGTGCCACGAACAGTGTGCCGACGAAGCTGCGGTTCCAGCCCAGCGCCTGCGCCAGTTCGGTGGCCAGGAAGGGCAGCCAGATCCCCGCCGCGACGACGACGATCGAGGCGACAGCGAATCGGCGCACGGCGCGCCCGAGCTCGCCGTCGTGCGTCG
>Ga0138256_10003061_pt1 | contig 17860 bp, 15 predicted proteins | sample KNB2016incub_MG_FD_105486 | JGI IMG/M metagenome (GOLD analysis project Ga0138256, IMG submission 105486) | Active sludge microbial communities from wastewater in Klosterneuburg, Austria - KNB2014incub_MG | ecosystem: Engineered > WWTP > Activated sludge > Unclassified | place: Austria... | reverse complement strand
TGCGAGGTCACGCACGGGCCAAAGGTCAGGTGGCCGGAGTTGTGCGGACGCGGTGCAAGCTCATTTACAAGCAGTCGATCGTCTTTTGTCAGGAAAAACTCGACGCACAAAGTACCGACGTAATCTAACGTTTCCGCAATGCTTTGCGTGATCTCGACGGCGTGTTTGAGCGTTGCTTCCGAGACGTTTCCCGGAGCGAAAGAGACATCGAGGATGTGGTTGTTGTGTTCGTTTTCGATCACACCATAATGTTCGAAGTTGCCGTCTTGGCCGCGGGCACAGACGACCGAGACCTCTTTTTCAAAATCGACAAATGCTTCGAGCACGGCTTCATTGCCGCCCAAAGCCGCGAAAGCCGTTTCAATATCATCGTCGGTCTTGACCTTGCTTTGCCCTTTACCGTCGTAACCAAATCCGGCGGTTTTTAGGACGCTTGGCCTGCCGAGTTCACCAACAGCAGTTTTCAGATCGTCGAGAGTTTTTATGTGACGAAAGGGTGTGACCGGAAAGCCGTTGTTTGAAAGAAATGTCTTTTCACGCAGACGGTTTTGCGTAGTGTGGAGTATCTTACCCTTTGGAAAAACATCGACAAATTCCGCCGCTGCCTCGACACATGCAGACGGTACATTTTCAAATTCAAATGTCACGACATCGACACTTTGAGCAAAAAGCCTGACCTCATACAGATCATCGTAAGCCGCAACCGTCTCGACATCCGCGACCTGTCCGGTCGGCGTGTCGCTCTCCGGCGAATAGGTATGCACGCGATATCCCATCTTTCGGGCCTCGATGGCAAACATCCGCCCAAGCTGCCCGCTGCCGAAAACACCGATGGTTGAATTTGGAAGGATCGTTTTCGTCACGAGATGAAGGTTCCTATTTTGTCAGTTTTGTTTGGAGAACGGTTTTGGTCTGTTTCGAGCGAAATTTGTGCAGCTTTTGCCGCAGTTCAGGCCGTGAATTTGCGAGGATCGCGATCGCGAGTAACGCGGCATTTTTTGCACCGGCTGCTCCGATCGCAAGCGTCCCGACCGGAATCCCGGCGGGCATTTGGGCTATCGACAATAGAGAATCGAGGCCTTTCAAAGCTTTGCTTTCGACCGGAACGCCGAGTACGGGCAAGACAGTTTGCGATGCACACATTCCCGGAAGATGAGCGGCTCCGCCGGCTCCCGCGATGATGACCTCGATTCCGCGATTCTCGGCACCCTTGGCAAATTCAAACAGCAGATCGGGCGTGCGGTGAGCAGAGACGATCTTTGTCTCATGAGCCACGCCAAACTCGGTCAGAGTCGTCGAGGCGATCTCCATCGTCGGCCAATCCGACTTGCTGCCCATGATGATAGATACGATAGGATTTGGAAACGACTTTTGCTTCATCTCTCAGCCCGGTTTGATTCCGACAAATTCAACGTTTTTCTTTTCTAATGCGCTCTAAAACAAAGTCTAGAATAGCATCCCGGCCCGAGATAACATCGGAGACCGAACTTTCAACAAAGTGGTCAGGAACAACGCCACGCCCTTTCACACTCTTATGGACATTAAAGTCGCTATGTATCAACGGGAAGTTTATGGATACATCCGTCGCATCCCCGCGTATGGTGAGTTGCCTGATTCCATTACTCATTCCGGCATATCCACCAGTTTCCTGTCCGACAAATACTGCACTCGTATTTTCTCTCAACATTCCGGCCGCCGCCGCCGCCGCCGAAACTGTTCCGCCATTGGTCAGAACGTAGATCCTGCCGCGGAACTGATGATCTGTTTCCGGCTGGAATTCTCTGAGTTCACTTAAGTCTTTGGTTTCGGTCACCAAGTACCTGCCATCGGAGGACTTTTTCAAGCCAAAATACCGATCTAGATCGAGTATCTCGTTCGTTATTTTTGCGTAGTATTCGTCATTTCCCCTCAATGACATTTCACGAGTCGGGATGAAGGGGTTGCCGCTTAGGTACCGGATCAGATGGGCCGCGTTGCCGCCGATTCCGCCACCATTATCCCGCAGATCAATGATCAACGTTTTAATCCCACTGTTCTTGATCTGGCGGAATGCTTCTTTGTAAAGATCCGGAAATGTATTGGCTGGTTCGTCAAAGCTATCCTTGAAAAACCGATTGATCTTCAAGTAAGCAAACCTATTTTTACGATCGATGTTTGTGATGATCACGGGCTTAGCTAGGGTTTCTTCAAGGCTGGAGGTATGCAAATTATTGCCGTACTTCTTTTTCTCCCGTTCTCTAAATTCGCTACCCGAAATTCCGGCGAGATCGATCTCTAAAATCTTTCCGGTATTTCGATCTCGTATAGCGAAATTATTCGACGGGCGGGAACCAAATATCCAGGCATAACTCCTGTAAAATGAGTGGTACGAACTGCCAAAACGATAATCGAGACAGCTTTCACAAAATCCATCTCCGGCAAAGTGCAACTTAAATTCGCTGATGATCTTATTGGATAAATTGTTATCGATCGACAAGATCTCCGAACCATCGGCGATCTCCTTACCGCTCATGTTGCGAATCAGGAACGTCCGTTCGTTCTGAACCATGACGTGAAAGGGCAGCAGCTTTTGTTGATAGAGATCTGTCCGAAACGCTTTTGTAGGCTGAACGGTTGTATGGCCGTCATGTAATCCGGCGACGAGTTGTAGGACAAGGTTGTGAAACTGTACTGGCTTGAGTGGGGCTGAGCTCTGTTGGATCAGAGATTGGAACAGCCGAGAAAACTCCTCAGGCGTAACATTCGCATATAGATCCGGATGGGCGTATTCCAAGGCAGATCTAAATTTCCTCAGATCCGCATGCATCTGTTCGGGTTGATACACCGCCGAATCCTGACCAAATACTGCGGCCGATAAAAGGCTAAAACAGATTATTATTTGTAATAAATACCAACTCATCCAGACCTATTTACAGATTTAATATGCGGTCATTTATTCTTAAGGTGTTTACAGTATTTTTGCCAGCTCGGTATTTATGACCGATTCAAATTTGTCCCACGCGTGGACGGGGCTTCGCCAATAACGGATGATGCCGTCGCGACCAATGACGATGTTTTTTGGATAGCCCGAAAATACAAAAGCTTTCATCGCCTTTTCTGCGTTGGCCGCATGGGTAAAATCAAACTTTTCTTTGGCAACATATTTTTTAACGCTGTCAGCCGGGTCGGCAGTCATGGCGAGGAATACGACTTCACCGTTCGTCGCAAATTTTGCCTTGAGATCGTTCAGTTTTGGTTCTTCCCTGATACACGCCGGACAGCCGATGAACCAGAAATTGAGGACGACGACCTTACCTTTGAGATCGGCTGATCTCAGAGTTTTTCCGTCAATGGTTTTGACAGTAAAATCAGGTGCGGCCATCCCCTCTTGCGGCACCTTTTGCAAGCGAAACTCTATCGTTCCGTCGTCTAATGTTATGACAACGGTCGAATCACGATAATGAAAATTTGCCATACGGATATCGACAAATTCGTTGTTTGATATCTGATTGCCGTCAGAGTCGCGAAAGATCTCACGCGGTGGCTTTGGAGCTGAGGGCTGGGCGAATGTGAGTGAGGCAAATCCACATAACATTGCCGCCAGCACAATCGATCGATGTGTTCTTGGCAGTATCATAACCGGATGTTTCTACCTGAAAAGGCAATATCTTTGAATGCCAAATTTACCTTTCGGCCCGAGCGCCTTAATATAACGTTAATTACTGAGTTTACTAAACAGATCCCCGTGATAAAACCGGGGCTGTTATTTTGTAACCAAAACTGAGCAGTAAATAAAATAAAAATGACCGAAAAATCAAAGATATACTACACACTTACCGACGAAGCTCCGATGCTCGCGACGTTTTCTTTTTTACCGATCGTAAAAGCATTTACGAGGTCAGCGGATATCGATATCGAAGTGCCGGATATCTCGCTTTCAGGGCGAATTTTGGCGAACTTTCCGGAATACTTGAACGATGACCAGAAAACTCCGGATGCTCTTGCTGAATTGGGTGAATTAGCGACACAGCCTGACGCTAACATCATCAAGCTGCCTAATGTTTCTGCTTCTGTCCCGCAACTCGAAGATGCGATCAATGAACTGCAAAAACAAGGTTACGCGGTGCCAAATTATCCGGTAGAACCCAAGACGGAGGAAGAAGCGGCTATCAATAAAAAGTACGCAAAGGTTTTGGGAAGTGCTGTAAATCCTGTATTGCGAGAGGGAAACTCGGACCGCCGCGCCGCAAAAGCGGTGAAAAATTACGCGAAAGCAAATCCGCATCGGATGGGCGTTTGGACACCGGATTCTAAAACTTCGGTCGCTCACATGAGTAGCGGAGATTTTTACGGAACGGAAAACTCGACGACAGTTGAAACGGAGGGAAAATTCAGTATCGTTTTCTACGCCAATGACGGGTCGGAAAAGGTATTGAAAGATCTCTCGCCATTAAAAGCCGGCGAGGTGATCGATTCGTCGGTGATGACACTTTCTGCATTGAAAGCTTTCGTCGGCGAAGCGATCAAACAGGCGAAAGAAAAAGAGATTCTGCTTTCCGCCCACCTCAAAGCGACGATGATGAAGATCTCGGATCCGATCATTTTTGGTGCGATCGTCGAGACTTATTTCGAGCAAGTTTTCGACAAATATCGGGACGCTTTTGCGGCGCTGGATATCAACCCAAACTACGGATTGGCGACACTGTTTGAAAAAATAGCGGGACACCCGTTAGAGGCCGAGGTCAAAGCAGACATCGCGAAAACTATTGAAGACGGCCCTGCCATCGCGATGGTCAATTCGGACAAAGGGATCACCAATTTTCACGTTTCATCGGATGTGATCGTCGATGCTTCGATGGCGTCGCTGGTTCGCGGAGGCGGGAAGATGTGGGATGCGGACGGCAACGAGCAGGACACCGTCTGTATCATTCCCGACCGGACATACGCCGGATTTTACGATGCGATCATCCAGGACATGAAGCGAAACGGGGCGATCGATCCGAAGACTTTTGGTTCGGTGCCTAACGTCGGCCTGATGGCGCAGAAGGCTGAGGAGTACGGTTCACACGACAAAACTTTTCAGATCTCAGGCGAAGGAACGGTCAAGGTCCAGGATGAGAACGAAAGTGTTCTGTTGGAACAAAGCGTGCAGAACGGCGACATTTTTCGCATGTGCCAAACCAAAGATGCGCCGATCAGGGATTGGGTGAAACTCGCGGTAAACCGAGCAAGACTTTCTGACACGCCCGCAATTTTTTGGCTCGATAGCGGTAGGGCACACGATTCGCAGATCATCAAAAAGGTTGAGGAATACCTGAAAGATCACGATCTGACCGGCCTCGACATACGCATCATGGATGTGAAGGACGCGGTGCTCGAAACGTTGAAACGTGCGAGAGACGGCAAAGACACGATCTCGGTTTCGGGCAATGTTTTGAGGGATTATCTGACCGATATGTTCCCGATCCTTGAGCTTGGAACATCGGCAAAGATGCTCTCGATAGTACCGCTAATGAATGGCGGCGGGCTGTTTGAGACCGGTGCGGGCGGGTCTGCACCAAAACACATCGAACAGTTTCTACACGAAGGCTATTTGCGTTGGGATTCGCTGGGAGAGTTCTTAGCATTACAAGCAAGTTTTGAGCATCTGGCTCAAACTCAGAATAACAAAAAAGCCCAGATCTTGGCGGATGCTCTGGATGCCGCGAACGCAAAATTTCTGGCGACGGACAAATCTCCATCAAGAAAGGTGGGCGGGATCGATAATCGTGGTTCGCATTTCTACCTGGCAATGTACTGGGCCGAAGCCCTCGCCAGCCAGACGGACGATGCCGAGATCGCCGCAAAATTTGCCCCCGTTGCTGTGGCAATGCAGGAAAACGAAGCAAAGATCAACGAAGAACTGATCGCCGCCCAAGGCAAACCACAGGACGTCGGCGGCTATTATCATCCCGATACTGCAAAGGCATACGCCGCGATGAGATCATCGGCAACGCTGAATGCGATCGTGGACGGGATCTAGTGAGAGCAATTTACCGAAAGAGAGTTTAGCCACGAATGGCACGAATGACACGAATAGGAATTAAGCCTCTTATTCGTGATATTCGTGCCATTCGTGGCTAAGCTTCTTTGGTCCGGTCCGGACCAGGTGGACCAAAGTGGACCAATGCAAAAAGGCTTCGCATTTCGCGAAGCCTTTTTCAATTCCAACAGACACTAATTTTGCCGCTCGGACGGGAAGACGGGGCGGGTTGTGTCAGGTTTGTCGGGGGATGTGTGGCGGTGGGTGATCTTCCAGTCTTTGCCCACGAGTTTGTAAATGAGCGTCATACGGCCGGACGAATCTTCGAGTTTGCCGTCAAATTCCTGTGACTGCCGCCATTTGCATGAAACATAGGCGTTGGTTTTGCCCATCATCTCGACACGCAGGCCGGTAATGTCCATCGTGACGTTCGAGACTTTGGCGTAGGTGTTTTCGACGTTGGTCTTTACAGTTTCCCAGCCAATCGTCGCGGTGCCGTTGTTGTTAAAGATAAGCAGCCGGTCGGACTTTTCGTACGAGGCCATCACCTTACCGGCGTCAACCTGTTTGATTCCGTCGATCAGACGGTCAAACGCATCCCGGACTCCTTTGGACGCGTCAACCTTTGCCGCAGCTGCCTTTTGCCCAAAACCCGCCACCACAAACATTAGGATAAATAGAGAAATAAATGCAGTTCTTTTCATATCAGTAAACCTCTAACGAAATGTTAGACGGTCGGGGTTTTGAAATCAACAAAAAGCGGTGGCACCCGCGCACGATTTGGTGACGAAAGTGTCGGTTCTGCACTATTTACGCGTAAAGCAGGGTTTGTCGACTGTGCGCGAGCCAATAAACACGGGCAGTTCGGCGTCGTGAATCCCCAATAACGTGAGCGGTATGATTTTTGCAGTAAATATGGCCAAAAGGCTGTGATCTTAGGTTTCAGCTGCTTTCCCTAAGGACAAAATTTAATGATCAGATCGGAGGAAACTCTTATGCGTAGGTTGGCAAAGATGTTTTGGCTCGCCGTTTTTGCGGTGAGCAGCGTCAGTGTTGTATTCGGTGCGGCCTCGGCGTCGCAGACCTTAAATTTGCCCGGGGACGGGATGTATGCTGTCGTCGAAGATGACACCGACCCTGAGGTGACGGACCGCGTCGCCCGTATCAGTTTTATCAGCGGCGACGTCAAGATCCGCCGCGTGGGTAGCGAAGATTGGGAAAAAGCGGTGCTCAATCTGCCGCTCATCGAGGGCGATCAGATCGTGACGAGCGACGACGCACGGGTCGAGCTACAGCTCAATAATTATTCCCATATACGCCTCGACAGCAACGCTTTTCTCAAATTTTCGACGCTGAAATACGACGGCATTGCCGTCAGTTTGTCGCAAGGGACGATGGCCGTACGGGTGACTGATCTGGAAAAAGCAGGTGGTTTTTTTGAGATCGATGCGCCGAATACGACGGTTGCCATTCAGAAAGCGGGCTCGTATCGAATTGATGCCGGACAGTCCGGTGATCAGGATCTGCGGGTCAGCGTCACGAGTGGCGAGGCTCGGGTCTATTCGGACAACGCAGGATTTACGCTTAAGAGCGGCCGCGGTGCGAGAGTGTTTATTGATGGTGCGAATGCGGGTGAATGGGAAACGCTTGACTCCGCACGTTTTTCCGATGAATTCGACAGCTGGTCGCAGGATCGCGACGCGGTTATCGCAAAACGTTTGAAAGACGCTTATTACGACAAATATTACGATCAGGATATTTATGGCGCCGATGATCTCAACGGGTATGGTGACTGGGTTCACACGAGCAATTACGGCTACGTGTGGCAGCCATACAACACCTCAGTCAGCAATTATGCTGATTGGTCACCGTATCGATATGGGCATTGGCGCTGGTTGGGTGCGTACGGTTGGACGTGGGTCAATGACGAGCCTTGGGGATGGGCGACGTATCATCACGGCCGATGGATCTATCACCACGGCCGTTGGGTTTGGTCTCCGTATGGATACTATCGTCAGCGACGAAGTTGGTGGTCGCCTGCTATGGTCGTGATCAATATCATCAGTACTAATATCTATTGGTACCCGCTGCCCTACAATTGCAATTTTTATGGCTGGCACCGCGGCCCTCGCAGCGGCGGTTGGGGCGGTAACGGCGGCCATGGTAATGGAAATGGGGGCCCTGGAGTTCGCAAACCGCCAATTCTCGTCCCGGGAGGCGGTGGAAGCGGTAATTTTGACCCGAAAGGGATCAAGCCCGGTGACACACCACCGAACGGCGTATTAACCATGTCGAAAGAGGATTTTGGCCGAACTATAAAAGTCGGACGACGGGCGCCTGATCTGATCGCCAAAGAGATCTTATCAAAAGATCCGGCAGACATATCAAACATCAGGCTGCCGGATCCGTCAGAGAGAAAACGGCCGATGGATCGGGAGCTCGTTGCAACCAAACCCCGATTTGAGCCGACTACAAAGATCGGTGCAGCTGAGCGGCAAAAAGACAAGCCGCTTGATCAAGAGCTTCGTCAAAAGCGGATATACGGCGATCGCCCACCGGCGGTACGCAGCGATCGCAGCAGCGGGCCGGTGATCATCGGCGAACCGACCGACAAGCGTCCTATCGGAGCGGTCGAGAGGCAAAAGCCGGTCATACGTGACAACGCGCCGATCGTTAGAAAGGATCCGGTCTACTCGCCTCAAGAGAAGCCCCAAGTGCGGCAGCCGAGGCAGGTGGTCGAGCCCGAGTATAAACCGCCCGTAAGGGAAACGTCTCGAAAAGAGCCGCCGGTGTATTCGCCGCCGGTTCGGCAAGAGCCGCGAAGGGATCCGCCGCCGACAAAGCAGCCTCCGCAGCCTAAGAGCGATCCAAAATCGACGGAAAAGCCGTCGCGTCAGCCTGAAAGCGATAGGAAAAAAGACGGCTAGAAATAAAAAGCTCCGTGAGAACTAATATCTCACGGAGCTTTTCTCAATTGAGCTTTCATTATTACGAGCCAACAAAAATATTGCGGTCGATCTGGGCCGGGTTGCCGATGACGACAAAACGTATGTTTTTCAAGTATGTTTGCGAGACCCGCTGGACATCAGCGGGGGTCACACTGCGGATGCGGTCAAGAAAATTGGCTGAACTACGCCAGCCGCCGCCGATCAGTTCATAGGTTGCAAGTTCGGCGGCCTGAGCGGCGTTGGTTTCCTGTTTGATGTAATAGGTCGTCAGAAAGAATCCACCCGTTTCCAGAATATCGGTCTTTTCGATCGGGACGGTCTTTAGTTTGTTGATCTCGCCTAACATTAAGCTGATAGCACGGTTTGCCTCGACAGCCGAAACGGAGATGTTAGCGGTATTTGCCGCCAAATTGTTCATCTCGGCGGCCGGTGCATACGACAAGTTGGTTTTTACACGAACTTCATCAAAAACACGGCGTCCTAAGATCGAGATCGCAACTCGCATCGCGTAATAATCCGGACTGCCAAGCGAAGGTGCAGCAAAAACGCCCTCGACATAATTTGTTTGCAGCGACCTCGATGTTACGTCCAGTGTCGATCTGGTAAAGCTCACCGCGGGTACTGGTTTTGGCTTATAAGCACCTCGGGGAAGCTTGCCGAGCGTATCTGCGATCAGTTTCTGCACAGCGGCGGCATCCACATCGCCGACTATCACCAGCAGCAGCTGCGAGGTCTGCATTATTTTCTGATGATAGGCCCGTAGATCCTCGGCTTTGAAACGGCTGACAGTCTCGATCGTGCCGTTCGGGTCGTTGGAGTACGGATGGCCGGCGTAGATGACCTTCTCTTCGAGCGAGGCAAGCGAGCCCTCAGGGCTGTCGTCACGGCCGCGTAGGCCGGTCAAGATCCTTTCGCGAACCAATTCGACATCTTCGGAGGCAAAACCCGGATTCATTGCAAGATCCGCAAAAGCTTTCCAGGATCTTTCAAAATGTTGCCGCGTCGATGCCAGTGACATGACGCTGAAATCCTGATTACTACCCGCTCCGATACTGCTTCCGGTCCTTGACATCTCTTTACGCAAAGCGGCTCGTGGAAAAGTTTTACTGCCCTCAGCCGCGACATTGAGCGTCATGCTTTCGATACCGGCCGTTGCTACGGTAAGATTTTGCGACCCGCCACGGACAAAAAGGCCGGCCGCGACGGTCGGTGAACTCGCACGACGTTTGATCAAAACCTTGAGCCCATTGACATTAAGCTCCGCCACGGCGTCGGACGATGTTTTCGTCGGCGTCGCGGTAGTTTGTGCCGGAACATTGGCTATCGAAAAACAGAGAGCGAGCAGTAAAGCGATGCTGAAGTTATACTTTTTCATTATTTTCCCCCTGTCAGGTCGGCCGGCGTTAATTTTGCAACGCTCTGCAGATCGCTTGAGATCAGGGCAACGCCGATATGCGGTTTGTTTTGAATGTAGGTTTTGATGTATCGGTCGATGTCGGCACGGGTGATCGCACGCAGATTTTTGTGATACCCGCGAAAATAATCGATGCCCGTCGATGACCACCAGAAGCTAATGGTATGCGAATATTCGCTCAATTTTTCGCGGCGATAAAGGTCTTCTGCTTCGAGCAGGGTTTTGGCGTTTTCCAGCTCTTCGTCGGTGAAATATGTCGGGTCGGTAAACTTATCTATTTCGCTGTAAAGCGTTTTGAGAGCCTGTTTGGCTTTATCTGGCGTTGTTACGAGCGTTATGCGGATCGGCCCGACATTACGCTGCGTATAATAATGGACGGACGCATTGACCGATAAATTTGAGTCGACCATCACCCTCTGCAGACGCGAATCCGGCTGTTGGACGATATACGAAAAAACATCGGCCGCATAAGTTGATCTGTCATCGACGCCGATCGACGGGCCATGCCAGCCGATCTGCATAATGACATTGCTGACGGGCTGCTCAACGATCACGCCTTCGCTTTTAGTTAGCGGCGGATGCTGGACCATCGGAAACTGTTTGAAAGGGTCGGGTGCCCGCTGCCAATCCGAAAAGAGTTCGGCCGCAAGCTGAAAAACCTTTTGCGGATCAACGTCGCCGGTCACGATCAAAGCCGAATTATTAGGCACGTAATATCGCGACTGGATGAGCCGCATCTGGGCGGTCGTGGCGGCGGCAACCGTGTCGCGTGTTCCGCCCGGCTGCTTGCGGGTTGGATATTTGTAGAAAAGCTTATCCATCATCGTCTTTTCCAGATAAAGCCCGGGTTGCGATTCGTGACGGGTCAACTCGGCTAAGACAACCTCACGTTCGCCTTTGAATTCGTCCTCGTTAAAGACCGGAAAACGTATCGAATCACGGATAAAACGCATCGCGGTCGTCAGATGCGGCTGTGTGGTGGTGAAATAATAATTGACCACCTCTTCGTGAGTTTCGGCGTTGTTGACGATACCGATCTGGTCTATCTGATCGAGATAGCTAACGTCGCCGATGACTGATTTTAGTTTGATCTGCGGAGCGCATATCTGCTGGCCATACGCGTTTAGCGGTCCTTGCCGCATCGCCGTCTCGCACTGGACGATCATCCGGGCACTGTTCGGTTTGAAGAACATGTGCTCGTAAAGATGCGACAGGCCGTTTAGCTCAGGTGTTTCGGTAAATGAACCATTGCGCACCGCGATCTCGACCGTTACCAGCGGGATCGAGCTGTCCGGCAAAACGATGATCTCAAAGCCGTTTGGCAAGACCTTGTTTACAAACGGGATCTCGATGCCCTTTTGAGCCGTAGGTGCGGTCTGTGCCAAACCTGCATTTACAACGCTCGCTAAAATTAAAAAAATTGTTATTGTTCTTTTCACGTATGGACCTTTTGACCGCAAGAGAGGTGCGGCATTTGTTAATGTCAGTGTCGTTTAATAATCTACCACAAGGAGTAAATAACTATGGAACGCGATAATTTGATGCACGGCGCCCGCACGGCGTTGAATACAGATATGGATACTCGTGCCTGGGCGGAGAATTTTTTGAAAGAAAAAACCCGCCTGGAGAATACGCAGATGGGCGACGAAGAGTTTGAAAAGTACTGGCGCTATCACAAACCGGAGATAATGCACGCCGGAGCGGCAGAGGCGATGGCGGCGTTTAGGCAAGCAAGACACGGGGACTTGGAGACAGGAGACAAGGAGAGTTAAGTGACCGACAAGCTTCGTAAACATCAAGACTTATTGGTTTACAAAAAAGCTCTCGAGGCGTCGATGCGAATCTTCGACCTTAGCAGGTCGTTTCCTAAAGAAGAAACGTATTCGCTAACTGACCAGATTCGGCGTTCTTCACGATCAGTTTCCGCCAACATTGCCGAAGCATGGCGGAAACGGCTTTACAAAGCGGCTTTTATAGCCAAGATCAACGATGCAGAGGGCGAGGCTGCAGAGACCGAGACTTGGATCGAATACGGCGTGCGGTGTGGGTATTTGGATCGAGAAACTGCTAAGGAACTATATGTTGTGTATGAAGAAGTCATTTCAATTTTGGTCTCGATGCGAAATAGGCCAGATGATTGGATAATTACGCAGAAAAAGCAAGGAGATAGCTGATAGCCATCTCCTTGTCTCCCAACTCCCTGTCTCCCTGTCTTACTAAACTCCCGGCATTGCTTTCTTCAACGGCTTAAGTATCGCGAACAATACCACGGCCATAACGAGAGCCATACATGCCAGGACGATGAAGAACGACGACTGGAGCCAGATGTCCCAGTAAACGCCGATCTGCGTTAGTTTGTTGCCGATCGCCGTTGCTACGAACCAGCCGCCCATCAGCAGGCCGCGTTTCGATATCGGTGCGACCTTAGACACGAGTGAGAGGCCCATCGGTGAAAGCATTAGCTCACCCAACGTCACGATCATATAGGCGAATATCAACCAGAACGGCGACACGCGGAAAAGGTGCGATGCCTGTAGGAGCTTATCCTTATGAGCATCGCCCTGGCCCGGAGCGACCTTGTTCACGGCCGCTACCAGCCCATCACCTCCGGCGGTTTTGACGCCTGTCTTTTCATCCGTCGCCGCCGAGAACTTGACGCCGTTTATTAATGGCTTACAGGTTTTGCCGGCCGGACAATCCGGGACGATCGCAGTGTCGCCATCGGCTACCTTTGCTGCCATCAGCTTGTCCATGACATCTTTTGGTATTCCTTGAGCGACCAGATTCGTTGCGACGCGTTCATTAATGCGAAACTCACCGGATGCTATTTGGTCAGCAGTTCGCGTCGATGTTTCGCCAATGTAGGCACCGTAACCCAACACAAGGAACGATAGTCCCGTCAGGGTCATACCGAATGCCATCTTGGTCGGCGTCGAAGGCTCTTTGCCGCGACGTGACAGGAACCCCCAAAAAGCCACGAGCGGGAACGTCAAGATCAAGATCCAGATCGCGTTGATCGAATTCGAAAGAGTTCCCGACACCGCCCAATCAGTGTTGTCGTCAGCAAAATAGGTGATGGTCGAGCCGTTTTGATGGAATACCATCCAGAACACGATCACGATCAAAAAGATCACGATCAGAGCCATGATACGTCTGCCGTCCGACACGGTATTCATCAGGTCCATCGCCTTTTGTGACGTGGTTCGTTCGCCTTGGTCACTGACGTCGTGCGGCGGAGCATCGACCGCTGTTGCGGCAGCATCGGCCTGTTCAGCGCTCGATAGCGCGTGTTTGTTGTCAGCAATTTTTATATGCTCTTTCCATTTCCAAAGTACGAACACCGAAAGAACCATTCCAAATGCGGCAACGGCAAATGCAGCGTGGAACCCGAAATAGGCTCTTACGATCTCCATCACGATCGGGGCCAGAGCGGCGCCGACGTTGATGCCCATGTAGAAAATGTTGTAGGCGCGATCCTTGAGCGGGCTACCCTCTGGATAGAGGTTGCCGACCATCGTCGAGACGTTTGGTTTGAAGAAACCGTTACCTATGACAAGGAACGTGAGTGCCAGATAAACAGCCCAGATGGCAGGGATCGAGAGCGTCGCGTGACCGGCCATGAAGAAAAATCCGCCGATCATCACCGCTTTGCGATAGCCCGTAAATCTATCGGCGATAAAGCCGCCGATGAGCGGACTCAGGTAAACAAACATCAAATATGTCGAGTAAAGCCACGTTGCTTCGGCGGCCGTCCAACCAAAACCTTCGTTAGGGTCGCGTAAATATAGTGTGAATAGCGCGAGCATCGAGTAGAACGAAAAACGTTCCCACATCTCGGTCGCGAACAGTACGGCTAGGCCTTTTGGGTGCTTTTGCGAAGCATCGGCAGTTATCGTTTGTGCATTTGCGCTCATCGATTTTATTTCCTTTAGAAGTTTAAATTTACGGAAGAGTTAGGCAAAATATAGCAGATATCTCAGATAACGGAAAGAAAAACTATGCGGAAATCTATTTTGTCGATACTTGGCATGCTTGGGCTCACCTTTGCGTTTGCATTTGGGGCGAGTGCCCAGACCTCTCGAAAGAGCGTCTCTGCGGCCGAGGTCAACGGTACCTTTCGGATGAATTTTCAGGGAAAGTTTAGAAAATTTTCAAATGAGATCAAGATCCTCGCTCTCGGCGGCGCCAAGATCCGGATCGCCCTCGACCTGATCTATCCCTACACCACCCGAAGCGGCGAGCCGAGCGTAAATATGGGCGGGCTCGATGCCGAGGCGGATATTGAGGCTGACGTTGCCAAATACACGAGCGATGACGGAAAATGTACGATAACCATCAAATTTGTCCGTGCCGGGACCATCAAGGTCACGCAGGATGGGTCTGATGGCGAATGCGGGTTTGGCCACAATGTGTTTGCACAGGGCACGTACACCAAGGTCAGCAGCAAAAAGCCGACGTTCGAAGAGACAAATTAATGGAATTATTTCAGCAACTAGGCGCCGAGATCGAAAGCCTCTGGCTCGAACAAAACTATAACGAAGACCTTTTTCCGGCGATCGCCAAAGAGGCTCTCGTCAGGGCAGATCTTCCGTCTAAGCTTTCGGCTTGGGACGTTGTCGAATGGACGCTTGGGGAATACGAGTTGCCGAGGCAGCGGGACCTGCCGGGCCGATTTGCCGATCCGCCGATAACAATTTTCTCCGGGCTTCGGTTCCATATTGACGTCTATTTTTGGTTTGAGGGGACAACGGCTACGCACGAGCATGCATTTTGTGGTGCGTTTCAGGTGCTGTTGGGATCGAGCATTCATAGCTGGTACCAATTTGAAACGCACGAGGCGATCAACTTTTTCACGCAGATCGGGCAGATGCGGTTAAAGGAATGCCACTTGCTCAACGTCGGCGATACACAGGAAATATGGGCGGGCAGCCAATATATTCACGCACTCTTTCATCTCGACCAACCGTCGGCGACGATCGTTGTACGGACGGACCGTTCACCACTGCAACTACCACAATTTTCTTATCACAAACCCGGATTTGCCATCGACCCTTTCTTTGAAGAAGCCACCGCGATCAAGAAATTGCAGGTGATGGGAACTCTAATTCGAGCAAAGCGTGAGGATGCGGACGCAATTATCGCCAGAATGCTCGCCGCAAGTGATCTACAGACTTCGTACGCGATCTTGTCCCATTTGCGTCATCTGCTAAGGGCCAATCAGATCAGCCAACTGTTCAAGCTTGCGGGGCCGAAAGAGCGTTTTGATAAGTTTTTACAGATCGTAGCTGACCGCCACGGCGCGGCCGGCGATATGCTGCGGGCGGTTTATGAGCGTGATGATATGCTCGACCACATCATCGAACGGCGCAGCTTTGTCGCCGATCCTGAGCATCGCTTTTTTATGGCGTTGCTGTTAAATGTCGATGAACGCGAGCGGATATTTTCGTTGATCAAGCAGCGTTTTCCTGATGTCGATCCGATCGAAAAGGTGCTCGATTGGGTATTTGACCTGTCGCAGACGCGGGTCGTCGGGGTTGAGGCGTCAAACGCTTTGGGCATCCCTGATTTTGGCGATAATGAAATGTTTGTCCTCGAACACCTGCTTCACGGAAAGTCGGATGCCGAGGTGATCGCTGCAGCGGAAACCGGCACAAACGCCGAAGATCTGACCGCGAGTATCGAACGCATCCGCAGTGCAATTATCTTCCGCCCGCTGCTCTCATAAACTGCAAGCGGTTTGCGTGCCCTTTGCGATTAAATTAAACTTTTCCTTTATGCCCCTGTAGCTCAACGGTTAGAGCAGCAGACTCATAATCTGTTGGCTGTAGGTTCGAATCCTACCGGGGGCATACTCAAATTTGTGCTGTTAAAAACAAAAAAGGCTCCGGAGAGCCTTTTTTCTGTTTGATGTGAGTTCGGATCAGACTGCCGGGGCGTCTTTCTTTTCTTTTGCGTGGTCACAACAAGCGCATGAGTGGCCTTTGCCGTCAGATTTCATTTCGTGCTTCATGCCGGCACCCATTTTATGGTCGCCCTTGCCGTTCATCATCGGGCAGGATTCGCCGTTTTCCATTTTCATTTCGCCGTGTTTTTTCTGTGCGGCATCGCCTTTCATCATCGGGCACGATTCCGAACCCTCGGTTTTCATCCCGCCCATCGCAGCATCGCCCTTTTTCATCGGGCATGAGTCGCCGCAGCAGTCACAGTTTTCGTGTTTCGCTGCGGCATCTGTCGTCGTGGTGGTTGCCGTCGCATTCTTATCCTTCATCGGACACGAATCGCCTTTGCAGCAACAGCAAGCCGCTTTAACGGCAGCATTGGACGTAGTGGGGGTATTGAATGCATAAACCGCGATCGCCAGTCCAAAGACGAGCACCGCAGACGCTATTACTAATATTCTCTTTCTCATGATATTTCTCCGTTTCTATTGATCTTTGCGGGTCCTGTCGGCCCGCGGAATATTCGTCGTCAGTGCGACCCGTTGTCACACTCGAAACGGATATTTAGATCCGGATCACACAATTGAGCAGTCTTTCAGCGCGGTGGTCGAGAGGTGGCGGCCGGTAAACCGTAGCCGAAAGCCGTTCAGTTTTGAAAGGTAGAGGGGTAGTAAAACTGGTATGGGTTTCGACGCTGGACTCAACGACCTCAAACGTCGGGAATACCCGTTTTTCGACCGGTGCAGCAAAAAAGCTGACCGGCATCGAACAGCAAGTCGCGGCTCGAGCCTCGACACTTTTGCTTTCTGCCGAGGGGGCGGTTGACTGTTTAGCTCGATCACAATGGTCGGTCTGCTTTGGTAGAGGGCAGTGTTCGTTTGCGGCCTGAACCGCCTGGCCGCAATAAGTCAGACACAGCACGCCGCCGGCGTTGAGACAGAGAAATAACAAAACAAAAAGTGAGATCTGTTTTGTATTGTTTCTCGAAAACCTCATAGCATTACGATAATACACCCAAATCGATCAAGCCGTTAACAAAAGAACAACCCATCGTCAGCGTAGCACCGGCTACGATTACGGGCGGTGACCCATATCACAACGCTTAGACATTAAATCTAAAATCTACGACATCACCGTCCTGCATGATGTACTCTTTTCCCTCGAGACGGGCGAGGCCTTTTTCGCTGGCGGCTTTGCGTGAGCCACAGGCGACGAGGTCATCATAGCCGATGATCTCCGCGCGGATAAAGCCGCGTTCGATGTCGGTGTGGATCTCGCCGGCCGCTGCGGGAGCTTTGGTGCCGATGGGAATGGTCCAGGCGCGAACTTCTTTTTCGCCTGCCGTGAGGAAGGACATGAGTCCGAGCATGTGATAAGCGGCTTTTATCAGCTTATCGACGCCGCTGGAGGCGAGGCCGAGGTCTTTTAGATATTCGTCGCGTTCGGCGGGGTCGAGTGCGACGAGTTCGGCTTCTAGCTTGGCGCAGATGACGACAACGTCGGCATTTTCGCTCGCGGCGTGTTTCATCACGGCCTGGACATGGGCGTTGCTTTCCGG
>Ga0138256_10003060_pt1 | contig 17863 bp, 4 predicted proteins | sample KNB2016incub_MG_FD_105486 | JGI IMG/M metagenome (GOLD analysis project Ga0138256, IMG submission 105486) | Active sludge microbial communities from wastewater in Klosterneuburg, Austria - KNB2014incub_MG | ecosystem: Engineered > WWTP > Activated sludge > Unclassified | place: Austria... | reverse complement strand
TTCACTTCACTTCACTTCACTTCACTTCACTTCACTTCACTTCACTTCACTTCACTTCACTTCACTTCGCTTCACTTCGCTTCACTTCACTTCACTTCACTTCACTTCACTTCGCTTCACTTCACTTCACTTCATTTCACTTCATTTCATTCTTCATTTTTCTTACAGTTTCACATTCACATGTAAGATTCCCCCCGTAATTAACCCGCACCAGCCCCTTCAATGTCGTTCCTTGCTTCGGCAAACGCACGCACATGAGAACAAAGCTACTTTTCTTAGCATTATTGGTTTCGAAGATTTCATTAGGGCAAGACATGCTTGGTGTGTCGAATGGAAATTATGCCGGAAATTCCGGAATGGCTATGAATCCGACATCTATGGTTTTAATGCCTTATAAGTGGGAAGTACAGATCCTGAGTTACAATATTTCTGTCGATAATAATTTTATCGGTATGCCTAAGAAAAGAATTCTAGGTGGTCCGGAAGCAATGAACAATGTACCCTATGGCGGATTAAATTTTTATACCAATTCAAATGATAAAGCAGCCAATATGCATTTCGCACTTGGTTTGCCTTCGATTATTTATCGCTTTAACGATATGGCGATTGGTTTTAGAATGACTGTTAGAAACGACATCAGTGTACATAATCTCTCTTCTGATCTTGCAATTCTTGCGTACAAAGGAACTGACTATAAAGCTATTCAGGGAAAAGATATTGTTGTAGACGGATTAAGAATCGGCGGTCTTACGTGGTTAGAAACTGCGATCTCTTTTGGAAAACAATTGAGTAAAAGTGAATCCAGAAAATGGCTTGCAGCAGGGTCATTAAAATATCTCACAGCATTTCAAGGATCATATGCAGGAATCAGTGACGCAACGCTGAGAGTTCAGAACGACAGTACAATTTATGTTACAAAAGTGAAAGGAAGTATTGACTATTCATACATAGAAGATCCGGCGGATCTTTTGAGATTCAGGTGTACCGGATTTGGGGTCGATCTAGGTGTGCAATATGTTTCAAACCCATTTACACAGAAGTATTCAGGTGGCCGACCAATACCTATGAAAAAGTATGATTACAGAGTAGGGGTGTCTTTGATGGATCTTGGGTTTGTACGTTTCGCAAGAAATGCTCACGCAATGGATTTTGATACTGAAGCATTGAACTTCGATAATGTAAATAATACACAAGTGAATGGCACTGCAGGAATCGATTCAATGATCTATAATACAGCAATGAATGGAGCAGAGATAAAGCGCAGTTTCGTAATGTCATTGCCAACAGGATTAAGTGTTCAATATGATCATTGCTTAAAACCGCGTTGGTATTTTAATCTGACTGCGATTCAAAGAGTCCCAATGCCAACTGCAAGAGTTGATCGGCCGAATATGTTGGCAGCTACACTTCGTTATGAAACGCCTTTCTTTGAAGTAGGTTTTCCATATAGCTTTTACGACTATTATCGCCACCGTTTAGGGTTGGCTTTACGTTATCATATTTTTTATATGGGAACAGATCGAATCGGAACTTTCATCAACGATACTTATGCTGCGAATGATGTTACGGGTGTCGATCTTTATTTTGGTTTTAAATTGACGAGTATCGATTTTAAACGTAAAGCAAAGACGCATTCACATGTAGGATGTGCGGCTTATTTTTAATGATATTTATCATGATTGATTATTAATTCAGCATTAGAATTTAAAAACTCGTTAGTTATTTCTTTTGCATTCCGCTTCGAATGCTCTTTTTCCCTGTTCAGCTATATAATTTAAGTAGTATTCCGGGTGAGAATTAGATTTGGATTGTGAAAAGAGTATTACTAATTATTCTTATTGTCCTTATTAATTATCTAGTGCTGAATGCCCAAAACTTGTGTAGTAACGGAAGTTTTGAGACCTGCACTGTTTTTCCTAATAACTATGCACAGATCTGTTGGTCTACAGGATGGAGTAACCCAAATAATTCTTGTTCGCTAATCCCAGGGACCGGAAGTCCGGATTTTTATCATACTTCAGGAGTTGGTGGTGCAAAAGCTCCAAATACATGGTGGGCCAATGTGATGCCACATACCGGTGGTGGATTTGCAGGCTTTGCAACTTTTTATAGTTCGGCAAATTATCGTGAATATATTCGTACGACTTTAACTGCTCCGTTTACACCGGGGGCAACCTATCTCGTGACTTTCTGGATAACAAATGGAATGAGCACGTTGCATTTTTACGGGACAAATAATATTGGTTTTTACTTCTCTGCTGCACCGGCAATACAGACACTAGGTACACCAATAGCTGTAGTTCCGCAAGTTGAAACAACTACAGTTATTTATTCTACCACCTGGACTCAGGTTTCATTTTTGTATACTCCTGTTTCTGCATATCAGAATTTATGTATTGGAAATTTCAGGAACGATGTTTCTACTGCCAGGACTTTATTCGGGCCAAACAATCCTTCCAGTTATGGTTGCTACTATTATATCGACGACATTTCAATTACAGAAGTTTCGCCGCTGCCTGTTGAGTTATTGTCGTTTGAAGGAAAGAATGTGAATCATAAGAATCATCTTGCATGGTCAACAGCAACAGAAGTGAACAATGATTATTTCGAAATTGAAAGCAGTGATGATGGTTTGCTTTTTTATTTGATCGGAATTGTGGACGGAAATGGAAATAGAACAGAGCGATCTGATTATCAATTTGCAGATAGTAAAGTTAGTCCGGGATTGACTTATTATCGATTAAAGCAAGTAGATTTCGACGGAGTATTTAAGTACTCAGGAACAATTGTTTTAGAAGATAAAATTGACGAATTCGAGTTTTTAAATTTCACAGTAGTAAATAACAATCTGCATGGAATGGTTTTGTTAAATACTGGCAATCCTGTAAATCTAAATCTCGAACTCGATGATGTCCAAGGAAGAGTTGTTTGTACTAAAAATATTCATTTAGAAAAGCAACAACAAATGATTGACATTGATTTTGATAAGCCTTTAAGTGGGGTATATTTCATCAGAGTGACCGATGGTGTCCATCTTTGGACGAAGAAAATAGTCGTGTGAATTAATTTCTGTTTTTGAAGAAATGGGATTGTATCCTTAAAAGTCATTTTATCATTGAAAATTCAGCGTTTTTTAAGGCAAGTGAATTTTTGCCCATTTTTTAATTTTTCCCTAATTTTTTTATCTTTGGAAAGCAGTCTAGCCGTAAGCGATTTTGGCTATTAACTGATTGACAAACGAACAACACAAAAACCCTAAACATGAAACTGAAAAAACTACTATTTGCATTCTTATTTGCATTACCTTTTATTCAAAAGGCCGGTGCACAGGTCGTCTATTGTGAGCCTACTTTTAACAATGGTTGTTTCTCCTGGAATAACAAAGAGATCACTCTTGACAGCATCAGCTGGACTTTGGGTTCAAGCGATTGTACTATTTCTGATTACACAACTATGGGAACTACATTGACGGCAGGATTACCAACACCAATGGAAGTGCTTAATGGTTCCTGGTGTGGAGTAGGTGTGTGGGTCGATTTTGATAACAATGGTGATTTTGATTCGACAGAGAACTTGTATTATGAATATACTGCAGGTGATCCCCAGACATACAGCTTTCTGATAACAATACCACCTACGGCAGTCAATGGAGATTACAGAATGCGTGTAATTGCAGGATGGGGAACTGATTGCTATACCATGAGCGCAAACGGTTATGGTGCTTGTGGTGTTTACGAATATGGAAATTTTGTCGATTTCAGAGTAACTGTTACTGGTGGTTCTGTAGGAATTGATGAGAATGCAAAAAATGAATTTGCCGTCTTTCCAAATCCAGCTTCCAATCGCATCAATGCAACGATCAAAGAATCAATGATAGGCTCTGAATACACGATCGTTGATCAACTCGGAAAAATATGCAGCAATGGAAAGTTTGAACAAAGCACTTCTTCAATCGATATTAGTAATCTGACGGAAGGGATTTATATTTTGAATTCTGGTACGTCGAAAAAGATGTTTAGAGTAGTTAGATAATTTGTTCAAAGTTCAAAGTTCAAAGTTGGCTTCGTAGGTGCCTACGAAGCCAACTTTAACTTTGAACTCTGAACAGAATCCTATCGTTCCACAAAATACATATCAATCTCCCCTTTGCCTTTCGCCTGGATCTTGCCACGATGTATACAATCGAATTTATGCTTAACTTTTTCGTAAGTAGTTCCTGAAATATTTACTTTGCCGATCTCACCACTGCTTTCCATTCTGCTGGCAGTATTTACGGTGTCGCCCCAGATATCGTATGCGAATTTTTTTACGCCGACAATTCCGGCAACAACCGGTCCGGTATGAACTCCGATTCGGATTTCAAAAAATAATTGTCCCGCAGCTATTTTTTTTGCTTTATGTTCTTCCATGAATTTCTGAACATCCAATGCAGCTTTTACAACATCAATCGGGTGGGTATCATTTGGGGTTGGTAGTCCACCGGCCGCCATGTAAGCGTCACCAATAGTTTTAATTTTCTCAACACCATATTTTGACATGATATGATCGAATGCAGAGAAGCATTCGTTGATCTCGCTGACAAGTTCTTTCGCGCTTAGTTTTTCTGACAATTGCGTGAAACCTTTAAAGTCGGTGAACATAACTGATATCAGATCAAAACTCTTCGGTTGAGCAGTGCCGGTTAATTTTAATTCTTCAGCAGTTTCTTCAGGTAGGATGTTGAGTAATAATTCATCACTGCGTTTTTTCTCTTTGCTGATTCTATTGCGTTGACCAAAGAAAATAAATGCGAATATGCAGACAACTAAAAATCCTCCAATGAAACTATTGCGAATCATTTTCTGGCGACGAATTGTTTGTTCCTGGATAACTTTATCTTTTGTTAATAAGTTGATCTGTGATTCTTTTTTCTCGAGATCAAATGTAAATTGCAGTGTCCCGAGTTTTTTATCCGTGTTGATGTTATAGATCGTATCTTTTATTGCCAGTAATAAATTTTGATACTTGAAAGCGTTGGTGTAATCGTTTTTTTGCGCAAACGCTTTTGTTAGTCCTTCATAGGCATCCTTGACTTCAGTAGTAGCATTTAATTCTCTGCCAACTTCAACTGCTTGTTTGAATTTTGCAATTGACCCTTGTAAATCACCTTTAGATAAATATGCTTGGGCTAAACCGACAAGAGATTGAGTCATATCTAATTTTGTATCAAGCTTAGTCGCTATTGCCAATGCTTCTTCATGTATCTTGATGGCCTTTTCATATTCTTTCTGTCGAATATAAACACGCCCCATATAGTTCAAAGCATAAGGCAGGTCTTCAGTGTCATCGTACGCTTTTCTAGCTTCAATCAAATACTTCATTGCGGTGGCATCGTCATTCATTTTATAATAAATCTCGCCGAGATTTACCGACGATGTCCCGATCATATATTGGTTATTAATGATCTTAGCCATAGTATAGGCTTTCAGAAAATTATCAATTGCTTTTTTATATGTAGCTGGTTTGTTGAGGTAGATGGAGCCAATGTTTGCAAGAGATGTTACAATGCGCAATGTATCATTCACGTCCTCCGACATTTTCAATGATTGCAAATGGAGTTCTAAAGATTTAGCATCATCGCCCTGATTAAAATAAACTGCGCCCTGATTACTAAGCATGTTTGCAACGCCGACTTTGTCGCCAATAGATTTGTACACCTCTAGAGCTTGTTGCCAGTGGTTGACAGCATCTATATATTCACCTTTAAGATAATATGCAATTCCAATTTGTTTTAAAGCAAGAGCAAGACCAGGTTTGAATTTTATTTTCTCAGCCAGTTCTTTTGATGATAATCCTATTGTGACTGCAGTATCCGGATTATCATTGCAATATGCTTTACTAAGTGCATTTAAAACACTGACTCTTGTTGTGTCTGCAATGTTTTTTGAAAGTACTTGCCGCAGACTATCAGCTTTACTCGCTTGTGTATTAGTATTAATTAGAAAGGAAGCAAGAAGAAGGAACAGAATAAAACGGCCATGTGAGGTTGTCATTTGTGTTCGTGTTGGTGTGGTTTGTAAAACTAAGAAAATACGATTTAGTTAAACAGTTTTTTTAAAAATAATTGATAATATCCGCGGTTTGGTACTTTTTGGATTGCGATTATGAAAAAAAAGAGGTGCCGAGCTTTCGCCCGACACCTCTCTCATGTTAAGTTTGATTATACTATTTTACTATTAATCGAATTGAATCGGTTTCCTTGTCATCGGAGCTTAGGCTGATCACATATACACCTTTTGCAAGACCGGTCATATCAATTTCTCTGGTATTATAACCTTCAAAAGCATTGACAATTTCTGTCATGATAGCATTGCCAAGCATGTCGGTAACTTTGACTAGATATTTGGATTTAGCTGAAGCATTGAATGAAATCGTTGCTTTTCCTGACGTAGGATTAGGGAAGGCAGTCAATTCTGTGTTCTCATTGATGATTTCTCCATCTGCAGTACGACATAATAAACTAACGCCTACAGTCAACGTTCCCGGCTGAGAAGCACCACAAGCACTGTTTGCATTTGCGCGAATCATTGCAGAAGTATTCAATGACGGATTATAATTCACCGTTGCATTTGTACCTGCCGGAGCAATTGAAGCTCCGCCGGTAATAGACCATGAATACGAACTGGCGCCCGAGACAGGAGCAAGACTGTAGTTAACCGAAGAGTTCGATTTGCAAACCGTAGTTGGACCGGTAATAATTGGGGCTGCAGGACGAGACGTGATTGTAAAACAACGTGCAGGTCCTGTGCCGCATCCACTAGAAGCAGCAACACAGATCGTCGCGGAATTCGATGTAAACGCCGGTGAGAAATTCACTACGATCGATAATCCATTTGGTGCAGTGGATACAATTGATACACCCGGTGGAACTGTCCATGTATAAGATGTTGCAGTCGGTACCGGTGCAATTGAATAAGTAACATCTGACAATCTGCAAACACCACTTCCCGGACCGGTAATAGATCCCGGTTGAGCAGGTGTAGAGTTCACTGCGAATGTTCGGGCATACGATCCACAACTATTGATATCTGATATCATGATTATTCCTGAAGTCCATGCCGGACCGAAGTTTATCGTTGCTGAAGTGGTCGTTGCAGTTGTAGTTGTTGAAACCACTGTAGCATCACCGGTGATCGACCATGCATAAGATGTTGCGCCAACAACGGTACCCATAGTATATGTTGCAGTTCCGCCTGCACACACAAATACAGGTCCGGTAACAGGATTAGAGTGAGCCGGTAAGCCGGTGATCGTCATACCTCGTACAGCGCTGGAACCTTTACAATTTACACTACGAACCTGAATAGAACCTTGTCCGAAGTTTGGAGGAATGCTAACTTGAATCGTATTTGTTCCTTGTCCACCAACAATTGAAACGCCTGTACCGGTTACGGTCCAAGAGTAACTTGTTGCATTCGGAGCAGATGTTGAATACGTATATGTAGCCGGACCACAAGGAGTGTTAGGGCCGGAAATAAGAGCAGGTACCGGAGGCGCGACAGTATTGACCGGAATGTTCAAACATGAAGTACTTGAAGTTCCACATGTATTAACAGCAGCTACACAAATGAATCCATTTGAATAGGATGCGCCAAATGCTAATGTAATGTTGTTGGTAAGTGAAGTGCCTGTTGCACCTGATGGTAGTGTCCATAGATAAGATGTTGCACCCGGAACAGGAGCGACAGAATAAACAATGCCACTTGAATTACGACACGCCCCCGCAGGTCCGCTGATAGACCCAGGAACAATTATAGAACCACCTGAGCCAAGAACAGTAGTAGAACTCATGCCAACGCAACCATTCGCATCAGTAATATTTACCGTGTAAATTCCGGTTGGCAATGCGGTTGCAGTTTGAGTTGTTTGTCCGTTAGACCATAAATAAGTATATGGTGCGTTTCCACCTGTTGCACTTACTGTAGCCGTACCATCGTTGCTTGAGCACGATGATGGTGTAGAAGAAGTAGTTCCTTCCACTTTTGCAGGTTCATTCAATGTGATCGATACCGTTGTTGAGCAACCATTCGCATCCGTGACAGGATATGTAATTGTTCCTGCAAACTGAGAGAATGTGCCCGTACCTGTATAAGGAGCAGTACCACCTGTAGCATTTATATCAATTGAAGCAGAACCACCAAAACAAGATATCGAACCACTTGCATTTGCTGAGGCAGTCAATGCGTTTGGTTCTGTGACAGTAATTGAAGTGCTTGTCGAACAACCATTACCGTCAACAATAGAATAGGAATAAGTTCCTGCAGTTACATTAAAGTCGCCTGTTCCAGTATATGGAGCAGTTCCACCAGTTGCAGAAACAGAAACAGAAGATGAACCACCTGTACACAGAATTGGTGTTGATACAGATGATGCAATTACCGCTGATGGTTCTGTTACCGTAATAGTAGTCGAAGCAGTACATCCTGAAGCATCAGTGACAGTATAAGAATATGTTCCTGCACCAACAATGAAGTTGCCAATTCCTGTATACGGTTCAACTCCGCTTGTTGCAGAAACGGAAACAGTTGCAGTTTCGCCACTACATAGAATTGCTGTAGCAGAAGCCGAAGGTAGTATAGCAGCCGGTTCCATTACAGTTACCGAGGCAACAGCAGTACAGCCATTGGCATCAGTGACCGTGAATGAATGTGTTCCGGCATTTACTGTATGGGTCCCGTCACCGGTATAAGGTAATGTCCCGCCACTTGCAATTACATTCACAGATGTTGTACCACCATTGCATGTAATTATTCCTGCATCAGCTATTGCATTCAATTCCGGTCCAACCGTTAAAGTTCCGTTTTCATACACCAGTATATAATTGTATGGCGTATCAACTTGAATCAGGTCGCTTGGGATGATCTGATATGTGCCCGATGTAAGATTGCCGCTTCCTGCATTGTTGTTTTGGTCGTCCAGGATAGTAAAGGTTGGTCCACTTGAAACAACATTGCTATCTGCATCTTCATATTGGTAAATAGAATTTGTGAACGTATAATTAGGTTGTAGTCCGTTACATCCCGCTGAAAGATCATTCGCCTTTACAGTCAGAGTTTCAGGAACGATTGTTATACTTCCTAATCCGTAACTGATATCGAAATTTTCAGACATCAATACTCCCGGAGCTAGAACCCATGTTCCTACAGTGTAACCTGTGATCATGTTCATTGAAGTGTAGCCGACAATTGAATCAGTTGGATCTGCATATACATCGAGTGAGTCAAGAATAAACACTGCAAATTCATTTGATGCATCGTTGAATGTGCTGCTGTTGACACCTTGTTTACCGTTCACACCTTGTTTGCCGTTCACACCTTGCTTTCCATTCACAGAAGCTTTGCCATTCACAGAAGCTTTACCATTCACACCAGCTTTACCATTCACGCCTTGCTTACCATTATATAGCACAGCATTTAAAGAGTCTATATGATAATCGAAGATTGTTGCAGGATGAACAGGAATAAAATATGTTGTATCGTACACAATACTATTCACTCCTTGTTTTCCATTCACTCCTTGTTTTCCATTTACTCCTGCTTTACCGCTGACAAGGAAACTCATGTTAGCGAAATCTGCAGCAGTTAATGTAACTCCATTTACTCCTTGTTTACCATCTACAAAAACAACTGAACTCGACATAGTAGATTGATGTTCGGTTTCAAGTGAATCAAGGAAAGTAGCCTGATCAGCTAGGTCGATGTTGCTAGCGTCGTAAACATAATTGAATTGAATATTTTTTCCGTTAATAGCATCACCATATTCCAGTGTAACATTTTGAGGTGTTACCAAGATTGGCATTCTGTCAATTGTTAGAATACCATCAACAAATTGATAGTTGTAAAGTTCCGACAGAGTCAATGACAATGGATTGCTTAGATCTGTAACTGCCGAAGCTCCTCTTCTGTAATACAAGCCAATATCAGATAATGTATTTGCATTGGTGCTGAACGTGATATCAGTTAATCCAAGGCTTGTCAACGTTTGTCCTGTACTTGCAAGTGGAGTGTTATTGATAGTAACATCAAAAGAATAGGCCGGAATAATTTCTCCAAACTTTTTAGTTACCGAGTTGATCGTGATTTTTACATTCTGCGGAACAGAGCTCAAAAAGTAAATTGAGTCGCTGACTCCACCGTCTAATCCACTAATTGAGATCGGAGGATTATAAACTGTTAGAGGAGGGTTTCCCAGGAATTCAGGTACGTCAACCACAAGATGATTTCCATTTGTTACAATTGCAGGAAGTGTATCGTATTGGAATATCACCGAAGCATTGTCGGCAAAGTAGGTTCCGAAGATCTCCAGTGTTACCGGTTGAGCACTTGGTGTAAATGCTGAATCCTGCAAGTGATAATGATCAATCTGCGGCGATGGATTAGCAAAAGTCTGTAAAGCGTCATCTGCCTGAATCAATCCTGCTCCGCTTGCAGTATCATTACTTGAAGAGGCCATAGAAATAGCAGTAGATTTTAATAGCGCTTTCATTTGTGCGCCGTTGAATGTTTCTCCTGCATAATATTTCTCTTTCGCTTCAATCAACAATGCAGCAACACCGGCAGCATGTGGTGCCGAAGCAGATGTTCCGAAGAAGTTAGGGAATGCATCGTTGTCAATATTAACACCTCCGAAATTTACAGTAGTATTTACTCCGTTAGGCGCAGCGAAATCAGGTTTTAATCTGTCAACTCCATCAATAAGTAATCCGCCTCGTGAAGAGAAGGTTGCGATAGTAGGAGGGTTTACTCCATAAGCCGGAGTGTTTGTATATAGTACCGCTCCAACTGCCATAGCACTTACAGCATTGGCTTGACCAATGACCGTTGAATTATTTTGAATGTGTTCGGTGATCACACCTTCACCACGGAAGATGATATATTTGAAACGTACATTTCCTGTTCCGTTTTTACGGGTAATAATTATATTCGCATCCGCAGTAGCTTTTACAATGAATGGAAGGATCTCTAATGGATCTCCACCCATATTATCTCTGTTGAATCCAAATAATCTTGCACCGAATTGATCGACAAGATAAATATCGAGGTCATTCAAAGCTCCGGTTGCTTCTCCGATAGAATAGAATTCATCGTCCCACTGAAGAGCAATTGTATAAGTTCCTTTTGGAAGTCTTACGCTTTGGAAATAATCATTTCCTCCGAAGTTATGTGCAACTCCTGCATAACCGGCAGGAGGAGCCATTGGTGTGAAGTTTCCTTCATACGATTTTATGCCGAAGTTTCCGGCTGATGTGAAATAACTCACACCTGTCGAAGATACTTCTTCAACTGCCTGAGCAATTACACCGTCACGGAAGAATGGTTCTGTGATGTATGTGATGTCATCTACGATAACTTTACATCCCGAATCACGAAGGGCTTTGATACCGTCAGCAAAATTTCCTGCGCTGATGAATCCTGAGCGGAACATCAGTTCTGCATTTGGAGCAACGTCATGTACAATTTGCATCATGGCACGACCTTCATCTTGACCGACACCATATGGGTACTCTTCGGATACGATTACATTCTTAGTGTAATTTGGATTTGCTGAGCCCGGTAGGTCGCCATTTTGAACATCACGGTCAGCAGGCGTAGGGAATCCGAATTTAGTGTTATAGCTATCAGACATAACTCCGACTTTCACGCCTTGTCCGGAAACGTTCCATGCTTTTTTCGCCTGATCTGATGCCTGTGCAGAATCACCTTGAGACATGGCTAATCCTGTGCCGGCAAAATTTCCATTGATAGGCGCATAGTATGGTCTTACGTAATTGATAAGGATAGGCAATGAATCAAGCTTAGGAAGATTGGCAATAGGGAACATACCTGTAATGATTAGAGTCGTATCGCCATTATCAATAATGTCTGTCATTCCATAATTCGGAGTCTGCAACAATGCATACAAAGTATTGTATTGTCCGATATTCGAAATTACTTCGATGAGTACGTCACCTAAAACTTCATTGATAAGGAAGATATTGTTATTCGAAGTTGTATCAGCCAATGAATCCGGATAGGTGTAGAGCTGTGTTAACTCCGATCCGATCAGATTGTCAAGTGTGTCATTGACAGGTGGCTCATAGTATGGGATGATACAATTGGTAACAAATACTTCGAGTTGAGTAGTTGCTGTACAACCGTTGCCATCGGTTACGAAGTAGTTATAAATTCCATCTACAAGATTGAGTGTATCACTTCCTGTGTAAGTATAAGGAGCAATACCGTTCAGTGGAACCAGATTTACACTGCCACTAGTTTGTCCGCTTTCTGCACAAACGATCAGTGTATCTCCTGCTGAAGTTGTAAGCGACAAGTTGCAAACGAAAGAACAATTGGTACTGTATGACGCGCCGGCATCTTTAGCTGCACTCCAGTTAGTATTCATGTATGATGGATCATCAACATCTATACATGATAACGAGAAGTTTTGTACTGCATTAAAGTATGTTAAATTAGAATAGTTGATATTCTTCATGTTCAGGCTTGTCAATGCATTTGCTGCACAATTAAAATATGTTAAGCCTGCATTTGCAGAAACGTCTAAGTCGGGCAATGAGTTTAAGGCAAGTTCAAGGAAGGTCAATCCTGTAATACCTGTAATATTCAAGTTTGAAATTTGGTTTGAATTCATAGTCAAAGTAGCGAGTTGCAAACTGCCGGATAAATCCAGGCTTGTCAACTGGTTCCCTCCACCATTCAGAATGCTTAAACTAGTACAACCGGATAAATCAAGGCTGGTAAGTGCATTAAGACTGCAATAGACCGTTTGTAAAGCTGTATGGCCACTTAAATCTAAAGTAGTAAGAGCATTTTGGTTGCAAAATAAAGTAACCAACTGAGCATTGCTGCTTAGGTTTAATGATGTAAGTGAATTGCCTGTACAAACTAGTCCGGTTAAGGAAGTAAATGCCTCGATACCGGTTAAATCGGCAATACCCAAGTTGGAAACAGTAAGTGTACCGCTGTATGCTGCTGCTTCACTACACTGAATTTCTCCATCGCTATTTGTATTGATTAATACGTTTGCTAGCAATGCTGCTTTGAAATTTGCATCAGGTATATTAACAACACAAGCAGGTAGCGTTGTTTCATAGGCTCCCATATCTACCGTGGTGATAACTATACGTGCAGCTCCTGTAATATCTTCAGTAACGTTTACGGGAATCAAACTGTTGTCACCCGCATCTTTAGCAGGGCTGGAGCTTTGCAAATTCAAGCCGTCATCTGTGGTGCGTAGTATATTATCCACACCATCAATATCGTTGGAGTCAGCAAATTCAGGATTTAAATTGAAAATATTTCCAACTGCAGCTATACCTAAGTCATAGTTGCCACTTCCGACTGTTGTATAAAGAGTCGAACCTAACTGAAGAAGGTTGTTTCTAAAAGTGTTTACAGAAGAATTTAAACTCGCAAAATCAGCACCGACTGTGTTTGTATTTCCACTGGCATCGTTGCCCCAGAAAATATTATTGTTCAATATCGATGTGCTGCTGAACCTTGAACAGTAACCTCCTCCAAGACCGGCTGAGTTCTTATAGAATGTGTTATTGCTAAGTGTATTGGTGTTTTGCTGGTTGTAAATAGCTCCGCCTGTATTGGCTCTATTGCCGGTAAAAATGTTGTTGTCGAAATGAGTTGTGGACAATAAACAATTTACCGCCCCACCAACATTGCCCGATTGATTCTGGGTGAAAATATTATTTTGGAAGTTCATTATACCATCGCGTGTGAAAATTGCCCCACCGCCACTCTGTGCGAAATTTCCAACCAAGGTATTGTTACTTACAAAATTATTCACTCCACTGTGGATGTATAAGGCGCCATTGTTATGGACAAAGTTTTCTCCATTTACTAAAAATGAAGTTGTATTGTTTCCATTTCCACCCTTTACGGTGAATCCGTCAATTGTTACACCTATTGTTCCTTTGGCAACAACAACATGATATGTGTTTTCACTATTTCCTGAAATGGATAATGTAGATCCACTTCCGGTTACAGCATCGTCGTCATTAAAATCTCCACTGAGTATTGTAATGTTGTTTTTAAAGTCGCGTTGATTGAATGACGTTTCATTACCTATAAAGCCGCCATAAATTTTTACTCCGTCTTTAGCATAAAATGTTTTTTCGCGTGGGTCAGCCGGGTTAGTGTTTCCGGTTGGATCTGCATTTGGTTTGTAAGTACCTGCCGCTACCCAGATTTGAACAGAGGTACAGCCCGGTACTGCATCAATAGCGGATTGTAAGTTTGTGAATGCATCTGTCCATGTTGTTCCATCATTATTGCCTGTTGCAGCAAAATTTACAAAAACGGTATTGTTCGTAAATGGAAGATCATCGATTGTTCCATTGCAGTCCTCATCAATTCCATTACAAACAATTTCTGTAGCTCCCGGATAAATGAGTGGGTTATTGTCATCGCAATCAGTACTTGATGCAACATAGCCTGGAGGTATGGAACAAAGGTCTCCGTTTTGTATTGAAGTATTCAGATCACCATATCCGTCTTCATCAGCATCGGCATAAACAGTTGTTACAGTCAATGGCGTGCATGATGTTCCAGTAGTAACCCCACCTGTTTCAACCCAATTACCTTGAGTGCCAATGAGCGCAATGTTTTGAAGTGTACCATCAAAGCCATTTCCGGTAGCATCAATAAGAGTTGTTTCTGTTGGATTGTCAACTCCTGCAAAACCTTGATTGAAATGGTAGTTTGCAACCAGGCCAGGTGCTGTTGTTGGAATTTCGCAATTCATTGTGTTCAATATTTCATCAGCACAAAGTGTGCGATTCCATATTCTTACTTCGTCCAAAGTTCCATCTAAACCATAACCTGCGTTATCATTTCCAAGGTGAAGGTCATAAGCGGTATTGATCAGTGTTCCGGAATATGGAGTGCTGGCTTCAAGTATTCCATTAATATATAATTTCAGGAAATTTCCGTCATATGTTCCGGTAACATGGTACCATACACCCGGGGTGATGGTTGTAGTTGAGTTTACATAGTGCAATGACCAACTGTTAATGAAAAACGTAAAATTATTATTGAATTCATTCATGGATAAACCATATCCGCTTTCCCAGTTGCCGGGTTCAGCTTTCATGATAAGTCCGGAATAAGTTCCTGCATTGTTCAACTTAACCCAGGTCTCAATTGTGATTGCATCAGTTGGTTCAAGTGCATTGTCATCTGCAATTGTTACAATATCATTTCCACCTCCTAAGCTTAAAGCAGAAGCCGGAGTTTGTGGCGTTTCTCCAATTTGGAAATCACTGAACGATGTCAGGTCAAGCACTTCAAGTGATGTTGCAGTAAGATTTGTAACAGCCGGATAGGTCCACGTTGGCGAATCAAATTTCCCGACTCTGAATAAAGAAGTATTTGATGAAACGTCAACAACTGCAGGATCCCAGTTAAAAGTAGCACTTGCTGAATTTAATGTTCCCGAATCGTGTGTTATGTTCCAATAGACGTTTACACTTTTTGATTGATCGATCGTTGTACTTGAAATATCAGGATGATCACCGTCATATGCTGTAACTGTGAAACTTCCATCATCAGCAAGATTCGGGTTTAGAATTACAGGCGCATAATAATTTATATCGCCGATATCAATTGTTCTTGGGTTAGAGCCTGCTAAGAAATATTGTTGAATTGTTCCTGACACATAGCTTAAAGCAGATGCGCCACTAACAGTTGTAGCAGCACCGATTATTATTTTACCGCCACTTAATGTATGTATTTTTCCAACTTGAAATTGTAGTGAATTGGATATAGTTTGCTGTCCATACATACCTACATCATCATTATTATTCATCGTCAGATTTGTGATTGTACCCGTTCCGTAAAAATTCATGCCTACAGCAAACAATTCAAGATTGTCAGCTGTCACGATACCATTATTGGTAAATGAACTTCCTGTATATTGAACTGCAGCATTCGCAATAAATTCGCAATCAGTTCCAATGTTGATTTGACCACTAAATGTCGTTGGTGCCGAGTTTATTTCAAAAAGACTAGTTGCCAATAGATCGAATTGACCACCAACGTTGTTAAATGTGATTTCAGGATCGAAGTAAACTGTACTCGAGTTAACTTCAACTACTCCCGTGTTGTTAATTGTACAAGCAGCGCTTCCGTCGAAAGCATTAAAGTCCATGTCGCTTGTAAATGACATGATACCTGCGTTGTTGATTATGTTATTTGGACCTACAAAAAGAAAATTGGAGTAGGTGTTCCAGTTCCAATCCGCTGAAGCTTGAATGTCTAATGTTAAAGCATCTCCTATATATTTATTTCCGCTACCAAAATTACTTCCTGTACTTCCGCCTTCCATTGTAATAGTTCCGGGCCCATTCACATGACTAAGATTTTTTATCACTAATTCGCCAAGTTCAGCTATAACCGTTTGGCCAGTACAATTGAAATCTGCATGGTCAATGATCAACTGCCCTGCTGAATTGATGTCTGTGCCCGGTCCATCAAGAACATTCAAAGTTGAATAGCTTACATCTAAAGTTCCACCGGTTTCTATTATCACTTGATCCAGATCTCCACCTGATTCAAAGATCATTGAGGTTCCGTTAGATATAGTAATATTGTTGTCTAAGCTGGTTGGGGTATGCGGAGAAGGAACAGAACTCGCAGGTACCCAAGCACAGCCATCATACGTTTCCCATAAGGAAATATCTTCCCACCAACCGCTACCAACAGTTCTGTAGTCATTCGTTGCCGTACATGCACAATTAGTACTAAATACCGCACCCGCATCTTTGCCTGCGCTCCAGTTAGTATTCATGTATATTGCATTATCAACCTGAATGCAGAGTAGTGAAGGATTGCCGGTTGCATCAAAATAGGATAAAATAGTATTATTACCATTTTGAATATTTAAAGTTGTGAGTTGATTTGAATTTACGGCTATTGTGCTCAGTGCTGTATTTAAAGAGACATCTAAATTTGAAATCAAATTACTATTAATGTTTAACGATTCCAAAGCAGTATTTGCTGAGAGATTGATGCTTGTAAGTTGATTAGATGATGCTGTTAAAGTTATAAGCGATGGATTCGCTGAGGCATCAAGCACGGTAATATTATTTTGTTCAGTATGTAAATGCAATAATGCCGGATTACCTGACAAATTTAAACTCGTTAGTTGATTGCCACGACACCAAACTTCTGTCAAAGCAGGACATACGGATAAATCCAAGGTCGTCAACGCATTATATTCACAAACCAAATAAGTTAATGTACTTGTGCTAGGTAAAATGAAATTTGAGATACTGCTTCCGCCGGCTTCAATAGATGTTAATGCAGTATTAGCAGATAGGTTTACTGTAGCAATATTGTTACCATTAATTGACAAGCTTGTAATGCCGGTGAAGGCTTCGATCCCCGTTAAATCAGTAACTCCTGTTGCAAATAAATTTAAAAGTCCATTATAGCTTGATGCTTCATAGCATTGAATTTCTCCATCGCTGTTTGTATTAATTGCAACGTTTGCTAATACAGTATTTTTAAAATTTGCATCCGGAATATTTACAGTACATCCGCAATCTACATTAAACAATGCTGATGCATCTTTACCGGCACTCCAGTTGGAATTCGAATAATTTACATTGTCAACTTGAATACAGGCAAGACTTGGGTTATTTGTTACATTGAAGTCTGCAAAGTTTGAATTATTTCCATTTTGAACATTCAGACTTGTTAGCGGAGTAAACTGAGCTCCGAGTGAATTCAAAAGAATGTTTGCTGAAACATCCAATGAAGTCAATTGACTTTGATTTGCATAAAGTACTTGAAGTGCTAAGTTATTTGTAAGG
>Ga0138256_10003059_pt1 | contig 17863 bp, 11 predicted proteins | sample KNB2016incub_MG_FD_105486 | JGI IMG/M metagenome (GOLD analysis project Ga0138256, IMG submission 105486) | Active sludge microbial communities from wastewater in Klosterneuburg, Austria - KNB2014incub_MG | ecosystem: Engineered > WWTP > Activated sludge > Unclassified | place: Austria... | reverse complement strand
TTTGACCCAACCCGGGGCAAGATCATTGCAAACGGAGCAGGGACAGCAAATATAGTGGCGTCATTGAATGGAGCAACCGCAAACGTCGCAGTTACTGTAACTGCGCCGGTTTTGCAGCCGACAGTTGACATAATTGATCCAGATCTCTCAACTCCCGCGGTAGACGGACTATGGGAAATGCCGGTCGTTATCATTAACTATTTGCCAACTGCAGACGGCATCAACATGAATATGGCCGTCAGCAATGAGAACATGCCCGTCGCTGATATGAAAGCCCGGATCGAGCGGATAAACATTCAACATAAGTTCATGCTGGAAGAGGGAAGCCGCTTTCGCGGCTACGGCGGAGTGGCAGTGGCCCCATCCCTTTCCTATCGCGTGGTAGCGGTGATCTCAGTCTACGAAGAGATGCTGCCGTTAGATACTGCTTGCGATGGAAATGGCGTATGTCAGCCGGATTATGAGCAGATCTTGGCGCGTTTCAATGGCTCAAATTATGTCAACAATCTCGGAGTGAAGGAATTTTGGATTTGGGGTTACCATTTCGGTAATATTTCCCCGGTCGAATCAAATATGTCGAGTCCGACAACGGGTGATATTTCGAACAGCTATCGGATAAACGACCTTCCAGTCTATAACAAGACATACGTCCTTTATAATTATAATTTTGGCCGCTCATCCGCTGAAGCAACCCACAATCACGGTCATCAGCTAGAGGCGATATATGGATATACAAACCAGCGTCAGGACGGGAATACGCAACTCTTTTGGCAGAGGTTTGTTGGCCGGGCGTCTAACGGTACGTGGCAGATGGGACGGTCTGGAGATTGTCATCACCCGCCTAATGCTGTAACCGATTATGATTATTCAAATACGACACCGTTTCCAAGCGACATTGCGGATTGGCGACCGCTCGGCGGTGGGGCGACGCAGCCCGTAAGTTTGTCCACGTGGCGAAGTATCAATTACCCATTCCCGGATGGAATCGCTCCGTCACAAGATGATAATTGGTGGTATGTTTATTGGTTTCAAAGTATGCCTGGAAGAAATAATGGCATCCCTTACAACACAAACCGTATGACAAACTGGTGGCAGTTTACCGGCGATTGGGACGCGGCACATCGCGCCGGCGTTGGGTTGTACGAAGCGGCATCTTGTAGTTACAGTTTGTCGTCATCTTCGCAAAATTTTTCTAACGCAGGCGGAACGAGTTCGGTCACAGTCACTGCCGGAGCCGGGTGTAAATGGTTTGCGTCGAGTAATGGTATGTGGGTGCCGTTGACTTCGGGCGACATTGGCAATGGGAATGGCGTGGTCAATTTTACGGTTGCTGCTAATACGGGTTCGGCACGCACGACCAAAATCGTCGTGGCTGGACAGCCATTCGTGGTAAATCAGGCGGCCTCGGTGATGACCGTTTCTGGCCGCGTGACAAATGCGATCGGACGGGGCATTAAGGGGGCGAATGTGTCGATGACAGATGCTCTAAATGTAACGACGACCGTTAGGACGGATGCGTTTGGCCGATATACATTTCAGGACGTCAGGTCGGGCGAGGTCTATAATGTCTCGGTTGCAAATCGGCGGTACACATTTACTCCTCAGCAGATATTTGTAAATGACAATTTGACCAACATTGATTTTGTCGGTTCGCCGCTCGCCCGGACAGATGACGTTAAAGGTGAATGGATCGATAGGTTTTGGTGAGCCGACTCATTAGACGAATTATAATATGCTCTTCCTATCACAGTCGGCGACTGTCTATGGCATCGACGCTATTGTCGTCGATATCGAAGTAAATCTGCAGCCGGTCTCAAAAGAGGCCGAGATGGCTCCGCCGTTTAATATTGTCGGATTGCCGGATACTGCCATTCGCGAATCAAAAGAACGCGTCAAGGCCGCGATCACAAACAGCAGATATTTTTTTCCCTTTCACAAAACTACGGTCAATCTTGCTCCGGCTGACATTCGGAAAGAAGGAGCTGCTTTTGATCTGCCGATCGCGTTGGGAATACTCGGAGCGGCTGGCGACCTTGGGATCGAGAGCTTAGAGAACACGCTCAGTGTTGGCGAATTGTCGCTTGACGGACGTGTGCGGCCGGTTCGCGGAGCTTTGTCGATCGCTCTAAAGGCTCGCGATGCGGGCATCAAAAATCTGCTTCTTCCGGAGGAGAACGCGACGGAGGCTGCTGTCGTCGAGGGTGTCAGAGTCTTTCCTATCCGCGACCTGCGTCAGGCGGCGGAGCTAGCCCAGGATCTGCAGTCCGGTGACAACACCCGCGTTGCTTCGTTGCGGCTTGATCTGTCCGCGTTAAACTCAGACTCGACAAAATACCGCGTAGATTTTAACGAAGTTCGTGGCCAGCAGACGGCAAAACGTGCACTCGAGGTCGCAAGTGCGGGGGGCCACAATATTTTATTCATTGGCCCGCCGGGGTCAGGCAAGACGATGCTTGCCAAACGTTTGCCGACCATTCTGCCGCCGCTCGAATTCGAAGAGGCGATCGAGATCACGCGGATCCACTCGGTCGCGGGTCTGACAGGGAAATCCGGCCTGATAGTTGAGCGTCCGTATCAATCGCCCCATCACACAGTTTCCCAAGCCGGACTCATTGGCGGCGGTTCTATTCCAAAACCGGGCGAGGTTTCGCTTGCGCATAATGGTGTTTTGTTTTTAGACGAATTGCCTGAGTTTGACCGTAGCGTGTTGGAAGTTCTTCGTCAGCCGATGGAAGACAAGACAGTGACGATATCGCGGGCGGCGACTTCGCTGACATTTCCGGCGAATTTTACGCTCGTGGCTTCGATGAATCCATGTCCGTGCGGATACTTTGGCTCAAGCCGCGAATGCAAATGCTCGGGCGTTCAGATACAGCGTTATGTCGGCAAGATCTCGGGGCCTCTGATGGACCGTATCGACATTCACATAGACGTTCCGGCGGTAAAATTTAATGAGTTGCGCGGCCGCGGTGTTGCTGATGGTGATAGTTCTGAAACCATTCGGGCTAGGGTGGTGAACGCTCGCGAGCGGCAGGTTGCGAGGTTTGCCGGGGACGGATTTTCTAATTCGGCGATGTCTGCCCGGCAGATCCGCGAATTTTGTGCGCTCGATGATCAGAGCGAACAGCTGCTTGAAAAGGCGATGTTGCGACAGGGTCTATCGGCCCGGGCACACGACCGAATCCTTAAGGTTTCGAGAACCATTGCCGACCTCGACGGCAGCGACAACATCCAACCAAACCACATCAGCGAAGCCATCAATTACCGCTCGCTCGACCGCAATTACTGGGCATAAACCTAGTTGTTCAAAACTCTCAACAGCTCTGCGACGCTCCATGCCTGGGCCGGACAGCCGCGCGCCTTGTGCGGCGGGTCGCCGTCAAATATCTCGCTTACTTGTCCAACGGCAGCTTCACTTAGGTGTTCGCGAAGCCCCGCCAGGATCTCGTCGATTCGCTTTTTCGCCCGAACGTCTTTTGAATGTACTTTGCGGTAAGCATCTACAAAATGACCGATCAGCCAGCCCCAGACCGTGCCTTGGTGATAGCCCGCGTCTCGGTCGAGGGGTGAACCTGTATAGATAGCGACATAACGCGGATCATTTGGCGACAGCGAGCGTAGTCCGACAGGCGTGAGCAACTGTGCCTCGACCTTTTTGACGATGGCACGGGCACGTTTTGGGTCGAGCATTGAATGCGTCAGGCTGACAGCAAAGATCTGGTTTGGCCTGACGGACCCATCTTTCTCATCGCCGTTGATCACATCGTAGAGGCAATTTTCGGACGAGTTCCAAAACTGTCCGTTAAAACTATCACGGCCGGTCGCCGCCATTTCAGAATATCGAGCCTGTCTTTGCGCATCGCCAACCCGCTCCGCAAACGTCTCCATAATACACAGCGCATTGTGCCAGAGCGCCTGTATCTCGACGGGCTTGCCTATTCGCGGCGTGACGACCCAGTCACCGATCTTGGCATCCATCCAAGTTAGCTGCGTGCCGCGTTCGCCAGCGTAGAGCAGTCCGTCGCTGTCAACGTGGATGTTGTATCGTGTGCCTACAACGTGATGGTCGATGATGCCGACGAGCTTGTCATAAAGCTCATTTTGGATCATCTCAAAATCATCCGTCGCGTCTGCATAGGCCCGGATTGCCTCAAAAAACCACAGCGTCGCGTCGACCGTGTTGTAATCCGGCGTCTCGCCTTCGTCGGGGAAACGGTTTGGGATCATGCCTTGAGAAATGTGCTTGGCAAATTCGAGAATAATACTGCGGGCGATCTCAGGCCTTTTTGTCGCGAGTGTCAGCCCCCGCAGGGCGATCATCGTATCGCGTCCCCAATCGGAAAACCAAGGGTATCCCGCGATGACGGTCTTGCCGCCGCCACGGTCAACAATAAATTGATCCGCCGCGAGTATCAGCGGCCATATCGATTCATTGTCGGTCTCAGAACGGACGATGAGGTCCGCACGCCGTTTGATCTCGGATCGTTCGAGGTTGGCAGCATCGGTCGTCTTTCGCATTTTGGTAGATGCGATCACAGCAGCGTCTGACGAGAGATCAAATGTCAGGCTAAACGGCTGATAAAGGTCTTCAGAAAAATCAAACCCGCGTTCCCGCTCGATGGCGTATTCGAGATCGCGATACCAATGGCCTTGATGCTCGATGCCGTTGGCGTTGTGAGCAAAATGGAGTTGCGGCATTTCAGCATACGGCTGCATAGATATTAAGCCGTCTTCGACAGCATAATCTCCGTTAAATAGTGCATCCTTTTGCCGCAGGTGATGATGGTCGCGAAAGGCGAGCAACGGCTTTAGCTCAAGCGTGACATCTGTTGAACTGTCGCCAGTCATTTTCCAACGACACAGCATTGTATTTTCACCATGTGGCATAAACACCGATTTTTCCAATTCGACGCCATTTATCTCATACGTCCAGATAGGAAAAGGCTCAAGCCGAAATCCGGTCAGATATTTGTAGCCCTCAGGATGTATCTCGCCGGGGTATTGATTGGTTGAGAGTTCAAATCGCTCACCGTCAATGAAGAGCGTCTCTTCAAATTTTGAGAGCAGCAGCATTCGCCCGAGCGGCGGTTGCGTGGCGGCGACGAGCAAGCCGTGATAACGACGCGTATGTGCTCCGGCGACGGTGCCGGATGCATAGCCGCCGATACCGTTCGTCTCAAGCCACTCGCGGGACCCTGATTGGGCCAGATCGCGGCACACTTTTTTATCGATCTCAAGCATTAACAAATTCGGGTCTCCATTTATTTAATTAACATTTTAATATGTTTGGCCGATATTCGATGTGAACAAAAAACCTTTTCCTGATAAATTGCTACTATGACGGTTTTGGTTACAGGCGGAGCAGGGTACATCGGCAGCGTGACGGTCGAGATGATGAAGGGGCGAAATATCCCGGTTGTTGTGCTCGACAACCTGGTTTACGGCCATAGGCAGGCGGTCGATGCCGCTATACCGTTTTATCAGGGCGATGTCGGCGACAGGGAACTGGTCAAAGAGATCATCGCCGAACACAACGTCACGGCCTGTATCCATTTTGCTGCATACGCGTACGTCGGCGAATCGGTCACCGACCCGGCGAAATACTTTGCTAACAATACGGTTCAGACCAACGAACTGCTAAACACGCTGATCGGTGCAGAAGTAAAAAACATTGTATTTTCATCGACCTGTGCGACATACGGCGATCCGCAGCAGATACCGATCAGCGAGACGCACCCGCAAAAACCGGTAAATCCATACGGTTGGTCAAAGTTTATGACCGAGCGGATACTTGAGACCTACGACACGGCATACGGTCTGAAATTCGTCGCTCTGCGTTACTTTAACGCCGCCGGTGCGACCGAGAAATGCGGTGAGCATCACGACCCCGAAACACATCTGATTCCTATTATATTAAACACGGCGAATGGCGAGCAGCCGTTCGTGCCGGTCTTTGGCGACGATTATGCGACGCCCGACGGCACATGTATTCGCGACTATATCCATGTCGCTGACCTGGCCGATGCTCATCTTAGGGCTCTGGATTATCTTGCTGACGGCGGGGAATCGACCCACATAAATCTGGGCAATGGTCAGGGCTTTTCGGTTTATGAAGTCATCGAGGCCGCCCGAAAAGTCACGGGCCGTTCGATTGATGTCCGAGTTGACGCACGGCGTGCTGGTGACCCTGACCGGCTCATTGCCGATGCCGCAAAGGCTGCCGACGTGCTCGGCTGGACTCCGACAAATTCCGGCATCGAGATGATAATCCGCTCCGCTTGGGAATGGAAACAAGCACACCCGAATGGCTACGCCGAATAACCCGACACGTCTGCCAATTGGACTAACTTAAAGGCTTTTGCGAAAATGATTGAACATTTTGCGGTTCAATAATCCGCACTGATTTAATGATGGCCAATAATCTCGCCGGCTTCGAAAATATACCCCAGACGATACCGCATTTTTGCTTCGAGTCATTTCGACGGCACAATAAACGCGACGCGCTCGCCTATAAGATCGAGAATACGTGGAATTATGTTAACGGCGAAGCGGCTATCGAGCGGATAAAACGTATTGCGATGGGGCTTGCCGCACTGGGCGTCAAAGAAGGTGACCGTGTTGCTATCATTTCCGAAAATCGCCCCGAATGGTCGTTTGTAGATCTAGCGATCCTATCGCTACGTGCGGTTAATGTCCCTATTTATACAACCCAGGCGGTTGAACAGATCAGATTCATCCTCGAAAATTCCGGGGCCAAGATGCTGTTTGTCTCCGGCGTAAAGCTCTGGAAACATGCCGAAAACGCGATTCGCAGCGTTGAGCGTATCGAAAAGCTCGTTTTCTTTGACGCCGACGGCCGCCCTGACGACGACAGCCGTGCGATCACTCTCGCCGATGTCGAAAAGGCCGGTGACGAACATCGCAAGATCGACGCGGATATTGTAGAACGGTCACTCGCGGCGATCGAAAAGACAGATCTCGCGACTATAATATATACGTCAGGCACGACCGGTGAGCCAAAAGGCGTAATGCTGTCGCATGAAAATTTTGTCTCTAACATTGTCGCGATCTCAAAAGGCTTGCCTATCTACTCGACGGACCGCAGCCTCGCCGTGTTGCCGCTGTCACACATTTTTGAGCGGACGGTCTTTTACGTCTTATGTTCGAACGGCGTGTCGATACATTATTGTGCCGCCTTTGACCAGATCGCCTCGCACCTGCAAGAGGTCAAGCCGACCATCATGACCGCCGTGCCGCGGCTCTTTGAGCAGGTCTATCACAAGATCGTTAAGAAAGGTAAATCGGCGGGTGGCTGGAAAACTAAGCTCTTTGATTGGGCTCTGATCGTTGGTCAGGAATATTGGGCTGTTAAGGATAACCATGGCCGCGTGTCACCCTCGCTTGCGGCAAAACACGCTCTCGCGAACCGACTGGTCTTTTCAAAATGGCGCGACGGTGTAGGCGGGCATTTACGATTTTTTGTTTCGGGCGGGGCACCGCTTTCGAAAAAACTTTCGTACGCTTTCTGGGCCGCCGGTATTCCTATCCTGCAAGGCTACGGCATGACCGAGGCCTGCGTTACTTGTGCCAACCGCCCTGAGGACAGCAAGGTCGGGTCGATCGGGACGGCGTTCGAAGGCATCGAGATGAAGATCGCCGAAAAGGATAGTGAGATCCTAATACGCGGAAAAAATGTGATGCAGGGCTATTACAACAACCCCGAGGCGACCGCTCTGGCCATCGACAAAGAAGGCTTTTATCACACCGGCGATGTCGGTTACGTAGACTCGGACGGCCACTTTTTCATCACCGACCGCATTAAGGATCTTTTCAAACTCTCAAACGGCAAATACGTCGCGCCTTTACAGGTCGAGAGCCTGCTCAAGCAAAGCCCGCTTGTTTCACAGCCGGTCGTTGTCGGCAGCGGGCGTAAACAGGTCGGGGCCTTGATCGTCCCGGATTGGGATGCATTAAAAGAAGCGATGAAAGACGACGGCGTTGACGTCTCAGGTTCCCGCGAAGAGTTGTGCGAAAATCCACAGTTCATCAAACGCGTTCAGCAAGACGCTGTCGAACTTACCCGCGAACTCAGCGACTACGAACGCGTCAAACGCGTCTATCTACTCCCCCGTGAATTTTCCATCGACAAAGGCGAAATGACGCCCACCCTCAAGATCAAGCGAAACGTCATCGACGAAAAATACGAAGAAGCTATTGATGAGATCTGTGGATCGTGATCTGCGAAATATTCCGCGATCTGCTTGATCCGGGATTCCGAATCATCCATTTACTCAACAAAAAACCCAATCTGGCGTTGGCACAGATGTTGCCCTCTCCTATTCCAGGAGGACATCTTAATGCGCCAAATGCTATTCGGTCTTATCATTGCGGGTCTGTTTGCCGGCCACATCACCGCACAGTCGGCACCGCCGTCGATCTTTGTTTACGAGTCGAGCCAAGGAGGCACGAAAGCCGATGCGGCCGCCTCGAGCCTCGAGATGCAGATCTTTGACGGATTGTTCAAGAAATATCCGTGTATGGATCTAGCAGACAAACAAGGCATCGCGGCGATGCTCGGCTATCAGCGAATGCTTGAGCTTTTGGGTGTTGACGAGCCTAACGAGGAACTTCTGCGGGAGCTAGGTGGTGCCGTCGGTGCAAGATACGTGGTGAAAATAACTGCGACCCAACTGCCGAACGGAACGGTCTATCTTCAGGTCCTTGTTCTGGATACCGTTACGGGCAAAGCTGTTGCCCGGCGAGACGCCCCGCCAGCGACCGATCAGACGATCAACTCCGCGATCGAAACATTAAAGGCCCAAGCCCTCGGCGATATGGCCAATTTCCTGCAGGGAAAATGTGACGAGCATTGGACCGGCCACATTAGTTATGCGTACAGCTTTGATGAATCGAGTTCGAAGGGGGGCGAAGGGACGCCGGGCAGCTCTGCGGTCGCCCAGACCAAATTCACCGAAAGCACTACCGCGACCGACACTTTGTACGTCATGCTGAGGGCGATGACGCTTGGCTCAACTGATCCCTCGAGGCCAAAAGCGCAGTTCACCAGGGAGTTTGAGTATCACCATACGTCGAGCATGGAGACTCGGGGGCAGGTACGCTGCCGGCCTCGCGGAGCCAACAGCTACTTGCGAACATCGACCGAGCGGCGGACCGAGAAAATGGACGAGACGGGTAATGCAAAAGGCACCCTCACCGTTTCCGTATTTGTGCGTGAGACCGGCGAATATCAGATCCGCCTCATCGACCGTCCCGATATCCCTACCAAATGGACGCGCGAAGATTTTGAACAGCGTCCCGGCGGCTGCGAAGATCCGCCTCCAATGACCGCCACAAGCACGGGCGAGGATAGCGTTTTCGCCGGCCCATACAAGCGTGCCGGGGCAGACATCGCGGGCAAAGTCGATCCAAAGAACCCTGACATACTCGCGGGCACATTAAAGTTAGGTAATAAGGATGTGGGGATCGAGACGGTCACATGGAACCTCCGACGCGTAAGGCCTAAAGGTAGAAACGAGAAATAGGTTCAGACTTTGTCTATTGAGATCTCACGTTTCCTCAAGAGTGAGTTGAGGGTTACACCGTCGCAGTGCCGGTTTTTGAGTAGTGCCTCGGCGAGTTAGAAAAGCGGTGCAGGGATCTGGCCGTTACGGCGGTGTCGTGGTTCCTTCGCCATAACTGAGATCCTCCGTTCGACTCGTGTTGGTTTTAATTGAGTCTCTGAATATCCGCTGGCCCGCAAGTTTGTTGACAAGCCAATTTCCAAGAATATAATTAGATTGCTTAATCAAATTCGAATAGATCATATCGCACCTTATCGGAGATTCCCGCTGTGTTGGCTCGATTGAATACATTATCATCGAACAATGCCAGTGGCCTGAATCTGGGCTTTTGCACCGAGAAATATGAAAAATCTTTTAATGGAGAATAAACGGGTCAGTGGATCTGTTTTCTTTTTTTGGATATTGCTGGCGTTTGTAGCATTTGGGTTTTTGGCGATTCGTCATACCGTCCTGGCGGATGTTGTACTTCCGAATGCCGCTGGGACATCTCCGGCGAATACGGTGGCGAATCGGGGCGACGCGAAAGACACATCGGTTTCAGATCTGTACACCATTGTCTTTTCCGAACCTGCGTTAGCGGGTTATGACGGCAGCATTCCGGGGTTTCCCAAGCCGGGCAAATTGCGGGGCAAGGAGAAGCTGGATGTAAAGAGTCCGAGTGCTCTGCTGTATCTTAAACATCTCGATAGTGTTCAAAGTGACCACGAGGCGGAGATCTCCGAAACGATCGGCCGTTCTCTTAGCGTCGATCTTCGAATGAAGCATGCGTTGAATGCTATCGTGACAAAGCTCACCCCGGAAGAAGCCGCGTTGATCGCCAAAATGCCCGGTGTCTCACTTGTTGAGCGCAACAGGTACGAAACTGGGCTGACCGATATCGGCCCGACTTTGATCGGAGCTCCTCCGCTGTGGGACGGATCAAATCCCGGTTCCACGGTCGGGGTGCAAGGCGAGGGGACGGTCATCGGCGTGATCGACAGCGGTATCAATTTTGGCAGCCCGTCGTTTGCGGCAACGGACCCGATCGATGGCTACGTCCATACGAATCCGAGTGGTGCGGGAAACTACCTCGGGACCTGCGCACCGGGCGGCGTCGATGCCGGCCGTTGTAATAGCAAGCTTATCGGCGGATATGATTTTCTTTGCGGCCCTCCGGTAAATGCCTGCGCCGCGAACACGGACGAACCGGGATTTGGCGACAATGCCGGACACGGCAGTCACGTGGCATCTACGGCAGCCGGAAATCGCCGCGACGCTTCGAGTACCATCGGTATTCGGCGAATATCGGGCGTCGCTCCACGCGCTAATATTATCGCCTACGATGTCTGTAATAAGGAGGTTTTTTGCCCGAACGTCTCGGTTACAGGTGCTGTAAATCAAGCAGTTGCAGACGGCATCGTCGACGTGATCGTTTACTCGCTCAGCGGTGGCGTGTCACCGTGGGTGGAGACAGCCTCGCTTGGGCTTCTTAACGCGGTCAATGCGGGGATCTTCGTCGCCCCGGCCGGAGGCAATTCTGGGCCGGGGCTAAACACTATCAGTCACCTTGAGCCCTGGACGGCAACGGTTGGGAATTCGCAGCACGGCCGGGGCGACCCGCATTTTCCCCTTTCGGTCACCGGCCCGGGAACGGTTCCGCCAAACCTTACTTCGCTCAGAACACAGCAGAGTGGAGTTACGTTCTCGGCCCCGATCACGGACGCTCCATTGACATTTAGCCCACAATATAATAACGCGAATGACGGTTGCTCAGCATATCCGGCAAACACGTTTACGGGTGCGATCGCCGTTATTCGGAACGGCACGTGTACCGTAGTGGGCAAGATAAACAACGCCGCAGCGGCCGGGGCATTGGCGGTAGTAATTCCCAACCCCGTTCTAGCTCAAGCTGATGTGCCGGGAACAACGATACCTTTATTTGTTATCTTCGAGTCTGATGCCCTGAACCTTCGGAGCTGGACGACCAGCAATCCGACCGCGACGGCCACGATCGAATTCCCTATGTCGGGGGGGACGAACACCGTTGATCAAATGGCTTCATCCAGCTCACGTGGCCCCGCAGGAAATTTCGATCTCATTAAGCCCGATATGGCGGCTCCCGGCACGGCCATACTTGCCGTTGTGGCTGGCCCTACCATCACCGGATTCGAACAAAACGTCGGGTTCAAAAGTGGAACGTCGATGGCGGCCCCGCATGTTGCCGGTGCCGGGCTATTGCTCAAACAGCTAAGGCCGACCTGGGCGCCGTCTGAGATAAAATCCGCTCTCGCCATGACGGCACAACGGACTATGTTAAGGGAGGACGGCACAACACCGGCCATACCGTTCGACATGGGTGGCGGACGAATCCGGGTAAATGTGGCCGCAAACGCCGGACTCGTTATGAACGAGAGCATGGCGAACTACCAGGCCGCAAACCCCGCGACGGGCGGCGATCCGGCAACTCTGAATCTGCCAAGCATGGCCAGGAGGTCCTGCGCCGGCCAGTGTCAATTCACCCGTACATTCCGCAGCACGCTGTCGCAGGAAAAGACCTGGGACGCGAGTGTCGAAACCCTCAACGGTACCGTTTCCCCAAGCACTTTTACGGTGCCTGCGGGCGGTACAGTGACGCTGACGATAACGATCGATACCACGGGGATCGCCGCTAACAGCCCGTTTAAGTTTGGACGAGTTGAGATTCGGCCAGAGACAGGACCAGCGGACGGGCTGTTGAGTTTACCCGTAGTCGTAGCGGTGCCGCCGTCGGGAGTGTCGGTCGGCGACGCAACTGTAAATGAGGGCGGGCCTTCTGGCCAACGGGCTTTTGGCGATCAGCCTTCGGGCGAGGACACGATAGACTTTCTGGTAAGCCTTTCGGCCCCGAGCAGTCAAACGGTGACCGTTCGCGTCAGCACCAACGGAATAACCGCGACAGAGGGCGGCGACTTTACCGCAGTCGACGATCTGGAAGTGGTCTTCCCCCCGGGAACTGTCTCGCAAACCGTTTCGGTTCCGCTAATTGAAGACCCCAGCGACGAACCGGAAGAGACATTCTCTCTCGACATAACTAATGCGATCAATACGACCATTGGAGATGGCCAGGGGATCGGTACTATTTTCGACGACGATCTTCCTCAGACAGCGGCCAATGTCACCATCAGCGGCCGGGTAACCGGTCCCAGCGGCCGCGGCATCAAGAATGCAAGGGTTCTTTTGACCGACACGGATGGCTACACTCGAACAGCAATTACCGGTTCGTTTGGTATGTATACGTTTGATGATGTCGCAGCCGGGGGCAATTACGTGCTGGCAGTAACTTCGAGGCGGTATCGCTTTACTACGCGGGTGGTATTCGTTAACGACAACCTTGTCGATTTGGATTTTGTTGGAGAGTGATGATCTCTCGCAATCGCTCACATGATAGAAGCCGTCTGAAACTAAATTTTCAGACGGCCTCTTTTTTTGTTCAGACATGTGCGACGGCCGGAAACTACTCTACCCGCTCGACCGTCATTCTTTCATTTTCTTTCAATAGAGCGTTCAAGGATCGGGAATCGGTGTGCCGGTTTTTGAGCAGAGCCTCGGCGAGCTCGAATAGTGGTGCGGGTATCTCTCCGATCTCTGAAGTGTTATCGTCGCGGCCTTGGGGGTAGGTGGAATAGAATTCGACCTCGGCTTCGCAAAAATCGCAGCTTCCTAGATGACGGCCGATCTCGCTGCCGCGTGTGCGGGGCAGATCGCCGTTTTGGTATTCGAGCAATTCGTTGGACGAGGGACAATCCTCGTTTTTAAAGAAACCTGTCATCTTTGATGAAACCATAGGACACATTTGGACCTTGTTCGCTGATCGAGCGAAGCGAATCTTTTCTTTGTTACAAGAAAAGTAAATCTGTAATGGCCGATTCGTTCCAAAACTTCGCAAACAAAATTTCGAAAAATCGACGATATCTCGCTTTTTAACGCTAAATTAGCTCGATAATCTATTTATTATCAATGGTTTAGGGCAAGTGTATAAAAAATATACAATATTGCAAAAACTTGTTGTTCAAACTGACAATATTTGCTACTATCTTAAATGTAGGTGGTGAGCCGCAGTTATCTCACTCCTCAAGATGATCAGATCGACCGCCATTAACCGCAGTTGGTCACGCCAAATCTCTACTACCCCAAAAATTAGCTCAGGCTCTGAAATGTGTTCGCAACCCGTATGCCACCCGTGTGCATCGAAGGTCGGCTTTGTCTGCAACGCTCGCGGATAAGTGACACAGCTTCAAACAAAGATCTGAGCCGCATTGGAAGAAAGGACAATTTCAATCGGAAAGGCTGAATTATGAGTGAAGTAAAAACCAAGGATCGGTTGCCCCGATCTACCCACAAACAGATCAAAGTCGGCAAGTGGAACGACAGTCTCAAAACATCTGATGTAAATCAGATCTGGATCGAGCTGCACCGCATAGTGTCGTCGCACCCACTGGTCAGGGCCTCAAAGCGTGCCGGCTTTTTGGTCGAAGAGGGAAAGCACAACGCTTACACCGACCTCACCCAGGAGCTGTTCGTCGCTCTGTTGTCTAAGGACCGGTTTCAGCATTACATCGACACCGAGATGTCCGATCCGGAGATCGAGGCAGAGATCAGCCAGATCGAGCTGACCAATATGCTGACGGCAGAGCTGCGTAAACGCTACCCCGAATCGTATCGTCTCGCCCGCCGTATCTCGACGCTTATACAGACAAGCGCCATATTCAAACGCTTTGATAACGTCGATAATCCTGAGGCTCACCGACGCTTGGCCGACCGTCTTTACGGACTGTCAGATTGGAAACTGCAGAAGTCACGCCGTGACGTGCAGGAAATGGACGTTCGCGTCAAAGCCGTCTCGTTCCAAAGCCGTGACACCCGCATGGTCGGCTGCACCGGCGACGCCCAGATCGTCATCAGCAATCCTGAACTCGAAAAACTGATCGTCCGCGTACTCAAAGCCATAGACTCACCCGTCGATGTCCGCTCACTTCGCTCGTTTGTAATGTCGCGTCTTCCGATCATGGACATTCATCTCGTACCCGTCGGTAGCGGCGGCAATGAGGATGACGATGACCGGATGCCGTTCGAATTTACTGACACCCGCGAGACGCCTGAGGAAGACCTGCTTCGCAACGAAGCAGAGACTGCCGCCGCCGGGTTTGTCGATAACTTTCTCGTCACGCTCAACAAATCCGTCCGCGGCAAAGCCAAACAGTACGACCGCATGATCAACGTCCTGTGGCACTGCTACCTGATCTCTGACAGCGGCACGCAGCTCGGGGTTGCGGAGATGCTGGGCGTGTCCGATTCGCTAGTCTGGGATTACCGCAAACGCATTGAAGCCAATCTGCAGCAGCTCACGTTCAATGGTGTCAATGAGGCCCGTCAGTTCGAAAAAGCCCTCAAACACAAGGTCCGCGACCTGATAACGATGGAAAAAGAAGAAGTTGCGGCCTAATAGCACTTTGCTCTCACAAGTTATGTTTTTAGTCGCAGCAGATGCCCATCGACAGATCAAAAAGTAAGGATCACAGCTCATTGTCCCCGCTATCCAAAGCCGGCGGCACGGTCTCTAACGACCTGCCGCCGCTTCGGTCGTTTGGGCAGCCGGATGATATGGGCCCTGAGCCATCGGGCCTGCGAAATCTGCATCGTCGAAATGACGCCGACCAGGCTACCGCAAATGAGCCAACGCAGACAAGATCCGATGCGAATGTTGTTGTTAACACGCCGACCATTCCCGCCGAACTGTCGAGTAACCAAGGCCCTAACAACAAGGCCGAAAGGAAAGCTAAACAGACCAAAAACGATCAGGCTCTGCTGACCTCGGACCGCTGGCTCGCCCGCAACGGGCACACGTTTACTTACGTAGGCTTGTTCTTGTTCTCGATCATGGTGCTCTTTAGGCCGTACGAGATCGTGCCGGGGCTGACGTTTCTCGCCTCGACCGCGTTCTATTTTGCACTCGCGACACTCGCGATCTATTTCCCGAGCCAGATCGCTACCGAGGGCACGCTGACGACCATGTCCACCGAGGTCAAGGCCCTGCTTGCATTGACCGCTCTCTCGCTCCTCACGATGCCGATCGCTAGGAACACGGGCATGGCTTGGGACACGTTTAACGATTCGTTCAGCAAATCGGTCATTATATTTATCGTTTTGGTCAACGTCGTCCGCACGCGAAAGCGTCTGATGGGGATGGTGTGGCTGTCGTTTGGCATCGGCATTTATCTCAGCATCTCGGCGTTGCAGCTCTACATGAGCGGCAAATTTACGGTCGAAGAATATCGCGTCGGCGTCGAGATCGGCGGTATGTTTGGCAATCCTAACGAGATGGCAATGCATTTCGTCATGATGACGCCGCTCGCTTTTGCCATGGGCATCGCGGCCAAGAGCAAGGTTATGCGGCTCATCTATCTCAGCATGGGCGGTCTGCTTATCGGCGCTAACATGGTCACGTTTTCACGCGGCGGCTTTCTCGGCCTCGTCGCGTGTATGGTCTTTTTTGCTTTTAAGATCGGCCGTAAATACAGGCTAAATGTGGCGATCGCATCGATCGTGATCACCGTCATCGGGATGGTGGCAGCTCCGGGTAACTACGGTTTGCGAATGCTTTCGATCTTTATCCCGGGACTCGACAGCGTTGGTTCGAGCAATCAGCGCCAAGAGCTTTTGTGGCGTTCGCTACTTGTGTCGGCACGCAATCCCTGGGGCATCGGCATCGGAAATTTTCCGATCGTCGGCATCCGCGACCTGCAATCGCACAATGCATTCACGCAAGTCTCCGCCGAGCTCGGCATCCTTGGCCTCGTCGCTTACATGATCTTTATGATCAGCCCGTTTCGCAAACTCAGTGCTATCGAACGCAAGCATTTTGACCGCGACGAGTTTGACTGGTTCTATTACGTCTCGATCGGCCTGCAGGCGAGCATCGTCGGCTATTGGGTCTCGAGTTTTTTTGCATCCGTCGCGTATAATTGGTTCATCTATTACCTGATCGCATACGCGGTGGCATTTCGCCGAATTTACAACATCGAGCATCCGGCTGACGAAGCCGAGACCGCTCCCGTCACCGGACAACAGCCGATATTGGCAACATGATATTTACAGCGGAACAAATAGCATTTTGGTTTTGCATCGGCGTACTTGCGTACGTCTATGTCGGCTATCCGCTGCTCGTTCATCTCGTAAGTCGCATCTTTCCAAAGCCGGTCGCGAACGGAGATATCGAGCCAAAAGTCACCGTCCTCATCACCGCCTTTAACGAAGAAAACGACATTCGCGCCAAACTCGAAAACACCCTCTCGGTCGAATATCCGGCTAACAAGCTTGAGATCATCGTCGCTTCGGACGGTTCGACCGACGGGACCGATGAGATAGTAAAAACCTTTGCGGATCGCGGTGTAATCCTCTTTCGACAAGAGGGCCGCGTTGGCAAAACGACCACGCAAAACAACGCTGTCGAACAGGCCACCGGCGATATCATTCTCTTCTCCGACGCGACGACGCTTTATACAACGGACGTTTTCCGCCGCATCCTGCCGCATTTTGCCGATGACACGGTCGGCTGTGTTGCCGGACGGCTGATCTACGTCGATGACGAGAGCACGATCGTCGGCAGCGGTGCCAAAAGCTATTGGAACTACGAGACGTTCATCAAAACCGCCGAATCGACGGCGTGTTCGCTTATCGGTGCTTCGGGTTGTTTGTATGCGGTGCGTCGTTCCGCTTACGAACCGATGTACCCCGAGGCATGCTCCGATTTCCTGATCTGCACCAATCTTTACCGCAACGGCCTTCGCAGCATTTTCGCCCCCGACGCAGTCTGTTACGAGCATACAAACAGCCGTTCTGACGATGAACTCAGCATGCGCGTTCGCGTAATATCGCAGACCTTTACCGATCTCTGGCGAAACCGCGACATGCTCAATCCGCTGAAAAGCGGCTTTTTCGCCGTCCAGCTCGTCTCGCACAAGGTCCTGCGTTACACGGTGCCGTTCCTGCTTTTCGCACTGCTCGTCATCAACGCCGCACTCGCCGCCGAGTCGTATTTCTACGCCGCGATATTCTCCGTACAGGCAATGTTTTACCTGCTAGCATTTGTTGGGTGGATAATGGAACGTGCGGGTCATCGTCTTAGCCTGCTCGCAATGCCGCTGTATTTTGTACTCGCCAATCTCGCGTCCGCCGTCGCCTTTTACAAATTCCTCCGCGGTGAACGCTACGCCCGTTGGGAACCCATCCGCAGCTCACGCTAAACGCCAAAAACGCATGTCCGA
>Ga0138256_10003058_pt1 | contig 17866 bp, 9 predicted proteins | sample KNB2016incub_MG_FD_105486 | JGI IMG/M metagenome (GOLD analysis project Ga0138256, IMG submission 105486) | Active sludge microbial communities from wastewater in Klosterneuburg, Austria - KNB2014incub_MG | ecosystem: Engineered > WWTP > Activated sludge > Unclassified | place: Austria... | reverse complement strand
ATGGATTCTTCAGAATCTACTGTAGTATCAGGTCCAAAAATTTTAGCATATAATTCCTTGTTGAATTCAGGTTTTACTTTTCTAGATATTTTTACAATAGTAAAATTAAATGTGTTTTCGAATTCACGATGATCGTCATCCTGCAACTTTAGAAAATATTTACGAACACCTTTAGCATCCATATCATGCTCCACCTGAGTAATATCTCCGTGAAATGAAGCATTCACTTCTTTGCCTATCAATAGATCTTTAAATGCTGGGGTTAATGTAGAATCCACGATTACTGTAAATACAGATTTTACACCATCTTCCTTAACCAGACCATTGGACAACTCCTGAGCTTCTAATTCAACCAAATCTGTTTCGGATACCGGTTCACTTACTTCAGCATTCTCAGCAAATCGCTCTAGGATATAATTGACTTCTTCTTCGATTCGACTTTCTGAAATATTTACTTTATGTCGTTGTACAGTGAGTTTACCCAAATGTTTTTGTAAATCTACTTTAGGAGCTATGCCAACTTCAAAAACAAACTCCGTTTGATCCAAAGAAGGTTCGCCATCATCCTTTACGGGCAACAGATCGCCTAAGAAATGAACATCAGCATTCTTTTGATAGTCTTCAATGGCGGAATTAATCAACTTATTCAGAACCTCTCCTCGGACAGCTGCCCCGTAAAGGTTTTTGATCATCGATTCGGGTACCGTACCGGGTCTAAAGCCCTTGATATTCGCTTTCTTGCGAAGTGATTTTAATTCCTGACTGATCTGGGGCTCATAATCTTTAGGTTCCAATATGAGGCGCAAATTAGCATGCTGTGGTGCTATTGAATGAAGGCTTATATCCATAAATTATGATCTTAAGTACATACTAAGGGTTAAGGACTGAAATGGTTCAAGAAAAATGAACCAAAGAGGGAAAAAAAGTGCGGATGGAGGGGGTCGAACCCACACACCTTTCGGCACTAGATCCTAAGTCTAGCGTGTCTGCCAGTTTCACCACATCCGCGGAAACGCCGCAAAGATATGCTATACCCATTAATATTATTACTTTGAACCTTATTTTTAGATATTTTTTTTAACGCGTCATGAGGTTGTTTTCAGAAATTGGACTATTTAGCTTATTATTCAAGCTGTTAGGAAGTAGTGATCATGCCCAAGATATATTTTAAGCCTTAAGCTCAGGCAAGGGAAGTGTTGATGTAAGTTATCTAAAAGATGTAATTTTTTGAATATTTATGGCCCATAAAAATGGCTGAAAAATAATTTAATATTAAAATTAAATATAATATGTAAAAATTGATTTTTAGAACATTTTATAATTTAATATCGTTGATTAATAGGAACTTGGTCTGATTTTGATTAATTTTGTAATATAGTCCATGTTAACATTAGAATCATTACCGATTACGCCCTTTGCGTGGCCCGAGCCGGATCAATTACTGATTAAGGCTGCCTATAGGCGTTTACTGCGGGCTACAAGAGAGACCCCGCCGACGGATGAAGAAAAGAATGAGATTAGATTGGCCTTTGAATTTGCTCTAACGGCGCACGGAAATCAACGAAGAAAATCTGGAGAACCTTATATCACGCATCCGCTTGAAGTAGCCCGTATCTGTTATGAAGAAATGGGCCTTGGATATAAATCCGTGATTGCGGCACTATTGCATGATGTGGTTGAAGATACACCGGTTACTCTGGAACAAGTCGACAAACAGTTTGGAAATAAAATTGCAAAAATCGTAGATGGACTCACCAAATTAGATGGTTTATACAATGTCGAAAGTCCCCAGGCTGAAAATTTTAAAAAAGTATTAAGCACTTTAGTTGACGACGTACGGGTGATCCTCATCAAAATGGCGGATCGATTGCATAATCTCCGTACGATCGATAGCATGCCAAAACACAAGCAACTTAAAATAGCTGCTGAGACTACATATATCTATGCACCTCTGGCTCACCGACTTGGCTTATATAATCTGAAATCAGAATTTCTGGATATATGTGTAAAGATTACAGAACCTGATTTGTACCATGAAATTGTTTCGAGACTTCAGGAAACACAAAAGGATCGTAATAAATTCATCAATGAGTTTATCAAACCGCTCAAAGCTGCTTTAGACCATTTAAACATAGAATACAAAATATTTGGACGTCCAAAATCCATATCATCCATTGCCAATAAAATAAAAACCAAAAAAGTACATTTCGAAGAAATCTTTGATTTGTTTGCTGTACGTGTAGTGGTTGATGTGCCCAAAGAACGGGAAAAATCGGTATGCTGGCAAGTTTATTCCATAGTTACTGATGTTCATAGACCGATTCCGGAACGATTGCGTGACTGGATTACCACACCTAAGTCCAACGGTTACGAATCCTTACACACCACTGTTATTGGGCCACACGGTCGGTATGTGGAGGTCCAGATCAGAAGTCAGCGCATGGATGATATTTCTGAAAATGGATATGCCTCACATTGGAAATACAAGGGGGTCACCAATATTCATGGAATCTATGATCATTGGTTCGACAGTATTCGTGACATGCTGGAAATCAAACACAATGATGCTCTGGAATTCCTGCATGATTTCAAATCCAATTTGTACGGTGAAGAAGTATATGTGTACACACCTAAAGGGGAAATGAAAGTATTGCCCAAAGGTTCTACAGCGCTTGATTTTGCCTTTAGTATACATACCGATATTGGTATTCGCGCCAGTGCTTTCAAGATCAATAATAAATTGGTCACACTAGGCTATGTGTTAGAAAGTGGCGATCAAATTCAGGTCATTACCAATGTCAAACAAAAACCCAATGAAGATTGGCTGAAACTGGTCACCACAGGAAAAGCAAAATCACGAATTCGATCGGCATTGCGGGAAGAGCAAAAAGTAATTGCAGATTACGGTAAAGAAATACTTGAGCGAAAATTTAAGAACAACAAATTACTTGTTGATGAAAACATCGACATCTTACATAAAGCACTTCCCTATAAAACAAAATTGGAAATGCTTTGTGCCTTTGGAAAAGAGGAAATAACTTGGGCAGATGTCGTAAAAAAATTCTCCTTTGAAAACGGAAAATTAATCCATACCAGAACCGAATTCAAAGAAATCATCAAAGAAGATGATCAAAAATATGATACCATTCCTGATGCTTCCGGTAGACTAATGATCAATGGCGAACCCGGAGATACCTACCAATACACCTTCGCTAATTGTTGTAATCCTGTTCAGGGTGATACGGTCTTCGCTTATGTCACTTCCAACAATGGGATGAGAATTCACAGGAGCAATTGTCCGAATGCTGAAAACCTGATGGTGAATTATGGCTATCGCATACTCAAAGCAGAATGGTCCAATAATTTAGGTAGTGCGTTCACAGCAGATCTAATCATCACAGGAATAGATGATGGTCCTGGAGTTATCCAACGCTTGACCCATGATATCTCTGGCAAACTTGGTGTCAATATTAAATCCTTCAGTATAGCCAGTCATGAAGGTACATTCGAAGGCAAGATGAGCCTAGTTGTTTCCAATAAAAATCAAATCAATCTCATCATTCAATCCTTATCTAAACTTCCAGGTGTGACACATGTGCGAAGGTCGGATCATTAATCCAATCCGATCGTCGAAGTCTCTGACTTCGATGCAAATGCTACTGTAATAACTATCAATTACTGCAAAACAAATGATTGAACAAGCTTCGCAATGGATAAGTGTAATGTTTGATCATTAATAGTTTGAGATGTAACATTGCGGTATACGTTTAATCATAGACCTGCAACGGAAAATCGTAGTCATTCAATTAGGTGAATGGACTGAACATTACTGGAATTCACAAATATTAATAACTGAGCAAACGTTGCTTTTATCCCAGATTATGCATTAGGAAAGTAGAATGATCGCTCCTTTTGCTTGACAATATCAAACAATCCGTTCAACCAGATCCGTTTTTCTCCTATTGCAGAAATGTTTAGGGTGGTTTTTCCTGCATGTTTACTTATCCAACTTCCTAATGCAAAGCATTTGAACCTTAAGGTACTAAGAGTGGCTTGTGACTTGCTTTTAAGTACCACTTGTCGGAATAAACTCATCATATTATATGCTATCATTATAGTTCTAAATGCGGCTTCTGTAGCCCAAAACTTATCCATACAAAAGCTATCCAATCCAAAATCATATTTTAGTTCTTTAATTCGATTCTCTGCATCTGCGCGATCTTTATAACTAAGCCATATTTGTTCCGCTGGTAAATTAAGATTGGTTACAAATAAGCTATATCGGTATTTGCCCACTGGTTCATCAAATAGCAACAACTTACCTGTTGCTTTTGGAAGTATATCAATATTTTTTCTTACTGCAATCATTCTTCTAGATTTTTTCCAGTCGGGTGATTGATATTCAAATTCACATATTTCCATCCCATCTTTTAACTCCCACCAAGTTCTTTCCTTCCGTAATTCTTGCTTTATAGTAGCATACATTTTTACAGCTATGATATAGTTTGTTTGTCTTTCAGTTTCTAAATATTTGAGAAAATCATGCCCATAAAATCCACTGTCTGCCCGTATTAATCCCACTTTTTTATCTTTTAATATCTCAAATGTTTCATCGATAAAAGATTTGCAATTACTCAATGATCCAGTGTTTCCTGGCCTTAACCATGCATTTGCTACCATTCTTGTTTCTGATATAAATGCCATTAATGGATGATGTGATGGCCTTCCTGGTTTGCTTTGATTAAAGCCTACTTTACTACCTTCTTGTTCTCCATATCGGGTTATTACTGAACTGTCAAAATCAATAGTCAGATTGTCTAATTGTAAATTATCAATAAACCATTTTTGTATCGGTACAAATATTTCATTGTTTCGTTTCCAACTAAATTTTTGAAAAAATCTACTATATGTACTTTGTGACGGAGCTTGTTTCCATCCAAATATTTCTTGCAATACTTTATCATATCGTAAATAGGCAGAATGGCTAAATCTTCCAGCTCCTATCCATATACTCACCCAAAAACATTCAATTATTTGTACAGCACTATAACTTCTATTGGATCCTCTTTGTGGTAAGTCCAAATCCTTCATCATTTCTTTGATTCCTATACTATCCAGCATGTCTTTCATTAATTTCATGCCTCCCCAAGCAGTAACTTGCTTATCAGTAAATTCAACTTTAAGTTCATTCACCTTTTTGGTTATTTTAGTTTATTCATCAAAGTTAACTTACATAAGCTTCTTATCCAAATTATTAAATCCTATTGCATAATCTGGGTTTATCAAATACACTTTCGGAATTGATTTATTTCTAATTATTTTTTTTATTCAATTGGAATACAAAGGTCCACAATGCACTTTTTTTCAGGATGTTCATTCATATTATTGCGATAAATTTCAAATGGATATCGGTCAGATTTTTTATAGCCATTTTCGTTCATCCAAATAAATAAACTGTCCCAGGATTTTTCGAATTCTATTGGTTCGATTACAAAACGTCCTACTATATTTTTTCCTTGTTCAATGGTAGTTAGTCCAACTTCGCCATCCACTGTTATTTCTTGGTCTGTAATAATACCAATGCTCATTCTTACTTTGTCTGCATCCGTAACTTTAAAGCTGTCGTGAAAAACTCTACATACATGGGTGTTTTTTTTAGAAAGCAATTCTTTAGGTGTGGCCCATTTAATAATCCGCTGAAAAGCATCCTCAATACCGTTTACTCCAATTTGTGTTACATATGCCAAATTCATTTTTGGCATTTCGTTAATTTCAATTTTTGCATTCATGTTGATCCAATGTTTTAGATTAATAATGTTGCAAAGGTATTCTTCAGTAATAAAACGCTGTTTACCATTGTTGCTATTGACTTTACTAATCTTGCTAAAATTACCTTGGTTTGATTTTCGAAATTCTGTTGGACTTTGGCCGTATATTTTTTTAAAAGTTCTTGAAAATGTTGAGTCATTTTTGAAACCATATTTATTTGCAATTTCAGCTATACTGGATTCCTTATTGTGAATGAGCATCATTGCGGTTCGTTCGATACGTTTTCTAATAATATATGAATTCAAAGTCTCATTTGTAATTGCTTTAAAAAGTCTATGAAGGTGAAAGGGTGAATAAAAGGCAATATGAGCTATAGTCTGTAATGACAAATCGGCATCTAAATTGTGGTCAATAAAGCTCAGTACTTTATTGATTCGATTCATGTATTCTTCTTGCATTTCCTGTTCGGGAGTTGTATTTTAAAAATTGCAACTAAAAATTTATATTAACGTAATAAGGTTACTTCACCCGTTCGATTTTGAGGGGTTTGGTCATCTCCCATAAATTGAATACTGTAAACATATACACCCGGCAAAACGCGATGATTGTTAAACATCCCATTCCATTCAAAAACTTCACCCTTGAGTCCGTTTCTTCGCTCAAAAATCAACTCGCCCCATCGGTCATATATTTGGAAATACTGAATCGTGGTTGTAATGGGAAATTTGAAAACTGGAAAAAATAAATCATTAACTTGATCTCCATTTGGAGAAAATGCGTTTGGGAAATATACATCTGCTTGTTCAGCAATGACTGTTATTGTAATTTGATCTTGGATTTCACAATCATTTTCATCCGTAAGGATTAATGTGTAGGTAATGGTCTGGTCCGGTGTAGAAACAGGATCGAGACAATTGGTACAATTTAAAAAGTCAGTAGGGATCCAACTGATACTACCGGGATTAAAATTGAGTTTTGCAGTTATATCCACTGATATTCCTTTTTTAATGGTAGTATCTTGAGGTAAACTAAGACTCAGTGGTGTAGCATTATTAATGGTAAAATTACTGATTGCGTCACAACCCATTTGATCTATTACTCTAATACTGTGATTTCCGACAGACAATGCAGGAACAACCATACCAGCTTGATAGGGTAAAGCAGTACCGTTATCAATAGATATCAGCAGTGTGCCATTTCCACCAATGATTTTGTCAATGATCAGTTGTCCGGAATTAGCTTTGTTGCACAATAAATCGTTCGTTCGGAAATCCAATACAATGTCAGGAATAAGATTTATATTGACTTTAACAACACTATCACATCCTGTTGCTGATGCATTAGGCAATCTTTCAGAGCCACTCGGATGATTGGCAGAATAAAATTGATTTCCAACTCTTACACTGTCTTTAGGACATAAAAGTGGATTATATATTCCAACGGATTCACTGTTAAACTGTATGCGTACCATAATAAAACTATCGCATCCGAATGTGGCCTGTTTTTTTAACTGTATCGTATCTGAGGGTTTGTTTATATCAAATAGATTTCCATAGAAATTCAGCGTTTGATTTTCGCACAATACGGTATCGAATGATCCTATGGCATCAGGTAAAACGTTCAGGTTAACCTCAATGAGACTATCACATCCATTAGCAGCACCGTTTACCATTTTCAATGTTCCAGTGGTATGTCCGCTAAAAAATGGCTCACCTGGAAATCCAGGAAGTGTGAGCGTATCACCTCTGCAAATATCAGCGCGATAAGTTCCTATGGCATCAGGTATAATATTAACCGACACATTGATAATGCTGTCACAACCATTAGTTGCACCGTTTACCATTTTCAGTGTTCCGGTAGTATGTCCGCTAAAAAATGGTTCACCTGGAAATCCGGGAAGAGTGAGTGTATCACCTCCACAAATATCAGCGCGATACGATCCTATCGCATTCGGTATAAAATTAAGCGTCACATTAATAATGCTGTCACATCCAAAAACAGAAGCACAGGCCTCTCCATTATGGCATACAATCTGACCATTGGGCTTTCTCGCAGAAAAATATTCTTTGACAATAAACACACTATCACTGATACAGATAGTTGTATTAAAAGTACCTGTTGTATTCGGGTATTTTAATTCTACATGTATGATACTATCGCAGCCAGTAGTTGAAGCTCCTTTCAAGGTATCAATTCCGGAAGGATTACCTGCATTGTAGAGCTTGCCATTGAGTAAGGTATCTTCACCCGGGCATTTGGTGAGATTTAAAAAATGTTCAGCATAATCTTTGATGATTATGTTTACGTCGATGATACTATCACAAGCTCCAGAAGCTTGACCTGCCAAACGCACCCGGCCAGTAGTTTTGTTTTTATCAAAGGTCGTATTGCCAATGGTAAGGCTGCTGTTCGAGCAAATGGTTTGGGTCAAACTGCGATATCCGACCAATGTCCCTTTAAATACAATAGTACTATCGCATTGATTAACATTCTTTAGTGTTGCAGAATCGATTAATTTTCCGGCATACAATTTTATTCCTGCAATGCGTAAGGTATCATCAAAGCAAACATTCACATTTTGGGTTACTCGATTTGGTTTTAACAAGGTTAAGTTAACATGGAAGACGGAGTCGCAAATAATTATTCCATCACCTGGTATGGTGATCGTATCACTGGTTTTTGAAGCACTATATACTCTGGATCGGAAGGTAAAAGTCTCTCCTTCACAGATAGTTGGGGTCACAGGAATGGGTGCAATTGGCGTACAACGATAGCAATTAGAAAATTCTGAATAAACTAAGGGAACATTATTATTATTCCAAACATAGGCTGATAGACTAGCACCAGCTGTAAAATTACGGGCAAGAATCCAATTGCCACTTGCATCTGCCAATGTGCGACCAATTTCTACACCCCCTCTGCAATCAGCAGTAGGACAATTGCGACGTGTATTTTCATAAATACTTATTGAATCATTAGGGCGAGCGGTGCCTTTAATCAGATTGGGATTAACACTAACAATGACCGGCACGGGAGGCTTTAGGGCGTCAATGAAAGGCGCTATATTAACAGGATTATTTTCATTACAATAAATTCTGTTCTTGCTATGCTTAGATCTTATAAGGTTAGCGTTTCCAAATAGTTCATAGAAATTTTGGAGATTCTCTGTTTGATTATTTTCAAGGTTAACAGAAATATTAAAAAAAGGAGGGCTGGAAATGGTTGAAAACCTTCCATTAAATCCACCAAGTATATTCGCTGCATAGTTATTGTTTATTTGAGCAGAAGCAAATAAAGAAATGGCAGTCTTAAAATTAAAAAAACGGTTTCCAGAAATGTTAATGCCATTATCATTTATTCCTAAATTCCTGTTTGTTATGGCATTGTGAATATGAAAAATAAAAAAATTATCAGTGACCGAATATTTTCCAAAAAGGTCAAAGGCAATGCCAGTCTCTTGATTAGTAAAGGTATTAGCCTTACTCGTATCTAGAGCTCCAAAAATATTTTTTGAAATGTTTAAGTCTCCTCCTCGTGCATTGAGTGCCGTGCGACTAGAAACAAAAATATTGCTATCTATTACACATGGTTTTAGTGCCAGATTTTGATTCAGCATTAAAGAAGAGAAGTAAGTGTTTATAGTAGATTTACCATAATCGGAACCAAAAATATTTTTTCTTACCAATGCATTGCTGCTATTAAAAATATGGACATTTGCCAAATCTAAAAAATTTACAATGAGATTGTCATTTGTAAATGCACAATTGTAAAGACTAAAGCGATCTGCAGATCTTCCAAAATCACCAACTCTGAGGACTTCATCTCCTGCTGTGCTATACCCGAAATTAGAAAACGTCAATCCACTAATAAAAACATCTGTACTTAAAATATTCCAAAAGGATGCTCCGGAAAAGTTTCGAAAAGCAAAATTAATAACAATACTTCCCAAAGGGCCTGGTTGGGTCTCCCCGGCTACAGTCAAAAAAGGATCCGTTACATTAGGAAAGGGCCCGTTGGGAATAATTTGGTGCGGTGCCATACCTGGAATATTAAATTCAATCCTACTGGCTATGCCATCACCATTGGCAGCATGAATAGCCTCACGAAAAGAGCAGTGTCCAGTAGTACAAGAACCATCATCCGTATCATCGGCGGTATTCACTATATAAACTTGAGCGCATAAGGATTGCATCGACAGAATCAATCCCAACCATAAAATCCATCTTAAACCATTCATAATTTTCTAATTCGATGCAAAAAGACAAAATTTTTGTCAAATAAAATCAAGCTAATTCTTGAATTTACAATTAAAAGATAACAAATATATGGATTTTGTTGCCTTCCTTTAATCTGATTCCTTCATTTGGTTATAGGAATATTAGCCCAACAGATCACTTAAAAAGAACGTCTTACTATATAAACGACGTATTACCCTGTATTCTTAAATTAAATCATGTTCTAGCTTAAAAAAAATTGATGGTCGAAGCCTCCGACTTAGAATGCTCATTTATTTAACATAAATCGATCATCGAAGACTATGAATTCGATGCTTGAGTAAAAAAATGTATGAGACATCGAAGTTGAAAACTACAACGATTATTGTCTTCGATGCTTAAGTACCTATCTTAATGCGATCGACGAAGTCCCTGACTTCGATTCAAATGGACTAAAGAAATTATTTGTGTAGTCATTTTAGGATTTATTGATTAACCTGTAAAGCTATTTTAGGACAAGACAAAGAATCTGATTCACGTTGGATAAGCCGTGGATTAGCCGTGGATCATTCGTGAACAATTCGTGAAAGATTGTACTAAAAGTGTATTTTACCAATATCAGACTTTAAGGCTTATGAATTTAAAACAAAACGATCGTTGAATTCCCTGACTTCGATGTTTATTTACCCTTGTTGAACCAATAACATAGTTCTAATTCTCAGGACACATTTCCATTCTTTAAATTAGGGTATCGAATATTATTAGCTTGGTAGATATTTGGAAAGACAAGAAGGGTGACATGTAGAACGATAAATGCATCTACTCTTGAACCGAAAATGGTAGTCCATTTAGCTTGACTTTATGACTGATTCATCAAGCACGAATAGGGTGTATCTTGATACAGAATATTTTTATTAGAGCAAATTAAGTTGGCTCCAATCCGATGCCATTAACAATTGTTGCTTCATCTTGGAATCGGTAATGGTTTAATGCTTAATTCCACCAATTGCGCATGTCAGTGCCATCAAAAATATGATCATCATGACCCTCATTTTCATTCAGATATTTTTGCAAAATAGGAGAACCTTGAATGATGCTCCATAATTCAATCCATGCATCTTGTTGAATTTTATTTTCAAGTTTCATGATTTCATGATTATCTGCTTCTTCTTGCTCACTTAAGGAATTTAGCATTACGCCAAGAGATTTTTTTAAATCAAATGATATATGGGTATATTTTTTATTCAATTCTTTTTCTGCCAGTTCCTTGAATTGATCTTCACAGAAGTAGTTAAGAATTTCTATGACCCGATTCATTTGGTTTAGAATTAAATCTCCGTGGACATGTATTTCTGAATAATAGGCATTCGATGTTCTCAAATCAATAAGCGACCTTTTGAACAACATAAGACTTGGTATGTAGTCAAAATTATTATACTGCCAGAGTTCTTTTCGAAAAAAATATATATTTCGAAAAAAATATGGAATCTGGTATCGAGTCAAATGCCAGATCTTAGATAGGGATCTTTGGAGGAAATGATAGTTCATAGTGTTTGTATGATTTAATTAAAGGTAATACTAATTTTTTAAACTCATGAGGGCTAATTATTTATAAAATTTATTATTGAAGTTAATTTATGGGGATTTTTCCCTATTTTTATAATACAAAAATAAAATAGTTTTGCTGATTCTGATTTGGCATGTGAAGGGAGACTTGAAAGCAATGCACTTATTAACTTTTTTATAGGATATGGTAAATAGATTTAAGAAGTTGATTTATAATTTCTTACAAATGTTATAAAGATAAATATTGCATTACGTTTTAAAGTATATCTAAATATCATTAGTTTCACTTTTAATCTAATAACACTTAATGACTTGGGCTTTTTGTATTAGTTATGGATTTTTAATTTAAACTAGAAAAAATGAATCATTGATATTATTAAATCCATGATGGAGTGGCATTAATACAGTATGAAAAAAAAGCAAAGTGATCTTACCCCTAATACAAGAGTACTTACATTGGTTAAGTTATTATCCGACCGACATTGGAACAAGCACTGTTGTAACGAAAAGTAATTGAATTGATAGATTATCGATCCACATAGGAATTGAAACGCTCTTTTGACCTACTTCATTCAAAAATTCTACAGACTTTTAATCGATCATGTTAAAATTAAAAAATTGAATAAACTATTTTTTATGGCTTCCTTAAATGGTAAAATAGTTCAACAGTTTAATTTAAAAGCTATTAACAAAATAGATATCAGCAACTTTCATGCTGGTGTATACGTTATTCATATTCAAGATCATCCACAGATTGTGACAAGGGTGATTATAGAATAGTTATGTGCATTAAGAAATTCATATTAATCGTAATGGTTTTTGGGCTTGTATATCATTCACAAGCCCAAAAACATTATGATTACAATTGGGCATTTGGTTATGGTAGAAGTGTTCCAAATGATACTAATTTTTTTGGTGGATTTTTAATGAATTTCAATGACAATCTAATAAAGTTCTTTCCTCAACCAAGAACCTTTGATATCGAAGTTCAAACGAATAGCTACTCTAATGATAATGGTGAATTTTTATATTTATCCAACGGTTGTAGCTTAAGGGATAAATTCTCAAATAATTTAAAAGGGGCTGATACGATTGGGTTTAGCAGAGGTTGGAGAATAAATTGTCCAAATAGCAGTAATAATGTTCAATCAGGTTTATTTATTCCTACTGATGACTCAACTGTAAATTACATTTATCTTGTGGTCGATACCATTGGACTTAGGTTAAAATATAAATACTTATTAAGTGCAAAGATTTATATACCAACAGATTCTTTAATTTATAAAGATAGATTAATTATTCAAGATACACTTTATCATGGATTACATGCCATACCAGCAATCGATGCAAATAACTGGTGGATTATTTGCCCTCAATATAATGTTAATAAAATATGGACATTCCTAATTACAGGTGATGGAGTCATCCAAAAGATGGAAAATGTAATTGGCAATGTAAATGATTCTTTATCATGGGGTGCAGGACAAGGTTTTTTTTCACCGGACGGGAGACATTACGCATTATATAGTCCCAATAGTGGATTACAGGTGTTTGACTTCGATCGTTTATCTGGTACATTAAATAATTTTAGATATTTTAAAATTATTTATTCTAATAACGTTTTAGGAGGATGTTCTTTTTCTCCAGATTCTAGATTTGTTTATGTGTGTAATCCTACAGAGGTATTACAAATAGATCTTCATGAATCAGATAGTACAAAAGCCATTGACACTGTTGGTGTGTTTGATAATTTCTTTGAACCCTATCCTACCACTTATTTACAAATGGCATTGGGACCTGATTGCAGAATCTATATCAGTACTTATGGGGGTAATAGATACCTGCACGTGATCATGTATCCAAATAATAAGGGGAAGGCGTGTCAGCTCATCAACAGAGGTTTAAAATTACCATCCCGTAATTCATTCGCCATTCCTAATAACCCTCACTATAGAGTAGATGATCCTTATCCTTGTGATAGTACGATCGCCATTCATCTCAATGTTGGAACTCAAGACCAAGAAGAAGGTGTCTATAGATCCAGTGATCTTATGATATATCCCATCCCTGCTGAAGACCTACTTCATTTACAAATCCTTAGGAATCATTCTTCTGAATCTGAGGTGTTCATTTATGATATTCAAGGTAGAATGGTTTTACACCAATGCTATTTTTCACTTAATGATGAACAAACAATAGATGTTAGCAGACTATATTCAGGAATTTATTTTATAATGGTGCGTGATCGGACCGGGAAGCGATGGATGGAAAGGTTTGTAAAGAGATGATGTTATTGTTATCAGATTAACCGTATATTTATCCAGATTTATCATGTTTGTCGTCAGTAAATGAATAGTAAAAACCAAAAATGATGCAAGAGTTTTGATTAAATAATTATGCACTTAAAGAAATTCATATTAGTAGTAATGATTTTTGGGCTGGTATATAATTCTCAAGCTCAAAAACATGATTACACTTGGTTACTCGGATATGATAATGGTGTAAGTTCAGCTGGTGACACTTTTGGCATTTCCAGAATGGATTTTAATACATCCAGTTTGAATCCTAAGATTTACTTAGATACTACTTTATATATGGACTTCGATGGAGCAAGTTCGTGTATTTCAGATAAAAATGGTAAATTTATTTTTGCTACGAATAATACTCGAATCATTGACGCTTCTGGTAAAACAATGATTAATGGATTTGACATTGATCCCCAACCTAGTAATTGGGCAGCGTTGTTCCCTACTAGCTGTGCTATTCTTCCTTCTTTTTACGATTCAAATAAATATCTAATATTACATGAGACAAATATTTCAACCGGTATGGGTGCTGCTGCTATACCACTATTTTTGAGAGTTGTGAATACTCCTCCTAACTTAAAATATGGTATAGCTGAAAAAAAATCTAGAATATTCTACAACGATACAGTTCAAATGAGTGCCATGTGTCCTGTCCGGCATGCCAATGGTCGAGACTGGTGGTTGGTTAAACCCTCAATTGATAGAAATGAGATGATTAATTTTCTTATTAAGGATACAACGATATCTTTATTTAATATTGAAAGAATTGATACTGCTTTATATAATGGTTACACTCAAGCATGTTTTTCGAGCAATGGAAAGTATTATGCTAAAGTGACAATAGACCAAGATAGCGTCGGAACCATAATCGATCTATTACAATTTGATCGGTGTTCTGGTAAATTTACCTATCTCAAAAAATATGAAATCCCCAATTCAGCTCTTGCACTCGGTGGATGTTTTTCACCAAATTCACGATTTCTATATGTATCTGGTAGATATTCATTATATCAAATAGATCTATTTAGCAAAGAAAAGGAAATTATTAAAATTGACACCGTAGATTCATTTATTGAAATATTGGGGGGAGGTTTTACAGGTTATGTATTATTTGGTCCAATGGAGCGTGGCCCAGATGGTCGGATATATAATGTTTCCGGGACCTTCAGAAGAATGATCAATGTTATTGATAAACCCAATCTATTAGGTAAAGCATGTATAGTAAAAAAACATTCGATCCGTCTATCAGGGTTGCAAGAAACCATTCCCAATCATCCAAATTACCGTCTTGGACCTATTGACGGATCGCCTTGTGATACTCTTGGCATTAATAATATCCCTGTAGCAGAATTCCGCTATGATCAGGATACGAATGAATACAAGAAGATAGAATTCACTAATCTCAGTTGGTACGAACCGGATGAATTCTGGTGGGATTGGGGTGATGGAAGTGCCATCTATTATACTACAGTTTGGGATACATCGATTATTCACACTTATGCCAAAGATGGCGTGTATCAAGTTTGTCTTCGTGCTAAGAATATGAATGGAGAGCATACCATCTGTAAAGAAATCAAATTAGGAACTACAGGAATAAAATCCTATGATTCCAACATTGGTATTGAGATGCATCCTAATCCTGCTCACGATGTTATAATAATCAATGTGGAGGATTACCTTCCTTCGAAAATGCTTATGACAATTTATGACATACAAGGCAAAGAAGTGCTTCATAAGAGATTGTATCAGGGAAGTAATGTGATTGACTTGGAGGATATGAATGCTGGGGTTTACATTGTCGAGATTAAAGAGCGAGGGATTATGGCGAGGAGTGAGAAGTTGGTGAAGCTGTAGTGTGTCATAATCATGTCTGGCAGTGGCCTCATGGAAATTTAGTTAATTATTTTTGTTTCATCCTAAAATGTATTAGTGTCTCATATATTTTTTTTCATTTTTTTAATATCGTTTTCAATTTCTTTTAAGCTTTGTTCAATTTGTTGATTTCGCTCACCTTCTTTAAACTTTTGATATTCTTTAGTTGATTTGTCTACAGCCATTTGATGACTTATTTTACCGGCATGTGTTAGCAATTCTCTTCCGTTTAGTTGCAAAATACGATCGAGTCGTTCTATCCAATCTTGCATATACATGGGAGTTTGTTGCTGTGCCATGGTTTCGGCAAATGCCAAATATTGCTCAACCAACAAGCCTAATAATTGTATTTCATCTTCGTTTAAATAATTTTTAGCAATGCTAACATCTATTTTTTGAATAGCGGTTAATTGTTTTTTGTCGAATGATTGCATGCCTAGTAATGGTAAAGTGGCATCAACACGTCTATAAATTAATTCGGCAGCAGTGTTTTTAGAGATGGCCCATAGTAATTTGTTCTGTACGATTTTAAAAAACTCAATGGTTTTTTCGTCTTTAGCATTGTAATCAATACTGGTAGTGTAGATGTCTTTAATTTTTTGATAAAAAAACCGTTCTGATAATCTTATTTCACGAATGCGTGTTTGCAGTTCGTTAAAGTAATTCATAGAACTACCAGTTTTAAATCGTTCGTCATTAAGGGCAAAACCTTTTATAATATACTCTTTTAAGTGTTGAGTTGCCCAAATTCGAAATTGAGTACCTTGAGTAGATTTTACGCGATAACCCACTGAAATGATGACATCTAAATTATAGGCATTTACCTCATTTTGTTGTGTTTTTCCTTGTATAGCACCATGTTGAGTGGTAATTCGGAATTTCCGAACAACCACTTTTTCATCCAATTCACCTTCTTCAAATATGTTTTTTATATGTTCGCTTATGGTTGATTTTGATTTTTGAAACAAATCGCACAATTGAGATTGTGTTAACCAAACTGTTTCTTCCTCAAGTCGAACATCAATTTTAATGTTACCCTCTGAATTTTGATAAATTATTATTTCACCGGTATTCATGCGCTTATTATTTTAAAGTAGGTTGGCCTTTAAATTTCAGGGTGTGAAATTACCCTTTTTTTTATTAATAAATCCAAAAAACACTTTGTGAATGTTCATGTAACGCTGTTTTACAAGCTATTGGTAAAGCATTTTTTTAATTGCCTAATTGTTTGATAAATTAAAGTAAGTTCTTATGAGATTAAATAAAGTTAATTTGGAGGTAACATAGGGTCAATTATAAAAGAAAAAATCCAGTTTATTCATTTTGCAAACACCATTGTGATGCAGCGTAACAAAGCTGGTTGAAGTCTCCGACTCCGATGTTTATGTACATATCATAAAACGATCGTCGAAGTCTCTGACTTCGATGCTAGCCTAAAAAATCGAAATAAGCCAATGCATTTGCAATTTGCAACAATCATTGATAAATCTTTTTTTATGAAATAAAATAGCTGTGTTTATTTAGATGCTCCAGCAAGGTGAGAAATTTCACTCCAAATATCAGCAGCAATGGATTCAGCGGAACGATTACCGTCAGTAATAAATATTTTTTCTTTGAATTTTAATTGTTCAAATGCTTCCATATATTTTTCTCTAACATTTCTTAGGTTTTCAATAGTTTCATATAGTTCTATTGAAGTTCTGCCTTTCTTTAGTCGCTCCATACTAAGGTCAGGTGAAATATCAATATAGATATTTAAGTCGGGACGAAGCAAGTCGGCACTTAATGAATTAGCTTGAATGACCCAGTCCATATCCATATGTGTTCCATGATAGGCATAGGAAGAAAAGTAGTATCGGTCTGTAATTACTGTATATCCTTCTTCTAGTTTTTTTAATATGCCATTGGATTTATTTAGCAAATGGTCTAATCGGTCAGCAACAAAAAGTCCTGCAATGACTCGGTGATCTGCTTCAAGCTGATGATTGAAAATACTTCTGATAAGGGCGCCTATAGGACTGTCGGTCGGTTCAAAAGTGGTATACACTTTATGTCCTGCTTTTATTAATTGGTCAGCCAATAATTTCACCTGAGTACTTTTACCACTACCGTCAATGCCTTCAAAGGCTATAAATAAGT
>Ga0138256_10003056_pt1 | contig 17879 bp, 17 predicted proteins | sample KNB2016incub_MG_FD_105486 | JGI IMG/M metagenome (GOLD analysis project Ga0138256, IMG submission 105486) | Active sludge microbial communities from wastewater in Klosterneuburg, Austria - KNB2014incub_MG | ecosystem: Engineered > WWTP > Activated sludge > Unclassified | place: Austria... | reverse complement strand
CGTAGTTTTTTTAAGAATCAAAACACGCCTGAACCGGGTGTAAAAGAACCCGAAAATTCCAGGGAGGAGCCTAAGCTGGAAGAACCTGCTCCCGAAAGTGCTGCTGAAGAAAACATCGTGTTGCCTGAGACCAATAAATCAAACCAGGAATAAGAAGGCAGCACCTAACCTCTGCTGCAGGTTTATTTAATAAGCTATTTTAAGATAAAATTCCAGCCAGACAGGCAGTCTCTGCAGTTGAAACATTTCCCCGCCATACAGCTAAGAAAACAACTTTCAGCGTGGTAAAAATGCGTCAAAAAAAAAGCTGAATCGCCCTTCCGGGCATTCAGCCTTAAAATTTGGGATATAAAAATGGGGGGTAGTAAATTATTTGCCCATAAAATTGTTTATGGCTTTCACTGCGGTGGCAACTTTGTTGTAGTCGATTTGGTAATGTTTAAACTTCCCGTCCTTATTGTTATCGACTACTCCGGCTCCGCGAAGGATTTTCAAATGTTGTGATGTGATGCTTTGCTCAATTTTCAGGGTATTGTAGATTTTGTTGACATTGATCACTTCATGGCGATCAATGAACTCCAAAATCTTTAATCGGAGAGGGTGAGCAAGAGCCCTCAAAAGCTCAGAGGAATATTGTAGTTTTTCCTGATCGAAAGTAACCTTTGTCTTCTTCATACTTACATTTTAGTAGGTCAATGAATATCTAGCGGAACAAATATGATGAATACTTTTAATATGTCAAAGGAAATATTAAAAAAAAATATTATTTGTAATTCATTCTACTTTATTTGTAAGCAGTTTGAGGTAAAAAAGGCCATAAAAACAAAAAACCAATGAACATTATTCATTGGTTTTCAATACATTATAACAATGTAATTAATTCTTTAATTTATCCGACTAATTCTTCGATCAATTTTGAAATTTGGTTTAATCTTTCCTTGTCCAACGAATAGTAGATAAATTTCCCCTGACGATCGGTGATGACTACCCCTGCCCTCCGTAAGATGGCTAAATGTTGAGAAGCAACCGATTGTTCCAACCTTAACTTGATGTAGATATCAGTTACTGTCATATTATCGCTTTCTTCCAACACCTCGATGATGCGCTGCCTCAATTTGTGATTTACCGCGCGTAAAACCAAGACTGCACGTCGCAGATCGGTGTAATCCAGCTGAATGTCTTTGGGCCCCTTTTTCAGCGTAACAATTTCTTGTTTTTGTTTTTTCATACTCCTCAGGTTTATGGTTCAATGATGTTTGAATGCTAGGTCTTAAACCAAAACCATACCAACTTTTATTTAACGGTGAAAATTCTAAATATCCCTTTTTACTTCAATAATTTTATTATATAAATATTTTATATACAATGGACTAATTATTTGGAATTCAGATAATTACATTGCTTTTTTATATGCTGGCGCCTTGAGGTATTCCGGTACAGCATAAGCAAGATTTTCAAATACCTTGTTTAAGAAACAGTTAACACCTGGCTCCACCATATATTTTGCATCGATTTCATAAGCGGCAAAGTGCAGTAATTCGCTGCTTTTTATCAGATCCCTGGCCTTGATGGCTCCATTTCCACAGAGATAGAGCTGGTACCCGGCTTCCAGATATTGATTAAAACTATCTTCCCGCAAGATTAGTGGGGCCGAGACCTCCAGAACCTCCCGATGGGAATTGTAAACTTCCACATAGACTTCATCCCTCCTCGCGTCAATCATTGGAATCAGGATACATCCTTGCTCCGGGGCTTCTATGCTATAAGTCAGAGCGAGGAGTGTCGGTACAGCGATCAGCGGTTTATTGAGGGCATAACAAATCCCCTTGGCGGTGGACAAACCCACCCTTAATCCGGTATAGGATCCCGGCCCCTGGCTGTAACAAACTGCATCCAGTTCCGAAATACCAATCCCACTGGCCATCCTTGCCTCTTCAATCATGAGTGGAAGCAAGGCAGCATGTCGCCGCCCTTCCTTTTCCAGGGCATGGCCGATAATGGCATAACCCTGGCTGAACGCTACCGAGCAGACATCCGTACTAGTTTCTATATGAAGCAGGAGCGGTTCATGGTTCATTTTATATCTTTTTCAGAAGGGCTTGATATTGATCATTGGAACTCAATAAATCAATAGCTTCCTGGATTTCCCGATCTACCTGCAGGGATTTTTCAATTTTACCTTTCTGCAGATAATATCTTGGTATAATTTCTTTTTCCAACTGTTTGCTGATGATCGCTTTATGTTTATCCAACAGTTGATCAGGATCCGCTTTGACTTTTGCATACATTTGTTGGTAATCTGCCTGAATTTGAGTCCAGGTCGGATCCAAGGCAGCTTTGTTTTTAAATGCTTCCAGGGATTTCTCCAACGAGGAGTTAAAATTAAACTGTGAGTTTTTCAGGTAAATCTTAAACGCTTCATAGTCATTAAACTTAAACTCTTTTACAGGACTGATTTCTTTGTGTTGCAAGGTATATTGAGTAGCATATTTAAATACCTGATGCTGCTTCATCAATTCCTGGAGGATTTCCGGGAAATTTTCAGAATCAATCGGTACGTCAGGTCGAATACCACCCCCATCCAGTACTTTTCTTCCAGCCCGGGTTTTAAAATCTGCTCTCAGTGAATCAGGGATATTTTTTGGCTCACCATTTTCATATTCCACGGCCTGAATACAGCGGCCGCTGGGAATATAATATTTAGCGGTGGTCAGTTTTACCTGGCTATTGTAACCGATCTCCCGGGTATTCTGGACGAGGCCCTTGCCATAAGTACTCTGGCCCATAATCACTCCGCGATCCAGGTCCTGAACCACCCCGGATACAATTTCTGAGGCCGAAGCTGTCCCCTTGTCCACCAGGATTACGAGTGGAATTTTTTCATCCACCGGATTTTGCATGGTTTTAAAAGCCCTGTCCCATTCTTTCACCTTGCCTTTTGTCGTGACGACCAATTCATTTTTTGGTATAAATATGTTGCAGATATTTACAGCTTCCCTAAGTAAACCACCACCATTGCCTCTCAGATCCAGGATCAGCCCGGCCATTTCAGCATGTTCTTTTTTCAATTTTAACAGGGCGGCAGAGACATGGTTGCCGGCCTGGTCAGAAAACACGGTCAGGTTGATATAGCCGATCTTATCGCTGACCATTCCACTATAGGGCACATTGGGCACGTCCACTTCACCCCGGTTAACGGAAAAATTTAATTCTTTGGTCTCACCGGGACGCCTTACCTGGAGATCAATATGGGTATCAGCTGACCCCTGCATATATGAATCAATTTCTTCTTTGGATTTTCCGATGACGGATTTGCCTCCAATAGCGGTGATTTGGTCAGCGAGTTTTAATCCTGATTTATAAGCGGGCGATTCTTCGAATAATTCAGTTATCGTGGGCAGACCATCTATCGTTTGCATGCCGGCCCCGATTCCATGGTATTTACCTTCCGTGAGAAAACGGTAACTCTCGACCTGTGCCTCGGAAAAATAATTGGTATAGGGATCCAGGCTGTTTAACATCGCGTCAATACCTGTGCGCATCAGTTTACCGGGCTCAATATCATCTACATAATAATAATTGAGTTCTTTATATAGGTTGGCAAATAACTCCAGGTTTTTGGTAATCTCAAAATACCGGTTGGGGTCTGCAAACTTCTTGAATGAAAACAATAGACCTACTACCAGGAAAAACGTCAGGATACGCTTCATAATAAATTTTAATAAGGTAACGAATCCTGTAAAATTACAGGTTAATCCACTAGGGATACTCTTAACAATTATTTAAAACTTTACCCCGACCCGGTTATTCAGCTGGAGCCACCGACTCCGGTTTTTCTACTTTATCATTCAATAGCTGGTATTTGTTCAAAAAACCATACCATTTAATGACTTTTTTAATATCGCCTATACTCACCCGGTCCACATCATAATCCGGCAGGATTTTCTGGAAGTAACTTAAAGTTTCTTTCTGATCCGCCGAGGCATCGGGTATCGGCAGATCGGATTTTTTCATATTCGCAAATATTTCTGCTAGCGGTGTGGAGTCCGCCGTGGTATAGATACTAATGGTCTCCAGCAAAGAAAATTGATGTTTTCTCAATGGTGCAAACCTGGATTGTCCGGTTTCATACGATTTGATAATGGCCCCATCAGCGCGATTGGCTACCATTTCATACAATCCGGGAAGGCCGGATACCGATAATACTTTTGAAAGATCAATCATGGAGCAAAGTTAAAGAAAAAGGAGGAAGGTAAGAGGTACAAGGTTAGAGGTATGAGGAGTCAGGTGTCAGGTATTCAGGGTTGATCCCTGGGCATCACCGATTTAGGTCCCTGATCACTGATCTACTGACATACTGATTACTGACATACTGTTTACTGACATACTGTTTACTGACATACTGATTACTGACATACTGATTACTGACATACTGATTACTGTTTACTGACCAACTGACCACTGTTTACTAATTCATATCTTTGTATCCTTCAACATGCATTTCAATTTAATTATTGTAGGAGGGGGACCTATTGGAATGGTATGTGGTATTGAGGCTAAAAAAGCAGGATTGCATTTTCTTATCCTGGAGAAGGGGGCCCTGGTCAATTCACTCTTCCACTTTCCAGCCAATATGACTTTTTTTTCCACCTCGCTCTTGTTGGAAATTGGGGATGTCCCGTTTATTTCACATACAGACAAACCTACCCGTACCGAAGCGCTCGAATATTACCGGCGTATTGCTTCTGCATGGCAACTGCCCATCCATTTATATGAAACGGTAACACAGATCAAACAACAGCAAACGGGGTTTTCCGTGACCTCGGATAAGTCAATGTACACCTGTGACCATATTATAGTGGCTACCGGGTTTTATGATCAGTATATCCCCCTCGGTGTACCGGGTGAAAACCTGCCTAAAGTAAAACACTATTATGATGAAGCCCACCCATATTACCAACAGAAATTAGCAGTAATAGGCGCCGGTAACTCAGCGTGTGATGTCGCCCTGGAATGCTTGCAAAAAGGAGCCCGGGTCACTTTGATCGTCAGAGGCCCTCAATTAAAAGAAACCATCAAATATTGGATAAGGCCCAACATCGAAAACCGGATCAAAGACCAATCCATTACGGCCTACTTTAATGCCGAACCTGTTGAAATAAAAGATCACAGTATTATCATCCGGCAGGATGGACAACTTCATGAACTGGACAATGATTTTGTTCTGGCTATGACAGGTTACCTCCCCGATTATGAATTTCTTTCTTCTTTGGGGGTATTATTCCATAACGATGAATACCGCACGCCGGTGTATCATGAAGATACCCTGGAGTCCAATGTCCCTGGCTTGTACCTTGCCGGGGTGCTTATCGGAGGCATGAAAACCAATAAATGGTTTATTGAAAATACGCGTGACCATGGAAAAAAAATTGTCGATCATATACTTTTAAAAAAGCAGAAATGAGTAAACCCATAAGCCTTGTTATTTTTGATTGCGATGGAGTATTGGTTGATAGTGAGCATTTGGCAAACACGCTCTTTGCATCCATTTGCAGAGATCTGGGGTTTCCCATTTCGGATGAAGAAGCGATGGAGCACTTCCCCGGCAACCGGTTTTCAACCTGTGTACAATATGTCGAGGCAAAAAACGGACGATCCATGCCTCCTGAAATCCTGCCCTTATTCAGGCAACAATGCACGGAAGTGTTTGCTGCCCGCTTATTGCCTATTGATGGCATGGCGGAGGTATTAAACCGGATAAAACGTCCCAAAGTCGTTGCCAGTAACGGCCCAAAAGACAAAATGGTGGAAAACCTGATCACGTGCAAACTCATCCACTATTTCCAACCGGATCATATCTTTAGCGCTTATGATATTAATAAATGGAAACCCGAACCGGATTTGTTTTTAGCTGCAGCTGATTATATGGGTATTGCACCGGAGGAGTGCCTTGTGATCGAGGATAGCACACCGGGAGTCCAGGCGGCCATTGCAGCCGGTATGCATGTGGTGGGGTTTACCCATAGCATGAAAAATAAAAAACTATTCCCGCTCGGTGTCCCTCTGATCCACCAGCCTCATGAATTATATATGCATTTAGGCTAGTTGATCCCAATTATTTTATCAGAATGACGATTTAATCACGAGTAACCAACTCACCTCTCAACCTCTAACCTCTCACCTCTCACCTCTAACCTCTCACCTCTCACCTCTAACCTCTAACCTCTCACCTCTCACCTCTCACCTCTCACCTCTCACCTCTCACCTCTCACCTCTCACCTCTCACCTCTCACCTCTCACCTCTCACCTCTCACCTCTCACCTCTCACCTCTCCTAATCCTAATCCTTTATCCCCCTCGCCGTCCGATCTTCATAGGCAGGTCTGACTTGCAAAACTCCGGGTTTGGTTTTTAATAATTTCATGGCTTCTTCCACCGCGCGATTGAGTTGGGGATCATTCCCTTTGGTCAATTCGGAAGGGTCGTCCCAAACTTCAATAGAAGGTTCAATACCGTGTCCTTCAGCAAACCATTTTCCATTTCTTCCAAATAAACGGGCATCCGGAACTGTAATAGTTCCATTGTCTATTAAAAAATGGGTAGTGGCCGGCCCAACCAATATACCCAGTGTACGTTCTCCTACAATAGGCCCCATATTTAATTGCTGAAAACCCCAGGGAAAAGCATCGCCTCCCGATCCCGCCCAGCCATTGATCAACATGACCTTGGGGCCTGAATTGGCTTTGGTGGGAACCGGCATATCATAACCATTGCGCCATCCAATATAATACAAGGGTGATCGGTCGAGCATTTCTAAAAACCGGTCCCCCAATTGGCCACCAGCATTAAACCGTTCATCGATGACAAACCCTTTTTTATCAATCTGGGCATAGAATTGCCGCAACAACTCGGTCTGGCCATCCCCTCCGGTATTCGGCATATAGATATAAGCTAATTGGCCATTGGATGCTTTGTCCACTTTTAATCGGTTTGACTCGATCCATTCCAGATGCCGTAACCGCGACTCCTGGCCCTGGGTCAAAGCATCTACTATCACTTCTTTAGCATCTGATTTATTCGGTGTTTTACTGATCAGTAGCGATATGGTCCGTCCGGAAAGGCCTTCAAAAGCAGCATAAGGATCCAAAACAGGTGAAATTTCTATACCATTTACTGCCAGGATAAAGTCCCCTTCGGCCACCGCAGAGCCGGGCTGATTAAACGGTGATTTTACTTCGTGATCCCAGGGAGCAGCCTGAATGATTTTTTTAATCTTGTATTTTCCCTGATCCAGGGCCCAATCTATACCTAAGAATCCGGTGGGTTTGTTTTCGGTCTGTTCGACATCCCCGCCACCGGCATAGGTATGCCCGGCGCTTAATTCGGAAATCAATTCAATCAGGATATTGGTGACATCCCAGCGGGTAATTGCATCATCCACGAGGGCGCCGTATTGTTTTTTCATCAGATCCCAATCCACCTGTTGCATTTTTGCATCATAGAAAAAATCGCGGTATTGTCTCCAGGTATCATTAAAGATTTGTTTCCATTCTTCCCTCGGGGTTAAATTCATAGTCATCTCCGCCGTCCTCAGAGGTTTATCTATTTTTTGATCCGGAAGTGGTTTTATAATTCCCAGGCGATCGTTGTCCTGAACCATCATGCAACTTCCATTTGGAGAAAGGATATAGCGGTTGGCATTAGGGTAAATAGTCTTTTCTTCCCTTTTTTCAAGGTCATAAAAAGCGATGGGCGATACATTGCCTCCTGCACCGGTATTGGGCCTTTTATGATAAATGATTTTACCCTCAATGGCGGACAGATTATTCATGTTGCCAGCTGGTATAGGTAAAATAACCAAGCGGCTTTCAAAACGATCCAGATCTATCATCATAGAATCTTTAGTCTCCTTTTTTTCAGGCGTTGGTTTTTTAGCCGATGCGGTATCCGCCGCAGATTTTTTAACCTCTTCGATTTTGATCTCATCGTTTCTGGGACTAAGTGGGCTTTTAACGGTTTTGTTCAAACTTACAGCAGCGATTTGTGTAGTATTCGGATAGATCCAGGTAGCATCCAGGCTGCTATAGGAAGGTTGCAGAAAGCGGTCCGTAAAAAAGAACAGGTATTTCCCTTTTGGGTCAAATACCGGGTTATAATCGTTGTAATATCCTGAAGTCAACTGACTGACTTTTTTATCAGCCAGATTGTACACAAAAATGGCTGAATTGGTATTATCCACTGTCTTGCTGTAGGTAAGCCATTTATTGTCTGAAGACCAGTCGATCTGAAATCCATTTAGAGCCCCCCAGGGCAATTGTCTGGTATGATCTGCGACTTCTATGAGTTGGGTTTCAATATCGATAATGTTGATGGCCTGCATATAATCAACGGTAGCAATTTTTTTACTGTCGGGTGACCAAAACAACCTAAACCCATATCCGGAAGTAAATTTAGTTAGTTGTTGTTCCTGGCCTTTGCCATCCATAGCTTTGAGGTAAATCTGATATTCGCCCGTACGGTCGCTCCAGTAGGCTACATATTTACCGTCGGGTGACCAGGCAGGGTTGCGTTCGAAAGTGCCGCTGTTATTGGTACTATTCTGAATATAACCGAACTCAGCAGGTACATTAAACAATTCTCCGCGGGCTTCAATCATACTGCGTTTGCCATCCGGTGACACATCAAACGACCGGATCATATTATTGACCCTGACGGACCGGGGAAGGGTAGTGGCCAGATCGGCGACTACGTTGATCTTGACTTCAGATTGTTTATGGCTGGATAAATTCAATAAATAAATTTTGCCACCGGCCTCGAAGACCAGTTCATCCGGTCCCATAGACATGTGGTTGATATCGAAATCTTTAAACTGCGTGATTTGTTCCTTTGTTTGTTTGTCCACCTGGTATACCCAGATATTTCGTTTTTTATTGGTGCCCGCATCCGAAACGTAGTAGATTTTATTTTTATGCCAGGCCGGTTTGCCATCAGTGGCGGAGTTTTTAGTAATGTTGGTAGCGGTTTTTTTCAGCAGGTCATAGATGATGACATCAGAGGCCATACCGCCGCGGTATCTTTTGAACGGATAATTTTCAGTGATCCGGGTGACATAGGTGAGTTTATTGCCGTCGGGAGAATAATAACCTAATTCACCGTATGGGATTGGTAACTTTTCAGGCAGGCCTCCATTCACCGATAAGGCGTAGAACTGACTGAAAGCCTGACTACCGCTTTCTTTTCGGGTTGCGATGAGCAATGATTTTCCATCCGGGTGCCAATCCACCATCCGGTCCGGATAACTATTGTACGTGAGCCGTTTAACACCTTGTCCTTTTAACGATAATAGATATACATCGGTATTGCCGTTATAACTTGCGCTGTAAGCTATCGAATTGCCATCCGGGGAAAATCGGGGAAAACTCTCTTCTCCCGGGGAAGCGGTGATTTTATATGCAGTTCCCCCCTGTTTTGAAACTAACCAAATGTCCCCGCCGTATACAAAGGAAATTTGCTGGCCGGATACATCGGGATAACGAAAAAGCCGCGCATCCGTCTGGGATAGACTTACAAACGAAATGCAGGTTATGGCAAAAAAAATAAAAATTAGTTTTTTCATATTGGGTTGCAGGTTGAAAAATAGAATGGCTTTGTCAAAAATACTCAAAACTGGTTTGGTCTATAAAGTAATATACCAAGGTTGGGAATTTATCGACATGGATTATTCCCCCATTTGGGGTGAACGGCAAACTTTTCGAAAAGCAGAAATTTATCGAACTGATCCAGTGATTTCAATTTGTATCAAATTCATTTAACTTAGATCGATGAAACTACAATCACTCTTTGCAATTATTTGTTTGTCATTATTCTCAGGCCTGGCGACAGCCCAAACGCAGAAACCCAAAAATCCTTTTCCCACTCAACAAAAGCCGACGACGCCTGCGAAGACCAATCCTGCTCCTCCTAAAACCACTCCCCCTGCTACCCCGGTCCCTTCCACTCCGTCCACTACTCCAGCCCAAAAAGAAACTCAACCTGGCTATCTGCCGATTACGGGTACGGATTCTGAACAAATCATAGCCACCATTTACCGCGTATTCGATGCTATGAGATTGTCTGATACCGTCCTGGCAAGAACGTTGTTTGCTCCTAACTGCCGGTTATTTACCCCGGTGACCAATGCTTCAGGCCAGACAGTTTTGAATGAAGAAAGTTTGTCAGGATTTCTCAAAGCAATCAGCACACCCCGAAAAGAAGTATTGGATGAAAGAATAATAAAATATAAAATGGATATCGATGGCCCATTGGCCCAGGTCTGGGCGGATTATAATTTGTACCTCGGCGGTAAATTTATTCATTGCGGCATTGATGTTTTTCATTTGTATAAAAGCAACCAGGGATGGAAAATTTTCGAATTAGCGGATACACGAAGGAAAACCGCTTGTTTGGCAGACCCCAAGGAGGAAATAGCTTCACTGTTGGACTACTGGCACCTGGCAGCAGCTAACACAGACGCCAACGCCTACTTTGGGGCCATGACAGCAGATGGAGTATTCCTCGGCACGGATGCTACTGAACGATGGACCCGCGAAGAATTCAGAACATGGGCCAAACCTCAATTTGATTCAAAGAAGGGCTGGAATTTTAAACCCTCCAAACGTTTTATCAATTTTTCCACTGATAATAATACAGCCTGGTTTGATGAAGAACTGGCCACCTGGATGGGCACGTGCAGGGGGTCCGGAGTCGTGGTCAAAACAGAAAACGGCTGGAAAATAAAACAATACAACCTGACCATTTTGGTGCCGAATGAAAAAGTACAGGAGTATTTGAAGGTGATAGGATTGAAATAAGAGTCGGGAAGCCGGAAAGTCCGGAAGTCGGAAAAGTCCGGAAGTCGGGAAGACCCTTTAGTCGGAAAATCCGAAAGTCCGGAAGTCGGGAAGTCCGTTAACCTTTCCTCTTTAACCCTTCCTCTTTAACTCTCCTTCACCCGATTACACATTAAACACGCAGAAGTCCGGAAGTCGGCAAAGTCGGGAAGTCGGGAAATCCGAAAGTCGGAAAAGCCGGAAGTCCGGAAGGCAGAAAAGTCCGAAAGTCGGAGGGCGTTAACTGTTAACCTTTCCACCCATTATACACTATGGTCGGAAGTCCGAAAGTTCTTCAACCTCAACCTCAACCTCAACCTCAATCCGCATCCTTCCTGTAAAATTCTTTCTTAAACACATAGTGATAAACAGCTGATGAATTGGCAGAGTTACCAACCGGGAAAGCATTGACCAGTTTCCAGCCATCCTTACCGAGATCATTCAATGCGTCAATGACAGTGTTGAATTTTACCAGTTTCCCTGCGCGGTCTTTTAAACGGTTGTCTTTCCAGATACTCCGTTCTTCACCATAATCGACATTGATGGTTACTTTATTGCTCATGAAGCGCTCTGTAGAGACCACGTCACAATATTGTTCCACCAGGGTGGAATCATTATTGGGTTTGATTTTGATTTGCTGAGCCGTTAATCCTATGGTAGATAGTATAAAAATGATGAATAGAATTTTTTTCATAGATTTTATGCTTAAAGGTTTATCAATTCACGTTTAGAAACTTTTGTCTCATCCAGTTCAATTCCGAAGCCGGCTTGAGTGGGTAAAGCTATAATTCCATTTTGAGTCGTCAAAGGGTTTTTTTGAAAGTTTAACTTGTATGGCATATGATTGATGAGGTATTCTGCCATAGGACAAACTTCAGGGGATTGGCTGGCTACCACATGTAAAGCGGCGTGTACATTATGCCCATGTGGGATGACCTTGGCTCCGAACGCAGAGGCCAGATGACAAGTCTTGACCAATTCACTTACACCGCCACACCATTCCGGATCTGATTGTACGATATGTATTGCCCCTGCTTTTAAAAAATTGAGGGCTTCCCACCGGCTGTAAAAATGTTCTCCGGTAGCCAAAGGAATGGTTGTGTTTTGCCTCAACTGGATAAAACTTTCGAGCCTGTCTACCGGAAAAGGTTCTTCCAGAAAATAGGGATTGTATTTTGCGACTTCACGGCACCAGGTATTAGCAAATGGAAAATCCCAGCCCATAAATGTATCAATCATGATCTGTGCCTCAGCACCCAGCGTGTCCCGCAATTCTTCCATTAAGCCGATGCTATGGTTCAGACCTTTTTGCCCATCGCCAGGGCCATAAGCCATAAACCATTTCTGGTGGCTGAATCCCTGGTCATATAAGGTTTTTGCCCTTGGGCCAGCTTTTTCTTCTTCAACAGTATAACTAAGGCATGAACCATAAACCTGAACTTCTTTGCGGGTAGGACCTCCTAATAAAGTATAGACAGGGACATTAAAATATTTTCCGCGGAGGTCCCATAAGGTATTATCCACCGCACTCATAGCCATCATATAATGGCCCGCTCTGCTATGGCGGTTGTTTCTGTACATCCCGTCCCATAATGATTCAATATTCAGCGCATCCTTGCCCATGAGGAAGGGTTTAAGTTGCCTGAGTATTTCTTCCGAATATTCGACATCGAGGGCACCGTACATTCCGGTTAATCCACCCTTAGTTTTGATTTGAAGATAATATTGAGAGATATTGGAAGTAGTGGCTTTGGGATCCGTTCTATCGGAATACGGTTTTGGCCGAAGCTCCGGATAGATATGAATCGGCTGAACCTGATATTGCCGGTTTACCCCGGGAATACTGGTGTAAGGTCCAGTCACTTTGATCAAATCAACCGCATCGATAATCGTATCCTGTGTAAATTGAGGTGCATAAAAAGGCTTACTATTTATTGGCACTGCAGAACCAAATGCAACTGCACCTAATGATGAAACAAAATTTCTCCTGGTAAACATGGTATAAATATAGGGAGTCCAAGTCGGGAAGTCGGGGAAGTCGGGAAGTCGGGAAAGTCCGGAAGTCCGAAAGTCCGAAAGTCCGAAAGTCAGGAGGTCCATTAACCGTTTACCCTCTTTACCTTTTAACCCATTTCATCCCCTTTTATCCTTTTAAGTCTGAAGTCGGAGAGTCCGAAAGTTGGGAAGTCCCTTAACCATTCACCCTCTTAACCTTCTTAGCCCTCTTAACCGTATCTACCCTTTTTAACAGTCTTACCTAATAAATCCATGTCTCAAACTCCGAATTCCATAAGTCCGTCTTTACCTCCCCCGAAGTATCGGGGCTCAACCTCAATCTTTACCTCAGCCTCTACCTCAATCTCTACCTCAGCCTCAACCTCAATCTTTACCTCAGCCTCAACCTCAATCTTTACCTCAACCTCAACTCAACACCTGATACGCAATCAAAGAAGATAAGTAAGCCAGAGCGCACATAAACAGAAATTGGATAATCGGCCACTTCCATCCGCCGGTTTCCCGTCGGACCACAGCCATAGTACTCATACATTGCATCGCAAAAACATAAAATAACAATAGGGACACCGCTACCGGCATGGTAAATCTGGGTTGGTTCGTCTCAGGGTCTTTTTCCGCGGCCAATCGCTGTTGAATGGTGCCATAATCTTCTGTAGTTCCCAGGCTATAAAGCGTTGACATGGTTCCTACAAAAACTTCGCGGGCTGCGAAAGAAGTGAATAGTGCAATGCCGATTTTCCAATCAAATCCCAGCGGTTTGATCACAGGTTCCATCCATTTCCCGATAGTACCAGCGTAAGATGCTTCAAGTTTTTTATTGGCCAGCAGATCTGCCGCTTCCTGTTCATTCAGGTTTTGCGCCAGGACCGTCTCACCCACCAACTGCCTGCTGGCTTCCATCTTGGATTTGGGGCCATAGCTCGATAAAACCCAAAGGGCCATAGAGATCAGGAGGATCACTTTGCCTGCTTCGACTACAAAAGAAGATGTTTTGGAGAAAGCGGTTTGTAAAGCTACTTTGAAATCGGGGACTTTATAATCCGGCAACTCGATCATGAGGAAACTCCGTTCATCGGATTTGATGATCTGTTTTAAGATCCAGCCAGCCAATAAAGCGGTGATGATTCCTAATAAATATAACCCCATAAACAATAATCCCTGGGTATTAAAGGGACCGATCCGGTGGGTAGATGCAACCACAAACCCTACTAAAATAGTATAAACTGGAATACGGGCACTACAGCTTATAAACGGAGTGACCAGGGTAGTGATCAGTCTTTCTTTTTGATTGCTGATGGTGCGGGTACTCATGATAGCTGGTATGGCACAGGCGCCTCCTGCAATCAGTGAAACAAGGGATTTTCCATTCAAACCGAACTTTTGCAATAAACGGTCAAACATATAAACCGCCCTGGCCATGTATCCAAAATCCTCCAGGATGGTAATGAGAAAAAATAGAATGGCAATCTGCGGAATAAATACCAAAATACCCCCAAGTCCGGCCAGTATACCATCAGAAACGAAACTGCTCCATCCTGGCGAAGCTATTGCCTGGTTTGCCAGGTCACCGATCCAGCCAAAAGCGGATTCTATCCATTGCATAGGATAAGAAGCCCAGGTAAACATAGCCTGGAATATTAAAAAATTGACCACAAAAAAGACAATCAAACCCCACCATCGATGGGTCAGGACCTCGTCTGCTTTTTCACTGAGCTTGCTTACTTTAAATGTACCGGAGGAAGCGGCTTTCCTTACTATATCAGTAAAGCCGTCATATCGCTGCATAGTCTCCCTGATCTGAAAAGCAATGGAATTAAACCGCTGTCTGGACATCACTTTCTTAATTTTTTCGGACTGGGCCGGTAGCAGATGGGGCAGTTGTTTGTAATAATGTGCTACCAACAATGTCTGGTAGACATTATTTGAGGTGATGACCCCATTGAGGTCATTAACGGTATTTTGTTCCTCATAGGATAGTTTATATTGTTGCTGAGGACTGATCACCGGTTTTATCAATTGCAGGTCTATTTCCTGGAGGATACCGGTCATGCCTTCCTGGGTGCGGGCATTGATCGGATAAATAGGGAAATTCCATGCTGATTTTAGAATGTCCAGATCAATTTTAAGGTTGTCTTTTTCAGCCAGGTCTTTCATGGTGAGGACCAGGATGATGGGCAGGCCCAGATCGACCAGTTGGGAAAACAAAAGCAGTTGTTTTTCCAGGTGCATGATATCCGCTACATATAAAACAAGATCCGGGAAATGGGGGTCATCCGGATTCGTGAGGATCGATGTGACGATAAATTCATCTTTTGAATTGGGGTGAAGACTATAAACCCCGGGAAAATCAATAATCTCCACTGAAAGACCTGAAGGAAGTCTTATGGTCCCCACCTTTTTTTCTACGGTTACACCCGGGAAATTGCCAACCTTAGCTGAAAGACCAGTCAGGCGGTTAAATACAGATGATTTTCCACTGTTGGGGTTGCCTAAAATCGCAATTTTTTTCATTACCCTTCGGATCCCCTAAAGTTCGGTAACCTGAATGACATCGATTTCATTCCTCCGCAAACCGAAACGCAAGCCATCGATTTTTACATAGTAGGTTTGTCCAAAAGGAGATTCCCGGACCAGGCTGGCGATACTACCCATTAGTATACCTTTGGAAATCAATAGTTTAGATATATTTTCATCGGTAAAGCCGATTATTTTACCTTGTTTTATTTCCCGGAGATTTTTAGCGATGATTGGCTTGAACATTATTTAGATCTTGTCTAAACAAAGATAGTGACAACATTTTAATGCTAATAATTTATCTCGGTTTTAATCCCAGATTATGCAGTAGAGTTTCTTAGTGAAAGCCGAAATGCCAATAAAGACTGGTGCCGCGACGACATATCAAAGTACTTTTGCGTCGCTCCCGGACTATTTTTACCGCAGGCATAGGCACCCCTACGGTGAGGATAAAAATAGGAGGCCGTCAAAGATCTAATAATCAAATCCGGCCGGGAAGCGCCAGTATTTGCAGGCATTTAGGCTTGTAATAGAAAGTCTATTGCATATTCTGGGTTAATAATCACCGGCTTACTGATACTTTCGCTGCAAATGAGATTGGATGAAAGTATTAATGGTTTGTTTGGGCAATATTTGCCGCTCGCCAATGGCTGAAGGGGTTCTTAAAAAGTTAACCGAAGAACAACAGGATATTTCCTGGGAAGTTGATTCAGCCGGAGTAGGGGATTGGCATACCGGTTCAGCTCCGGATCATCGGGCTATCCGCACCGCGGCCAGGCACGGTATTGATATTTCAGGACAACAAGCCAGGACTTTTCAGCTAGATGATTTTGAATATTTCGACCATATCCTGGTCATGGATATGGATATCCTGGAATCTATTGTCGCTAAAAGCCAGTTGGCCCGGCATCGGGAAAAAGTCAGACTATTGCTTGATTTTAAATATCCTGATCAGCAACGGATCGTACCTGATCCATATTTTGATGGAAAGTTTGAACAAAGCTACCAGCTCATTTACGAGGGGTGCCTGGTTTTTTTCCAACAATTGACGCACCAGGATAAAAAGGACTATCGCCCCTGAGGGTTGCATTAAGCATGGCTCAGGTTTAATAGCTATTTATCCTGGTAAGTCTCGTTTTTTTCATGAAAGCCTCTAATAAACTAAAATACCTATAAAACTATCCTGTTTAAGGTGATGAGCAGAAATGCTATCATACATATCAGCCAAAACCAAAATCGGACATCCCGCAACAAACCAAAGGGATATCCTGGTGTAATCCAATTTCGTTTTTTCATTACCAGCAACCAATTGCCTGTTCAAAGAGCAGGGGCTCATTGAAGAAGTTTTTTATTGTAAAATTCGTACCAAGGGGTATGGTGGTAATTCCAAATCCTGTGCCATAGCGAAAAGCCTTAATATGACCCTGTTGGCAAGGCTTGCAGGGTATTTTTTCGTATTACAAAAATTTTATATATAAGACTTATGGAGCAAAATGGGCTTCTTTTGCCCACTGGTTACATGAGGCGTCTTCGCCTAATGGTGTACGATATTGAATTCAGGCGGGGACGCCTGAATTAACCTGGGAGGACACTTGAATTCAGGCGAGGACGCCTGAATTAACCTGGGAGGACACTTGAATTCAGGCGAGGACGCCTGAATTAACCTGGGAAGACGCCTGAATTTAACCGGCGGGTGAGGCGGGTATATTTTCGTATTACTAAAATATTATATATAAAACTTAAAGGAGCCAAACGGGCTTCTTTTGCCCGCTGGTTACTTTAGGCGTCTTCGCCTAAAGTTGCACTGCCCCAAAATGACCTGAAATAGCACGGAAATTTAGGCATTCAAATTTCATTGTATTTTAAATACGACTTAAGTTTGGAAATGGGATTTATTCTTTACCAAAATGTCTATTATTCAACTTTTACAATTTACAGATGGCAAAACTTATTTGAAGCTGAAGAAAACATTGAGATTATTATAGAGGCCCTCACCTTCCTTTCAAATAGCCAGCGATGGTTGTTATATGCTTTTGTAATCATGCCAAATCATGTTCATCTTTTCTACCAGGTTTTAGATCCCCATTTAAATGAAAATATAAAACATAGTTTTCTCAGTTATACTGCAAAGAAAATAATCCACCATCTTCCCGTCTCGTCTAAATCCGGATTTTTAGTCAATAAATCAGATCGTAAGTTCCAAATCTGGAAATCACCTTCTTTGAGTGTGGAAATCACAAGTCCAAAATTTGTAGCTCAAAAAATCGCTTATATACATGATAACCCCAGGAGTGCGGGTTTGGTAGTTGATAATAAAGACTATAAATATTGTTCTTATGCTTCGTATGAAAAGGGAGAGTCAATGTTTAGTTTTTTAAGTTTGTGGTAATAGTTGAATTCAGGCGAGGAGGCATGAACTAACTGGTGAGGCCGTTTGAATTCAGGCGAGGACGCCTGAATTAACCTGGGAAGACGCCTGAAT
>Ga0138256_10003055_pt1 | contig 17879 bp, 15 predicted proteins | sample KNB2016incub_MG_FD_105486 | JGI IMG/M metagenome (GOLD analysis project Ga0138256, IMG submission 105486) | Active sludge microbial communities from wastewater in Klosterneuburg, Austria - KNB2014incub_MG | ecosystem: Engineered > WWTP > Activated sludge > Unclassified | place: Austria... | reverse complement strand
GTGTATAGATGGCAAGCAGAAAGCCAATAAGAAAGCAATTGCAAATACAATTTATGGAGGTAATTGGGGTAAGATAAATTTAGGCAATACTGTTCAAAATGATGGCTGGGAATTAAGAGGCTCAGGGGCTTTACAAATGACCGGACGGGCAGTAATAACATTATTCACCGTTCACTGGAATAAGTTAAAGGGTACACAGCTTGCCGTGTATAACATGGCCGACCTTCTAAGGGATAAGGCAAACATAACGTTATCTATCCACGCCGCCTGCTGGTTCATTCGTGAGTTCAGGAGGGTAAGACCTGGCACATCATTCACCGGTTATGTGCTTGTAATTAACGGTGGCCTAAATGGTATAGATGACCGGTTGAGGTATTTTAACCGGGGCGCTAAAATATTGGTATAGTTTTTTTTCATGGTGCGTATTAATTTTAAAGCGGCCCGGGTTTCTACCTGGGCTTTTTGTATTTCTCCAGCAGTTTATAAACCTCCGCTTTTATCTCTATAGTAGGAATGGAAGAACGCCCCACACAGGCAATCGGGCAGGAAACAGCATACATACTGCTTACCATTCCGATAAAAGAAGATGGTGGTGAAATTTCTATCACTAAACAACATGAAGATTGGGCTTATGAATGGCAGGGTATATTTCGCCGTGGTAGTGGAGCGGAAAGGTTGTTTATTGAAAAAATAATTGAATGATACTGTGTGTTTTACCGTGAGAAGTTTTCACACGGTCGGACTGGCCCACCGGAACGGGCTCATTTTTAAACTTTAAAAATGAGCAATAAACCCAAACATCAAAAAGAACACTTCATAGGCTTTGGCATATATGAAGATTTGCTGAATTTTCCCGGCCAGCTTGCCATTGTGAAACTCACCTATCCCAGGTTGTTTGTACGGTTTAATTATAGAAATAGCTATTTCAGCAGTTTCGAGGAATGGGTAGATAAACATACCGACCTGCAGTGGCTTGATCCTGGAGACAAGCCAACTGATCTCGATGAGATAGAAACAATATTAACCGACTGCTGGAATTTCCTTGCCCTGCATGAAAGGGAGGAAGAAAGGCTGGCTAATGAAATTGAAGACGATGAAGATTTTTAAGAATATAAGCGCAAAAGAGCTTTTAAAAAAGGTAGTTTTAGAACGCAACTGGCACCAGGGGCTTATTGAGCGCCGCCTTGCCGCCGTTACAAAAAAAAATGTTCTGGCAGATAAATTGAGCTACGAAAAGGCATCGGCTATTCTCCGGTTACTTGGCTATGAAAAAGTACAGGAAGAAAGCTGGCGTAAAGCGCCTTAATTTACTCAATTCCATTTCCAACTACCTCTGCTATCATTCCCCCTATGTTACAAAACATTACGGCTGCACTACCGGCGTTTTCAACTGCATTACGTATAACCTTAGCAGGTTCGATTATTCCAGCCTCTACCATATCTTGCCACCTATCAGATTTTGCATTGTATCCGTAATTATCTTCAAGACTAAGATAATCTATATACTCATGCGTTAGCTCCATACTTGAATTTTCTAATATTTGTTTAAACGGAGCTTGTAATGACGTTGCCAATGTAGATGTTTCAAGTAATGTTTCAGATATTTTAAAATATGTAATGCCCCCGCCAGGCAAATAACCTTCTTCCAGGGCGGAGCGAACTGCCAATATACTATCCTCTGCCAGGTCTAAATTAGCGTCTGTTTCTATTTCTGTTGCCGCCGCTATGTGCAGAATGGCTACGCCCTTACCCATACTCGCCGCCCGGCTTCTTAGGTATTCACGTTCAAAGTCGCTCACCGCTTCCGCTATACCTTGTTTTATTTCTTCCGCTTTATCCTTAATTTCTTCGGGATTTCCCTGCCCATTAATAACAATCGTTTTATTTTTGCCTATTACCACCTTTTCGCACAAACCCAGCCATTCATGGTTAAATTCACTCATGGGGCGGCCATTATCTTCGGATATTATCTTTCCACCGGTGAACACAGCTATATCCTGCATCATTTCGTAACGCTTTGCGCCGCTCTCTGGAGCTTGTACTACGCATATTTTCAATTTACCCTGCTCTTTATTCTGCACAACTGTAGCTAATGCCTCACCTTCAATATGTGAGCATATAAGCAAGAGAGGTTTATCGTTCACAACCGCATAGTTTAATGCAGGTAATATATCTTCTACTTTTGAAATAACCTTATCATATACCATTATCAGGACTTCACCTTCCAAAACACATTCGGCTTTGGCCGGGTTTGTTATAAAATAAGGATGCATCATTCCTTTTGGGAAATAAAATCCACCCAGCACCTCCATAAAAGTTTTGTTTATTTGACTTTTGCGGAGATCTATCTGCCCATCTTCGCCTATCTGAGCGAAGGCATCGGCTATAAGAGTGCCAATCTCAATATTGTTGTTGGAGGATATTGTGGCTATTTGTTTTATTTTTTCGACATCCCCGTTTATTTTAACTGAATTATCTGCTATCCACCTAACAGCTTCTTTAACGATTAATTCGATTTCATCTTTCACAGCTATTGGCGATTGCCCGTTTTGGATTGCCTCATTAGCTGCATTCATCATGGCAGCAGCGAGTATGCAGGTTGTAGTTGTGGCATCTCCGGCACTATTGGCTGTCTTTTGCGCTGCATCACGTATCATTCTCACCCCGGCATCCTGGTACTTATCGGCAAGGCGTATTTCACGGATTACTTTTGCGCCATCTTTAGTTGCCCACATATGCCCGTTTATGTGATTGCTTATTATATGCCGTCCCTGTGGGCCAAGTGTAACTTTTGCAAGGTCATTAGTAATGTTCACGCCTTTTAAGAAAGCCTCACGGGCTTCCTTTTCGTTTTTTATGCCCTGAAATACCTTATTATCCATAATTCACTAATTGTATATGCTCTGTGTTTAAAATATGATTATTATTTACTTTAAGAATTTTACCACGGCGAACTATTATATTTTGCCCTGTCTTTATGTCTTTCACATCCGGCGATACCAGATAAACAACGCACTCTTGGCTCACAGGTTTATAGGTTGTTAATAGTGCCTGCTCTTTTTCTTCTTTAGGGATTACAAATATATGATTGCCTACCGGGTTCATATTGCGAAATTATATAAAAGTTATCTATGGCAAACTTTTTATGATAAAATAAAAAACTATTTCACAATTTTACTACCGTATATGGTAAAGGCTATCGTGAATAACTGTTTAGTTATTATCCAAAAGAGGTTTCAGGACGACTTTGCCGGTATCAAAATAGATACCACATGGCGGCCGGAAGAATTTGCCACGCTGGAAGGAGTAGTCCACAGCGCACCATTTAGGATAGAATATGACAGGAACAGAAATATAACAGGACTGGTTAAACCTGGCGATAAAATTGTTTTTTCATACGGCGTGATTTATGATTTCACAAAGCAGCCGGAAAACGATACCCCTGTTTACCGGAACCTGATAACACATGAGGGGCAAGAATACTGGAAGGTGGACATTGGCGAAATATTTTGCAAAATATCCGGTAGCGGCAAAATTGAAATGATTACGGATAATGTATTGTTAGAGCCATATGCAGACCCGGCGACAGGCAAAAAAACAGATAACATGGGCGTTGTGAAAGCAAAGCCACAAAATATAAAAAGTATCCACATGGGAGATGTGGTATGCTTCGAGGACAGGTTTATTCAACGCTACAATATCTTCGGAAGCGAACATCTCATTATCCCTTCCAGAAGAATATTAGCCAAATTCTAAGTTTCTAATTTTTAAAAACATAAAAAAAAATCAAAAATGAAAAAGTTACTTTTTGTAGCAACTATTTTATTGTGCAGCATTAGTATTATGGCTCAAAACATCAGCCTCACCGCCATGAAAAAAACGTGGGGAACTACGGCACCCACGGGGGCGACCTTTGATACTATCAAGACCACAACGCCCATTTACCTGTACACGGGGCCTATTACCGGATATAAAGATGCAGTAAACATTACTGCCGTTGCCACAGAGATCTCCGGCACTACATCTGGAACCGTTACACTACAAGTAAGCGATGATGGAATTAACTGGGCGCCTTATCAAAAAACATCTGCCGATACGCTCACATTAGCAGACGTTACCACGGCGCAGGTATTCAGGTGGAAAGTTTTAAATCCAAGTGATAAATATTACAGGGTTGTAGGGATTGGAGGGGGAACAGTATCTGTTCTCTTAACGGCTAAATATTCCGCAGCCCTGCTTAAACAATAATACCCGTGGACTTAAAGCTCATACATGACCTTATCAGGTTCTTTTTACAAAAAGAACAAAGCGGATGGTTTTCGCCGGAGGAATTAGATAATCTTTTAGACCAGGCGCAATGGGTTTTATTCAATCAACTAAAACCAAATTATGCCAAAGACCAATACGCACGGGATGCTCTTAGTATATTTTCTACGCCGTTCACTTATACAAGTACAGCAGCAGGTCTTGTGCAACTTCCCGTTAATCCGTCTGTAAGTCCATGTTATGAGCATTTACTTTCAATTTTCACGCAGTATTGGGATAATAACCAGGGGCGGATAAGAACAAACGAAATCCATGTGTATAACGAGGATGAATTAGCCCGTAGGTTAGATAGCCAGATACTTGCGCCGTCAATAACACAGCCAATTGGCTATGAGCCAAGGCCCGGACAGGTTCAGTTATTCCCCGAAACGGAAATAAGCGGCAAAGGATTTTATTTAAGAAGGCCAATAAAACCTGTTTTTGCTTATACACAGTCGGGATTAACAATTGCCTACAACCAGGCAGGCAGTACGCAGTTAGAATGGCAGAGAAGCCAAATAAACAAGATTATCATTCTTACTCTACAAATGGCAGGGGTTAATGTATCGGAACAGATGATTATAGAATGGAGCGAAGCTAAACTACAAACACAACCATGAGCAACATTGTAAAGATATTATCCCGTTTCGGCGTAAGGCACAGCCCACGAAGAAAAACTGATGATAATGCTTTGCAGAGCTTGTTCATTCGTGCCGACCAGCTTTGGGGCGCAATGGAGCAATCCATATTCCCTAATTATCAAACAATTTTTAAGGGCGAAATATTGGTACACAACGGCGAGCAGGTGTACTGCATAGAGCCACCAAAAGCAATAAAATACGAAGTAGCGGTATGAGTTTGTTAGAAGAAAACGCCATCACAAGATTGGCAAGTGTAAATAATGTGGATGTGAACACAGCCACGCCAACAGTACTTTACCGGGTGCCGTTTGATAAAACCTGTGTCATTACCAGCATTATTCTACATAGCGCAAGCTCAGATTTGGACACTGCAAGTATAAGTATTGGCTACAACAGCGCAACTTACGATGATATAATTGCAGATGCTACCCATGTAGAATTAGCAGACGACACAAAGTATTCTGCATTACAACCAAAAACAGGGGCAGCTTTAGGAACTGGCGGATCAGAACTATGTCTAAAGGCAAACACCCTGCAAGGAGCAGCCGCCACACTAACAGTAGAGGTATTTGGCTACTTATTTTAAAAATTTAAAATGGCGATTGTAACTAAAATATATCTTTTAGAGCAGACAGAAGCTTTACTGGCCGGAGGTACGCCGTCCGCAGGCTTCAAGTTTGAGCGTGGTCTTATCCTAAGTTATATCCAGCAGGCTATTAACGCCAGGCTTAAATCTGAATATTTTAATGTTACCCTACCATCAGAAGAAACTATACCGGACGGACTTATACTGGCTACTTACGAGGATGTACCTGTGGAAAGATGGAAAAGCAAAAGCAGAACCTTGCTGCCAGCTATCCCTGTTTCGTTAAAAAGAGATATGGGAACATACCATATCAGCGACCCGGATTACCCCGATGAGCCTTTTATCCCTATTCAATCAGGTTTATATCCGTTCATAAAAACACAAAGCCTTATCAACGGGCTTTTTGGGCATATAGGGTACAGCAGGGAAAACAGGTACATAGTTTATACCGAAGATATTACTCTTCGAGAAAATCCAATAAATAAGGTGCTGATGAAACTTGTTGTAATGGACTTTAACCAATATGGTGATTACGATATTCTGCCATTAAACGCAGAGTTGGGAATGGAGATAGTAACTAATGTGGCGCAACTATTATCCGGCGCACCGCCACCGGACAGGAAGGTAGATAGCATTTCAGAACAACCAATGCAGATACGATGAAATATACAAGCATAGATAAAATAGTGCGAGGTTTTCTTCTGCAAAGAAGATGGCCTGTACACTTCTACGTGGAGTGTATAGCTTATGCCCAGCGCTGTTTTGCTGAACTGCATTTTGACACACTAAAAAATGTAAGAACAGTTCCATTGTCGTTAAATAGCTATGGCGCAGCACAACTTCCATGCGATTACTTGGATTACTGCAAAATAGGCGTAATGGCTGGAAATATGATAAGGCCGATATACCAGAGGCAGGGTATTAACAGGCTCAATAATATTGACCAGGCTACAGGGCAAAAAGTGCCATACCCGTCAGACGATAGCAACTATATATATAGTTCATGGGCGATGGGCAATTTTTCATGGTTTAATGACAGAGGAGAATTTACCGGGAGGATGTACGGAATGACCGCCACGCCGGGTGCAGGGTTTAAGATACTGCCTGAAAGAGGCGAAATACAGTTAGAAGGCTGTGCAGGCACAAATATCATTGTGATGGAATATATCAGTGATGGCTCCGAGTGCGATAACGCAACAATGGTAAGCCCTTACGCCATATCCGCAATCGAGGCGTTCATGCTATGGAAATACAAAGAAAACAGCCGCAGTTACAGCCCCGGGGAAAGGGAAGTCGCTAAAAGGGAGTGGATAAGGCAGCATGATATATTAAGGGGTAGGTTAAATGATTTAACAACAGAAGATATAAAACAATCATACCGCCGTCATACACACGGCTCATTAAAAGGATAATGCAGGCAGTACGCACATACTTCAATAAAATGCTTGATGCCGACAGTGATTTCAGTATCATTGAACCGGGATCATGGGTTAATGCGAAGAATATCCGCACTTTCACTACCGATAAAGGTGCTGTGAACAGGGTAGAAAGTATAGGAGGAACTACAACGTTATTTGATGTAGTGGAAGATGGTAATAATTACTGTATCGGTGGATGTGTAGATGTGGTGAACAAAAGAATTGTTTGGATTAACTGGAACGATACAAACCCCGGCAACCACGCCATTTATTGCTATGATATAAAAACAGGAGTTACCTATAATGTTTTATTTGAGCAATACGTAGAAGGCGGCCTCGGTTTTAGCAAATATTCATACATACATAGTTGTTTTATTATCGGCGATTTATTTTACTGGACAGACGGCGTTAATGAGCCTCGCCGCATTAATTTAAAAAGGGCAATAAATATTACCCACCCTTTAACCTTTCCAGAAGTTCCTAAATACGATACGCCTATTGCACAAACTATAATTTCGCAGATACGCAAACCACCTACTTACGCACCTTGGGGTATTAAAGATACCGATGGAACCAGCCCTAATAATTTCATAAAAGACAAGGCATTCAAATTTGCATGGATGTACGATTTTGTTGACAATGAAATGAGCGTATTAAGTGTTTATTCTCAGTTATTCAATGTAAATGCAGAGGCAGAAACATACAACAGGATAACCGTTAAGATGGACGGCCGGGAATTTATTCCGCAGGACGCTCAAAAAGTACACCTCTTAGTCCAAAACGTCGCCACAAACACATTTTTCATTGTAAAAACATGGGATAAGGATATAACCGCCGATGCCACCGAAATACATAACCACAATATTTCCGCACCCGGGCTTTACCTTACATACCAATTTTATAATGATATAATCGGCGAAACATTAGACCCCGTACATGCAGCTAAAATTCAGGACAATATAGCCCGTACTGCACAAACTATCGAACTTGCCCGTAACAGACAGTTTCAGGCAAATGTGTTACTCGGTTATAACACTCCAAAACAGGCAGCCATAAGCCCTTATCTTATTACCCTTGATACAGTAACAAACAAAGCAAACGGCTACTGGCACAAGTTTTATGTAACTATAAAGGATATTAGCAGTAATATATATACCGGCAATAAAGTTGTTATTTTCATTCCTGCCACCATAGCCCGTGATGTGGCAGGAGGCCCTTACTATACACACCCAAGCGCCACCACGCCACCTGCTAATGATACTACAAGCCTAAGCGCCTACACCCATTACGCTATCAGCTACCGGGAAGTAGTAGAAAAAATTGCAGCAGAAATAGCTGCCGCCAACTCACTAACAGGTAATTATTCAATAATAGAATATTACGAACAGGCAGTACCGGATTATATAAACAACAGTTCAAGAATAACTTCCGTAACGCAAACATATTTTGCAAATCAACGGGTTTTAAAATCTAACGCTTCATACAGGCTAAGTATTGAATATTTCGACAATTATATGCGCCGCACAGGCACGGTAGATATAGCCACATGGACAAACAATCCTCGTAAAACAACACAACTATTTTGGAATACCAATAACCCTAAAGGAATACGGTGGACACTACAGGGGCCTCAATATATCCCAGACTACGCCCACTATTACCAGGTTGTAATGACCAATAACAGGAACACCGATTTCTTTATACAGTCTTACGCCAAAAACCTAAAGTATGTAAAAAAAGATGCTGCCGGTTTATATACATATTCAGATACTTACAGCACCGATACTTACGCCCTTGCTATTAATGTAGCTTTTATAAGCGAATATGGTATGGGTTATCAATTTACAGAAGGCAGCAACGATACTGTTATTTTACAGGCGTCAGGTTCGGCTGTATTTTCAGAGGTTATCGGGACAGACGGCGAATATGTATTTATAAAACCATACGATTTCGGTGTACCGCTAACTTCTATAGTAGGCTATTTTGAAATTTATAATCCCACTAAAAAAACACAGTCAGAAATATTTTACGAAAGGTCAGAAATTTTTACCATTGTAAACCCGGGTACGATAAGTAAAGCATACAGCGCAACGCATGGTTTTTTCAGGGGGGATGTTTATTTATTCACAAGCACTAAGCCCACCCCGTGGCCTACATGGAGTACAGAACCTACAGGTCTCGTAGAAAGTATGTCGCCAAATAACAAATACTGGCAAACATGGCATACAGATGCAGGCCGCATTAATGCTTACGATAGTATAGGCGAACAGCAGTTAGAAAACACAATTATTTTCAGTAATGTTTACATTCCAGGCACACGGGTCAACGGCCTATCTTCTTTTGAGGTATTGAATGAAAAAACACTCAATGCCGAAGATACGCCCATCCAAAAATTGCAGCTCACGAATAAAATTCAGGAACAGGGCACTATTATGCTCGCTATATGCAAAGCGCAAACTATCAGTTGTTATCTTGGTGAGGCAGAAATAAACGATACGCAGGGCGTATCATTCGTAGCCAAGAGCAATGCTGTTATTGGGTCTGTTAATGCATTACAGGGCGGCTTTGGCACCATCAATCCCGAAAGCGTTATTGAATATAATGGTACATGCTACTGGTGGGATATACGCAACGGTGCAGCAGTAAGATATGCCGCCAATGGGCTATTCTCAATTTCCTCTTTCAAGCTAAACCGGGTTTCAGACCTTTTCAGCAAGGCTATGGCAAGCTTAAATAAAACGGATATAGAAGCATTAGGTAGCTTCCCTTATATTATCCCCGGCGTAGATGCACACCACAAAGAGGTATTATTTTCCATCCCTACAACCCTCGCCGCACCGCCAAAAGGCATTTTGGAAGATTACAATAGCCCTGATATTATATACCCGTATGATATATATGATGGAGAAGAAAAAACACTCATCTTCAAGCCATTTGCAGACGGATGGATAGGCAGTATGGGCTTTCAGGCAGAGAAATTTTTCCGCATAGATACAGACACTTTTTGTGTGAAAAACGGAAAGCTGTATAAGATGAATAATACAGCCACACCTGCAAAATTCTTTGGCGAACAGCAAAAGTGCAGCCTAATATATTCCTTTGCGCCTGGGCAGATATGCAGGTATTTATCACTCGGCATAGAAGCCAATAAGCCACCTTCATTCGTGCATTTCCGTACAGAATATCCACGTTTACAAAGCAGCCACCTCACCAACTTAAATTTTAAACCGCAGGAGGGTGTATGGTATGCTTCCATGTTTAGAGACAGGCTAAGCCCTAATGCGGCAGGTACATATTTGCAAAAACAATTGCAGGGTGATTATATGTTCGGCAGGTTCCTGCTTGCAGCAATGGAATTTGACGTATCAGATAGCCCTTTAGCACTTACATACATAACAACATCTTTTAACGTAAGCCAAGGACACATGGCTTTAAAAACATAAAATATGGATCCATTGTCAATAGCAACGGCCGCAGGAGGATTGATAAAGGGAATAACAGGCTTATTTCAAAAACGCAAGGCCAATAAAATAAAAATCCCCGAAGTCAATTACGAAATTTCGCCCTATGCGAAGCAGATACAAGGCGAGGCCAACAGGCTCAAAAACAGCCGTATGGCTGGGTATGATATTGCTGCCGATAATATAGCGCAGTCACAGGCCAATGCCACAGGGGCAATAGGCCGTAATGCCACAAGCGGCGCACAAGCATTACAGATGCTTGCCGCAGCGCAAATGGCAAGCAATAGCGCTTACGGTAATCTTAGCCAGCAGCAGGGGCAGTATGCAATGAATATGCTCCAAAACTGGAACAATGCTAACCAAGGTATGGTAGTTGAAGGTGATAAAAAGTACCAGAGTGACCGCAATAACCAAATGATGAAGTTGCAGGAAAAAATGATGTACATGGGCGCAGGTATGCAGAATTTCGGGCAGGGGCTAAACGATTTAGGCACCGCCGCAGCTATGCAATGGGGGAAATAAAAAAAATGATGATCAGGAATAAAAATAGAAATTAAACCAATGGCAGACCCATTTGATTATAAAGCATTAGTGATGCCGGACAACACCCCGGCCATGCTGCATTTGTACGACCAGTTCCAAAAGCAGCAACAACTTCGTGATGCCAAAAAGACAAAAGAGGCAGAAGAAGAATTGAAGCGCAAAGAAGCTCTTGCCAAAAGGTTAGATGGCATTTCCCCAGAAGATAGCGAAACAGAAACGCAAGAATTTATAACCAATATCAAGCCGAAACTGCAAGAGTTAATACAAGAACATGGCGGCAAAAACTCACTTAAAGTAGGTTTTGAAATAAGCAAAGCTGCGGATGAAGCAGTAAGAATGGACGCCATATTAAAGGGTATCACAAAAAAAACGGCAGAAGGCATTAATAATCTTGAAAAACTGCATAAAAATATTGACAAGAATGCAGCTTTAGAAATTGTTACACGGTACGCCCGGTATAAAACAGACCCCAAAACAGGCAAACCCGTCAAAAAAACATTGGACGAATTAGAAGCAGACCTAAACAGCCCTGATGATATTGTTGCAAAAGCCCTACAAAGCGATTGGAATTTAATTTACGATGCGGAAACTTCTAATAATGACTGGAAAGAATTTATCGAGAAATCACCGAAAGAAAAACCAAATGAAAAATCGCAATACGATGCAGAAGGAAACTTAGTACAACGGGGTTACAACGGCGAAATACCCACAGGCATATTAAGCTATACCCCCGACAAAGACGGTAATGTAACCTATGCCCCACGCAGCCAAAACTACCGCATACCCGGGCAGAATTATGATGTGCTTGATAAAGACGGGAAGCCCATAAAAGTAGTTTCAGACGAAGTTTTCAAGCAGGTATATAATAACCCGTCTTTAGCCGCCCCAATAGAAAGAAAAGTAAGGGAAGAATTAGAAACAACCGCCACCAGCTTTAATGGCACAGACAATTCTATGTTCAGCCCTGATAGCGATTATGCAGATATGCTGCGCAGAAAATACGTGTATGAAGAATTAGATGCCCGTACAAAAGGCAGGTATGTTTTCAACAAAGACGAAGATAAGAGCAATGATAAAAAACAAAAGATAAGTGATGAGAAATGGAACAGATATGTTGAAACTGAGAGGTTAAGAGTGTCCAAACAAAACGCATCTACCGCATTGCTTAATTATAAGTTAAGAAAGCAAGCTAAAAAACAAGGCATAAAAGATTTTAAGCTCACAAGTGATTGGCTCGGAGATATTGTTTCAAATAGAGGAGAAGAAGTTGAAATAGAAATAAGCCCAGAAGTAAAAAGCAAAAAAGGTGGAATCTTTACCAGTGCAGTTGAGGGGAAACCACAGCAAACTAAAAAAGTAAAATTCATTTCATCTGATGAACTTCCTGTCGGGGATAAGGAAATAATTCTTGGTAACGGCAAAAACCAAATTGCCGTAAAACCTAAAAAATATAAACTAAAAGACGGCAGAGAAGTAACAGGATGGATATATAACGAAACGGCAGGCCAATTAGAAGGTGATGGCGAAACTTTAAGCAAAAAAAATGCACAGGAAAGGTTTTTAAAATACACGCCAGACATGGGTAAAATGAAATCATCTGATTATTTCAGCCCGGATGATAATGATAACGATAACGAAGAAACATATTAACTATGGCAGAAGATAATTTACAATACGATACCGAACAACCAGAAATACAAGTGGACGACCATCTCGAACAGGAGCAGCAGGGCCCCGGCGACCCACCGAGTAAGGTTTTATGGGAAAAAATGGTTAAAAATAAAAGGTATTCATTTTCTTACGATGATTTTCAGAAAGAGTACAACAGCAAAGAATCCATAGCGAAATTACACAAGGAATTAAGGGGTGTTGGGGCTAAGGTTGTTCCTATTAACGATTTCTACGCCAAATATTTCCCGGATTTGGCAGGAGCAAAGTCTTCTACCACCAAGCCAGCACAAAACGAAAAACCAACAGCCGCAGGCGCACAGCAGCAACCAGTCACATCCCAAACTCCAAAGCTTGCACCACAGGTTTTTGAAAAACCAATCACAAGTCAGCAATATGCCCCTATGGATGGAATACCTGCATACGGTAGCCCTGAATACAAGAAGATAAAAGCAGCAGAAGCCGAAAAGCAATCTAAGCAGGTTGCACAGCAAAGGGCTTTTCAAGAATTTGAAACCGCCTACGATAAATTCAATATAGCAAAAAAAAATGTGGACAACGGCAACGACCCGGATGAGCAGGGTGTATTATCAAACGGGAAGCCATACAGCAAAGCCATAGGCGGCAAGGGGGTTATAGAAAACGTTTCAGATTTTATAATAGGACATATAGTGCCGTCCGAGGCCGTTAAGCAAGAGCAGGAACGCAGCAGAATGCAGAGCAAACTACTCAGCTACTCCTCAGCCAACGAAAAAGCACTCAAAACAGCGCAGGTTTACATAGACGATATTACAAATGAGGCATTAAAAGGTTATACAAGGCTATCCAAAATTTCATCAGTTGACGGCGTGCATACACCAGACCCTATAAAGATAAGGCAGTATATAAACAACAGGGCAGAAAGTGCCGGGTTTAGTAAAGATGGCCCTGTTTACGACATTTTAAACAGCAAGATAACCGCAGGGGTAGAATATGCTATCAAAAAACCAACCATAGAAAAAAATGCCAACGAGATTTCAAAAAAAGAAACAGGCAAATCCATTCAGGAGTTAGTATCTGCCGAGCAACAGGCAATAATACAATCTGCAGCAGATATAAATTCAAAAGCCAAATTACAGGCCGAAACCCTGGCCCAAAAAACTATTTCTGCAAACAAAGCAGAGGCGCAAGATTTATTTAACACTAAATATAAACCTCTATATGATGAGCGAAATGCAATATCGGAACAGGCGGCAAGTGCTTTTGAAAAACAGTTTGCCCATCTTATAAAAGACGGAAAGTTCATTGGTTCGCCGCAGGAGTACGAAATGTACAATCAGCAATTAGCAGCTTTGCAAGCCATAGACGATGAAAATAAGGCATTGACAGACAGTTGGAGCAAAGAGTTATTCAAAGAACAAGGCCGTATAGCATCTAAGTACAACAAGCAGTACATGGCAGGCATATCAGCATTAGAAGCTTCCACCAAAAAAGAATTAGCAAAGAAAAACGAGGAATTAAAGGCATTCAAGGTAAGCCCAGGCTTGTTGACAAAAATAAACAGGTATTACGAAGAAGCCTATAAAAAAACAGTTACAGATGAAGATGCAGCTAAGGCCCCTAAAGGTTTCCTGCAAACACTATCTGCATTTGATAGTATGTTCACCCATAATTTCCTCGATGCGATGGCAAATTATGCAGGGCGCATGGGGCTTAAAGGTATAGAATCGGTTTTTGCTGCTGGGGCAAACGAATTTAATCCGCAGCAAATTGAAATGAACAAGTTTTCAGATTTTTTAAGCCCATACAAAGTTATTGGTTCAGCGGCTACAATGGGTGGGCGTATGGGGCCTGCTATTGCTGCCGGGGCTATTACCGGGGCGGTAACAAAAAATACAGGTATGGCGTTTCGGGCATTTATGGCAGGCGCAAACGAGTGGCTTACAGAAAATACCGATAACGCCCATAGTACATACAAAGACGTGCTGGCAGAAACAGGCGACCCCGCTAAAGCAGAAAACGCAGCACAAAAGCAATATGAAGCCGGTATGATAAACCTGCCATTATATGGACTTGGCTGGATGCCGTTTTTCTCAAAATCATTTAACAAACTCCCGTTGGTTGCAAAAATTGTAGCGGGTACAGCAATAGAAACTGGTACAGAATTACCTACAGAATTTTCACAAAACTTACAGGAAGAATCAATAAAGAAAACTGGAGACTGGAAAAATATGCTCGACTACGCCACATGGGAAAAAGCAAAATATACATTTTACAACATAGTTCCGCTATCATTAGTAATGGGCGGTGGTGGCCATGTGGTTACGCATTTTGCAGATAAAGTAACATACAACCAAAAAGTAGATGCCCTTGTTCAAGCCGCAGAAATCGGGGGGGCCTCCGCATCCCAGCAAGACCAATATGCCTTTAACCTTGTAAAAATAGGCGACACAAAATTAGCTAAAGCAGTATTGGTAGGGTTACACCAAAGCGGACGTATTACAGATAAAGAACTAAACAGGTTAAATGCCACCGTAGATAAAGCCAAATCTATTACCGAAAGTGCAGAAAAATTAGGAATGAATGAAGGTGAACAAAGGATATATGCAGCACTCAATTACCAGTTTGAAGAAGCTAAGGCAAATATGGCTACCGAAAAAGACCCGATAGCCCGTGAAGCGTGGAAATTAAAAGCAGCCAATGCGCAACAGAATATTACAAACTTTGCTGCCACAAAGCAGGGGGATTACGCCATTGTAACCTATGCCGATGGTGGGCAGTCAGTTTTCAGCCACGAAGAAATAAATAATGCATTAAGCAATCCGGCGGTTGCCAATTCATTAGCAAAAGGCACTTTGAAAATAGAAGTTTTTGGCAAAGAAAAAGAAGCCTTGGCTGAAAAAATAAAACAAGCCACTGAGGTCAAAAAAAAATCAACAGCAAGTACATCTGTTGTAGATGAAGAAACAGAAAGTGGCAACGGTGATTTTTCCGTAGAAAAAGTAGATGCCGCAGACGGCATTACACAATACCTGCCCACAAGCAGTATAAGCGGCTATTTTAAAGACGAACAGGGCGAAGATATATCCTTTACCACCGAGCAGGAAGCCAAAGACTTTTTGAGCAAGCAGCCAAAAGCGCAAGTACCTGCCATGTCCACACAGTCCAAAAAGGAAACACTAACAAAAGAGCAGGATGAAGCAAAACAAAGAGTAGCTACTTTCATTGATAATACAGTATCACTGCCTACTACCGATGCCACTTTAAGGGAGAGATTAGAAAACGATCCGAAAGCAGCATTACAAGAATTAATTGACTTTCACGAACAGCAAAAGTCTGGTAAAGATGAAAAAACACAAGTATTTCACCAAAAGGCTATTGATAAATTTGAAGCGTTAAAAAACGATATTGATTTAATAAACCAACAGCCACAAAAATCAGCAGAAACTCAAAAACATGACGGCAGCAAAAGTAAGGATGTTGAAAGCGCAATAGATGGTGGAAAATCTCAACAACCCGGCCAGCCACAGCAAAACGAAGTAGAAATCCCCAACACCCCCGAAGCCAGCCAGCTTGACGAGGAACGCAAAAAAGCCATAGCCCCGTTACAGGCAGTAGCCGGTGGCAAAGCCACGCATACTATACAGTTGCCACAAAGAGGCAAAAACACAGCCACAATATTACAAAATGGACGTGAAGCTGGCTCCATCATCCTTACACCCGAAGAACAATCCCTAAACGACCAAAAAGAAGCAGGCCGGGAAGCAGGATTGGTAACAGACGAAGAATACAACGAGTGGCACAAAGGTTTCACCGCCAAAGTAGCCGCCCGTGCCATAGATGCAACCAATAAACAGTATGCAAAAAAGCAGGAAGCCCTTGTAAACAACCCACCCTCATTCCTGCAACGGGTAAAAAACTTAGACTTAGAAGCCATTACAGACCCCATAGGCCGTGTCCTCAAATACTTTGCCCTCGGCGGCAAGATAAATACCAATTTCGTAAAAGAGCAATACGGCGGCAAAGACGAGCGCATAAGGCAAAGTACCAGTACCGAAGAACAGCGCAGATCCATGTTCAGCCTTTTAGCAAAAGATGCGCCCAACATAGAAAAACTGGCAGAGCAGTTAGAATCCGAAGCAAACCATCACAACGATGGCAACAGCAGACTTGATACAAGGGATTATGTACGCGCCATAGAAGAAGTATTAAGCAGCCACCAAAGCCCGGCATCTGCGGCTAAGGAATTATGGGAAAAATACTCCCCCGAAGCCACAGAAGCAGAAATCGCAAAACTTTGGGAACAAAAAGGCGGCTCACAAACACAAGAAGAATCTGCGCCCATGGAAGAAACCGAAGTCCTGCAGCCCCTAACAATTAACGGAGAAGAAATATCATTTAGTGCCGATAACAGCAATCCACAAACTGCAAGCCAGGAACCTAAACTGCTAACCCCCAACGACCCCAAATTCAAAAGGCTGCAAAAAGCCATTAACCGATTTCTAAGCAAAATAAAAGGCTATTCCACAGAAGTACTGCACGGGCAGGATTTTCAGAAACTGGTAGATTGGGCAAAAAGACAACAGGATGTATCTAAAGAAGAAGGTGGTGGTGTAGATGTGGAAACAAAGCAGCAGATTGAAAACTTTGGTGTTAATAAGGCTGATGTAGAACCAGTACACAATGTTATTTCACAAGTGTTTAATGGTTTGAAAAAAGCAGGACTAACAGCAGCTAAAACAGTTGGTGATTGGGTAGGTATTGGTAAGGGAAGCGAAAAGCCTTATTCATTAAAAATTGATGGTAAAGATGTAAAGGTTAAGCCAACTTCGTCTGATGTAGTTAATGGGTTTTACTCTCCACTTGAAAAGGTTGTTACTGATAGCAAGTTTGATAAGTTACCTGCAAAACAATGGATTGAAAAATATGCCAATAGCGAAGAAGCAAAATGGACAGGATTAAAAGATTGGTTGGCACAACAACAAGGAAGTGTATCTAAAGCAGATATTCAACAGTATCTTAAAGATAATAGAATAGAAGTTGTTGAAGTAGTGAATAGTGGAAAATCAGAAAAATATAACCAATTAGTTGAAGAACAAAAAAACGCTTCAAGAGAACTTGATATTTTAGAATCTGATTCAGATAATTGGAGTGATGAAAACTATAAAGAATCAAGGGATAAGAAATATGAATTAAACGATAAGATTAAAGAATTAAGCAACAAAATTAAGGAAGAAGAATCCAAAACAAAAGATACCAAGTTTGAAAACTACCAACT
>Ga0138256_10003054_pt1 | contig 17880 bp, 13 predicted proteins | sample KNB2016incub_MG_FD_105486 | JGI IMG/M metagenome (GOLD analysis project Ga0138256, IMG submission 105486) | Active sludge microbial communities from wastewater in Klosterneuburg, Austria - KNB2014incub_MG | ecosystem: Engineered > WWTP > Activated sludge > Unclassified | place: Austria... | reverse complement strand
TTAAAATGCTCTCGTCAGCAACAATTGCGGCTAATACATCTTCCGGTATGGCTTCAAAAGCATCATCAGTAGGCGCAAATACGGTAAAAGGTCCATTTCCACTTAGTGCATCATCAAGTCCAGTAAGAGACAAAATTGAAGACAAAACAAAATGGTCTTCGGAATTATTAATGATATCTACTACTGTTGTCTTTGGCAGTAATACTGCGTCGATGACATGGACCACGCCATTGTCAGTAATAATATCAGCAACAATCACTTTTGCATCATTTATAAAAACATCACCATTATTGATAGTAACTTTAATGTTTTTATCCAGTAGTGTTCTAATAACTTGTTCATTAGATAAATTTGTGGATAGTGCTTGACCGCCAGCAACGTGATAAGCCAAAACATCTTCCAATAAACCAGGATCATTGAGTAATTGTTGGATCAACTCTCCAGGTATTGCTGAAATAGCTGCATCTGTAGGCGCAAACAATGTAAAAGGACCAAATCCTTCCAAAGGAAATGAAAATTCAGCTTCATCCAACAATGTCTCTAAAATGGTATGAGATGAAGAATTTCTTACGACGTCTATAATGGTAGAGTCAGGAGCTATTAAAACCGCATCAATAACATGTACAATACCATTGTCTGTTTCTATATCTGCAACAGTTACTTTTGCATTATTTATAAAGACACCTTCACTAGTTACTTTAAATGTAATGGTTTTTTCATTAAGCATTTGCAGGTATGGAAAATCAGAATAAAATTCAATAATATCATCTGATGTCACAGTTTCTGAAGTAGCGTGATATAAAAGTACTTGAGTGAGCGCTCCCTGCGGATCTGCTAGTAACGCTTCTACAGTTCCAGCTGGAAGAGCTGCAAATGCTGCGTCCGTAGGTGCAAAAACAGTAAATGGACCTGCACCATTCAAGGTATTCACTAATCCGGCAGCTCCAACAGCTGCTTCGAGCGTATTGTGGTCAGCTGATCCAATGATGACATCAACAACGGTATTCGGTGGTAACAAAACAGCGTCAATGACATGAACTACACCGTTGTCCGTCTGAATATCAGCAACCGTAACTTTTGCATCGTCAATAAACACACCATCGTTGTTGATAGTCACTTTCACTGTTTTTCCACTATTTAGAGTAACGATGGATTGGCCATTTGTCAGACCAGAAGAAAGTACATTTGCTCCGGCCACATGATTTAAGAGAATATTTGTCAGCAATCCTTGTGGATCCTGAAGTAAAGTTTCTACTGTACCGGAAGGAAGAGCTGCAAATGCTGCATCTGTAGGTGCAAAAACGGTAAATGGACCTGCACCATTCAAGGTATTCACTAATCCAGCCGCTCCAACAGCTGCTTCCAAAGTGTTGTGGTTGGGCGAATTAACAATAACATCAACAACAGTCTGAGCTTGTACCATTCGTAAAGTTGAGATTAATAAGACCAGAAGTAAAAATTTCAATTTCATATAAATGTATTTTATTGGTTTTAAAAAAATAATACACCTACAGAAGTGCATATTATTTTCAAATGGTTGCCTGAAAATGATTTTTTGTTTAATAAAAACACAAATAAACTTAAACAATAAATTTTTGTTTGGGTCAGGCAACCTAAAATGCATATCGTTCACTCTTATCATAAGGATGATGGATAATCAAAAAATAAGACTTTGCATCGAAGGCAATCGGATAGCCCAAAAAGAATTGTATGAAGCATACAAAGTGAATCTTTATGTCCTGTGTCAGAGGTATTTTTCAGATTTAGAAGATGCTAAAGATGCGCTTCAAGAAGGTTTTGTCAAGGTTTATAGAGATTTACACCAATATGATGAGGCAAAAGGACATGTGTCCAGTTGGATAAAAAAAGTCTTTGTGAATACTTGTTTGGAAAAATTGAGAAAGAAAAAAATCGATTTTCAAAAAATAGAAGATTATGACCATGAAGTCGTTTTTGAATCAGGAATATTATCTGATTTGAATCTCAAAGATTTAACAAAGATGATCCAAAAACTACCTACAGGATATAGAACCGTGTTTAATTTATATGTAATAGAAGGTTATAATCATTTAGAAATAGCAGATCAGCTTGGCATTAGTGAAAGTACTTCTAAGACTCAACTTATGAAAGCAAAAAATATGTTGAGAATAAAACTTGAAGATGTTTTTAAATAAGAAAAATGGAAGACAGTAATAATAATTTAGAAAAATTTTTTCGGGACAAGTTCAACCAAAGAATTGAACCACAAGATTGGAACATTCCGGACAATGAAATTTGGGATAGTATAGCTTCTGAAATTAATAAAGAAGATAAAAAAAGGAGAATTGGTGTTTTACCGATTTTCCTTGTAGGTGCAAGTATTTTGTTCAGCGTTTTAATGGCTATTGATAATTATCATAAAGGGAAAAATATTACATCACTGCGGCAGGAAATAAAAGAGTGTGCCGATCACCATGTTACTTCAAGTAATAATAATGTCTCAGATGAAAATGTGGCAAAAGATAAAGTAGAATCCCAAAACCCTGAAACAGTAATTGCTAGTAAACTTATCAGCAATGATAAAAATACAGTGTTTGCAGACAAACATAGTGTCGACAATCCTGATAAAACAACTAAAAGTATAAAATTAGAAAATGTCCAATCAAAAAATTCCTTATTTCAAGAGGCACAAGTTCCATATATTGCTATAGATGATGTAAATCGAGTTTTAGAAAAAGATGATGTAGTATTCAAAACAATATCTGATGTGGCCTTACTTCCTATCATAAAAGGTAATATTCTTACAGATGATACTCGTCTATTATTTGGTTTACTGAATAATGCAGAAACTGTGAAACCCAAAAATCGAGCAAAAAATATTTTTAATATCGGTACTGCGGCTCGGTATGTTTTTTGGCAGGATAAATTAAATGGTAGCTTTGATAATCCACTTTCTGAGTTGCTTGTAAAAGAAGAGACTTCTCCATCATTAGCTTTAGGCATTGCCGTTTTCAAAAAGCTTAGTAATCGTTTAGTTTTTAATACGGGAATACTATATTATCAACGCAATCAAACGTCGCAATATGTCATAAATTTACCTTATTCTACAGTTGATGAAATAAATGTTGGTTCGGAATTTGAAAATAGATTTTCCCATAGTTTACCTACCGGTTTGGGCAACATTAATACCAATCTTGTCCTATCCAGAAGTATCAATAGTCCGGTGACGAATAATGAAAACGTATATTTGGATTTTTCATTACAAAATCATACCAAAGCATTGGCTTTACCTATGATGCTTTCGTATTATTTGAAGAAAACCGGAGATGGTTTTTTTGTCCAAGGAGGCATATTTAACGAGTTTATTATTCAAAACGAAATAAGGGATGTAAATACTGAAAGCCATCATACTTTCGTGAAAGATAAATCCATAGTAGTGGATTATAATAAGTCTCAAATCAATAAGCTCAATGTTAGCAGTGTGGTAGGTGTGGGTTATGAAAAAGAAATTTTGAAAGGAATAGGCATTTCTTTATCAGCCAATTATGGTTTTGCTCTGACAAATACTTTTGCTACTCCAAATTATCAACACAAAATAGACCAATTAGGGCTACAAATGATGGTTGTAAAGAAGTTAAAATAAGAAAGTCAGTTTAAGAAAAACCATAATTGATCTATATAAAGAGCAAAATTATGCATAAATTGTATTATAAATAGATCAAAAAATAACTAAAATTGTATTATGTATAGAACAAAATGCATATCTTTGTTTTATAAATATACATTTTATGGACTTTTTGGCAATTATTCACCAACAATACCTAAGAAATTTAAAGTCGTCTTTTAATAGAGATTTGTTACATCAGATAGATTGGACCAATAGAATGATAGGAATTACTGGAGCAAGAGGTGTAGGCAAAACTACCCTTTTATTACAGCATATAAATCAAGTCTTTGGGTACAGTGAAAATGTTTTGTACTTAACGATGGATCATATACAATTGAGTGGTTTGTCATTATTGGATATTGCTGCATATCACTCAGCCAAAGGTGGTACACATTTATTTATAGATGAGATTCATAAAAGCAACAACTGGAGTGGTGAGTTGAAAACTATTTATGATTTATATCCTGACTTGAGTGTTGTTTTTACGAGTTCTTCTATTTTAGAAATTTATAAGGGTCAGGCCGATCTCAGTAGGAGAGTGATCATGTATGATATGAATGGATTGTCATTTAGGGAGTTTTTGCAGATAGAAACAGGGATACATTTAGATGTGTTTTCTCTAGACAATCTGATTACAAATCACATAAACATTGCACACAGTATCTTAGATTTTGGGATAAAACCCATAAAACATTTTAAGCAATATCTGGAGTATGGATACTATCCATTCTATCTTGAAAATATTTCAGCATATCCCATAAAACTAATGAATATTCTAAACCTTACCTTGGAGATTGACTTAGTGGGTATTAAGAACGTAGATCCAGCGAGCATTCCAAAACTTAAAAAACTGATTCATCTACTTGCAACATCGGTACCATTCCAACCGAATATATCTAAACTTGCGGGCAGTGTCGAGATCACAAGAAATACACTGCTACAGTATTTACAATATTTGTCACAGGCAAAAATATTGAATATGTTGCAAGATTCTGGGAGCAGTTACAGCTACATTGCAAAACCTGAAAAAATATTTTTGCACAACACAAATCTTATGTCATGTCTTCAGCCTAACGCAGTTAATATAGGGAGTGCGAGAGAGACCTTTTTTGTAAATACACTTTCTAATAAATATCAAATCAATACCACAAGTCAAGGTGATTTTTTGGTATCAGATACCTTTACATTTGAGATAGGTGGGCAAAGTAAAACGACCAAACAAATTGCAGGACTTGCAGATAGCTACATCGTGGTGGATGATGTAGAGATTGGCACCAAAAATAAATTCCCACTATGGTTGTTTGGGTTTTTGAGTTAATTTCAAACCTTCAAAGGGACATTTTTCAATATCTCCAATGTAAAATCCCAAAATTTCTCTACAGAAGCAATATTTACTCTTTCGTCAGGCGAATGTGCACCCTTGATGGTAGGCCCATAAGATATCATATCCATATCGGGATAATTGCGACCTAAGATACCGCATTCCAAGCCTGCATGACATGCTACCACAGATGCTTTTGCTCCGTGCATTTTTTCGTATAGATCCGTTAAGACTTTCAGTATTGGTGAGTTTACATTCGGTGTCCAACCCGGATAATCTCCTGAAAATGTAACATCAAATCCCGCTAGTTCAAAAACAGATTTAAGGCTCTGTGCCACATCGAGCTTAGAAGATTCTACAGATGATCTAGTGAGACAAAGTATTTTGGCTTGACTATTTTTGATATCTACTTTGGCCACATTATTGGATGCTTCTACAAGGTCTGCAATGTCCGGACTCATACGGAATACACCATTGTGGGCACCATAAATGGCATTTAATATATGTTTTTGGTCTTTCATCGTTAGGACTGAAGAAGGAGTATCGACATCATTTATTTCTATCAAAAGATTTGACTCGACGGAAACAAATTCTTTTTTGATATCATTTGCTCTTTGATTTAAGGAAGTCAACAACTCAGCTTTTTTTGACTGAGTGACTGCGACCAAAGCTGTACTTTCTCTTGGGATAGCATTACGCAAACTTCCACCTTCAAATGATGTGAGTCTTAAATCATTTCCTTCCTGACCATACAACAATCTATTGAGTATCTTATTGGCATTGCCACGACCGAGATGAATTTCAACACCTGAATGTCCGCCTTTCAGGCCTTTGACATTGATTTGTAATCCTATATATTCACTATTTTCTAAGGTTTCGGTCTCATAATTTCTAACAGCAGTCACATCTAGTCCACCAGCACATCCTATATCTATTTCGTCATCTTCTTCAGTATCGAGATTGAGCAGAATCTCGCCATGCAGCATACCGCCTTGCAAACCCATTGCGCCTGTCATTCCCGTCTCTTCGTCTATCGTAAATAATGCTTCGAGCGCAGGATGCTCAATGGTTGTGGATGCAAGAATGGCCATGATAGTTGCTACGCCGATACCATTGTCAGCACCAAGAGTAGTACCACGAGCTTTGACCCAATCTCCATCAATGTACATGTCGATGCCTTGGGTATCAAAATCAAAAATGGTATCTCCGTTTTTTTGGTGTACCATATCCAAATGTGACTGCATCACGATAGGTTTGCGATCTTCCATGCCTGGTGTCGCGGGTTTGCGAATGATGACATTTCCCACATGATCTTTGATGGTCTCGAGTCCCAGACTATTGCCAAAGTCAATGGCAAACTGAATAACTCTTTCTTCTTTTTTGGAAGCTCGAGGTACAGCATTCAGGTCTGCAAAATGATGCCATAATGCTGTAGGAGATAAATAACGAATGGGTGATGACATGGTTTTATTTCTTTCACCCAAAGGTAGAGAAAAGATATCAAACCTAAAATTTAAAGTTTATTTAAAATAATCCAGGAAAAGAAATCCAAAGTATCTTTCTATCCAAAAGTGCCTTTTAATACAGTAAAATAAATAGATTATATAAAACAGTTCACTTAATTTATTCCGGAATTGCTAACTTTTATTCTAAATTATTCATTTTGAATTTCAAAAACTACTCCGGTAAGTATACTTAATATGGCATTTAGTTGCAAGGTTATGGTTTTGACACTAGTGTTTATATTTACGACAGGTTGAAAAATTGTTCCGGCTGGGATAAGCACATCGCTATTTTGGTTTGGTACTCTTGTTTTATTCCAATTACAAGGATTGTTCCAGCTATTGTCTGAAATCCCACTCCATTTGATTTGATTTCGGCAAGCTGTTGAAAGACCATTATCCAGGACAGCCTGATATTTTTTTGCAGTAGTCATATAGGGTGGCTGTACATCGATATCAGGTATGATACCCCATGATCCATAAACACTTTCCTGTACGGATGCCAGACTAAAATTTGTAGCCAATTCACATCCCCAGCTTCTGATAGAATCATGCATCATATCGTACATGTCATACATTAGTTGTGTATTTTGTGCGTCCCACATGGCTTGTTGATAAGGATAAGGTATGCCAAAAGAATTTCCTACAAAGTGCTGTCCCCCTTCATAAGTGATGATACGTTTTCCAAAAAGTTTTATCAATTCATAATCCCGCTTTACTGCCGGTTTGAAAGCATTAAAACTATTTGCAGCATTGGCCATAATGTCATCAACTGTTGCTGAATTTCCTAAAATATCCAATCTTGGCATTCCGGTAGCCCCATGGTCCAAACCAAAATAATGTGTTGGCGATGCATAATCCCATTCGTCCTGAGGGAGTTGAGATAATATTTGTTCATTCAAACCATTAAAACCAACCTGAATCCCTAATACTCTTTTGACCCGACACCTCTCGTTGTCAAATACTTCATGCCAAATACGAAATACGTTTCCTGCTTTTTCAGCCATTGCTCTCCCATATCCAAGATTCGCTGGGCGATTATTATTGTTATAGTGAGCTTGTGGAAAAATCCAGTTCCATATTTCATTGCTATACTCGAGATAGATATTTAAATTTCCATCCAAATGGTCTCTGAAAAGTGTTGCCATTTGCAGGATATATTCATCATTGGCTTCATGCGGCACACAAATCCAAAGGTCTTTTTGGGTTTCATTACACAATTGAATCATAGTTTCATATGGTACGCCCTTGGGTCCTGCGTAGGTGAAGTATGATATTTTTGAACGGTTTGTCCAATCTACATTGGTATTTCCATTTGTATTACCCCAATCCATAAATCTTAATACCTGAAATGGTGCAACTTTATCTTCGAATGTTTGATAAAAAGGTTGACTAACCAAATCAATTAATTCATCCTGCATTTTGACAATCCTGATATTTCTTACATGATTGCCAAGTGTAGAAGCAGTGATATTTATATTGATATTTCCGTTTGCTGTGGGTGTAAATACTATTCTGTTTGCAACATTACTTGTAATCATTATTGAACCGCCAAAGGAAATTGTCCCTTCACCATCATAAAGTAGCACATATGTTGTATCCATAGTTAGATTACCACCTTCAGATGAAATAACATATCTCACATAAGTTTCTCCGACAGTGGTTGTTTGTGGTACATGAGTTGGATATCTGTTGCTATCCATACTTAATTGTCCAGCAACATTAGAACTCCAGCAAAAACAAGTTGCTCCATAACCGATGTAATCTTCTCTGATATGCTTAAACAGATTTTTCATGGGTCGTTCAAATTGCCAGTCAGCAAACCCACTCATATTTGTTCCTATATCCATAACACAGGTCTGTGGTTGCCATCCCTGACATGTAGTGCTATCAATCTGCATAAATACTTCCAGAGTATCTCTGCAAAATGGTGCTATTGTCCCTGAAACAAATAGTTTGTACCGATCGGGTGCAAGATTATGATATTCATTTCCATTAACTATTGGCAATAATATATTGGCACTATTGTACAACGAAATATTATTATTACCGGCATTTACCCTGATTTGACCATTAGATTGTCCGCAAGACACTGATCGTATTGGAGTCAATGACGTCTGACATGGAAAGGTATTATTTTCATCAAGTACAGTGACCGAAAAGTATGTCGTATGCTGCAAGCCGAGATTATCAGTGACGGTAAGTGATACAGGATGCACCCCTAATGCTGTAAAAATATGACTTACATTTGGGCTTCCGGATATGACCGGTGAGCCATCTCCGAAATTCCAGTAGTACGTCAGTAGCTGACTTTCAGGATCTGTAGATGCGGTGCCGTTAAAATTTACATTTAAAGGTCTCTGTCCTGAATTTATGTCGGCAGTAATAGACGCTACCGGTGGCAGATTGACAAGTACTTCAGCATCCGGAGTTACACAGGCATAAGATGAAGCAAATCTGATTTCATCAATACTACCATTCCCCACCTGATCACCCAAGAAAACAGACATACTTCTGATGACATTTTGTCTTCCTGAATTTTGAGAAAGAACAGGAACACCAGGTAATTGATTTCCAAGATTATCAGGATTGATATACAAATTCACTTCGGTATTACCTGCAGTATATATCAATCTGAAAACCATAAGATATGTGGAATTTATTTGAACATCTATTCCGCTGTCGTAATAAATATTATTGATGCGAAGATGCCATCTTCTTTGGCCGTTTATATGATATTGATCCCCGAAATAGCCTATTCCTATGTTGTCTTCAGTGACAGGATTCCAGTACCATGGGAGATTGGATTGATGTAAATCTATGGCCACTCTTTCATTATTGTTCTGATCTTTTCTGATTAAAAAGCTTACCCACAATGTGTCCCCGATGTGGGTTCCAATCCCATTTTGATTTTGAGCAACAAGCAAATTAAAAGGTCCGGTATCCGCAGTATTGAGCCTTCTTCCCATGGATAAATAAGCCCGCCCTCCTGAAAGTTTATGATATAAATTTTGCAAATCATTATAAGTCAATGAATTATCCGAAATTTGGAAACCAGGTACGACCATATCATTGTTTTGAACCAACCAGGGTGCTGCCCATCCTGTTCCGCTTGATTGTCCCTCGATGGCATTACCTATATCACCACTGAATCCCTCATATGCTTGGTATAAGCATTGAGAAGAAAGTGGTGTTGCTAAAAAAATAAACAACAGAAAATTTGTGATTAAATACTTCATTTATAAGCAAAATATATGAACGAAATTACATGTTTTCAAAACGTAATAAACCACGTAAACCCTAATATTTTATAATAATTCGAAATGTCAGAATAATAATTCAGCCTTAGACTTTTTATTTCTATGAATTTTCCAAAATGAATAGGTTAAATTTTGGTTTTCTTATTGTATTTTTGGTACCAGAATGTAAAAAAAGTATAAATGATCGACTTACATAGTACAACAGCTCAAAATTTGGATTTTTTGTATCTGGTAAACTTATTGGATGCTGACCTCGCTTTCAGAGATGGTGATGATCATACTTTTTATGCTCAATACAATAAAGTCGATCAAATTAGACATTGTCTTGTAGCATATGAAAACAGTCATCCTGTTGGGTGCGGTGCTTTCAGACATGTGGATAATAATACGGTGGAGATTAAAAGAATGTTTGTCGAAATATCATCAAGGAACAAAGGTATTGCAACAAAAATTCTTTCTGGCCTTGAAGGATGGGCATCAGAAATGAACTATATATATTGTATTCTGGAGACTGGATTCAAGCAACCTGAAGCAATAGATTTTTATTTGAAATGTGGTTATCACCGTATTCCAAATTATGGACATTACGTCGGAGTTAATAATAGTATATGTTTTTCTAAAGTCATATGATTAGTAATTTTTACGAATTTTTGGGATAAAGTAATTGGGTCAAGAAACTGAAAATGTTTATGTTTTATTACTTTTGATAAAAAAACAAAGTAAAATTTGAGTCTGGATGCCTTGATGTTTTAAGTATTATTATCTTTATAGCTTTTAAATTTTTTAAATACTGATTACAAAAATGTCAGACACAATTTACATCAATACTAAATCCCTGAAGCAACACACATTTGATGCCATAGTAGTGGGTAGTGGTATAAGTGGAGGATGGGCAGCGAAGGAACTAACAGAAAAAGGCTTAAAAGTTCTCATGATAGAACGTGGTCCAAAACACGATCATATCAAAGATTACAAAACAGCTTCACTTCATCCATGGGAGACTGAGTATAAAGGATTAACCACACAGCAACAAAGGGAAGACAATCCCGTAGTTCACCGCGGGTGGGCAGCGACCGAACCAGTGATGAATGCTTGGGTTAATGAAAAGGATTGCCCTTATACTGAAATAAAACCATTTACCTGGTGGCGAAGCTATCGTATGGGAGGTAGAAGTGTCATTTGGGGTAGACAGAGTTATCGATGGAGCGAGATGGATTTTGAAGCTAATGCAAAAGATGGGATTGCTGTTGACTGGCCTATCAGATATAATGATATAGCTCCGTGGTATGATCATGTGGAAAAATTTATAGGCGTGAGTGGTACTAAACAAGGGTTGGCACAATTGCCCGATGGTCAGTTTCAACCAGGCATGGATCTAAATGTGGTGGAGAAAGATGTTGCTCAAAAGATAAAAAACCATTTTAAAGGACAACGACATTTATTCATAGGAAGAATAGCTAACCTGACATCAGATCTTCCCGGACGTGGCAAATGTCAGTATAGGAATCGCTGTTGGGAGGGTTGTCCATATGGTGGTTATTTCAGTACACAATCGTCTACTTTGCCTGCGGCATTGGCTACTGGAAATCTTCACATCATTACAGGCGCTATTGCAAAGCAGATTTTATATGACAAAGACAGCAAGAAAGCAACTGGAGTTGAAATACTAGATACAGAAGACAATATGACATATGAATTTAAAAGTAAAATCGTATTTGTCTGTGCATCAGCGCTAAACAGTACCTGGCTATTGATGAATTCTGCTACAGATATCTGGCCGGAAGGTCTGGGTAGCAGTAGTGGAGAACTTGGGCACAACGTGATGGACCACCACTATAATTTGGGTGCGAGTGGAAAAATAGAAGGTTTTGAAGAATTTTATACCTATGGCAGACGACCCAATGGCTTTTATATCCCAAGATTTGTAAATCTGAATGGTGATAAAAGAGATTATTTACGAGGATTTGGTTATCAGGGTTCAGCCAGTAGAGAAGGTTGGCAAAGAGATGTAGCTGAATTGGGTATAGGAAGTGATTTGAAAAACGCACTTAGTACTCCTGGCGGTTGGAAGATCGGTAGTACAGGTTTTGGAGAGATTTTGCCACACCATGACAATCGAATTTTGCTGGACAAAAGACTCTATGATAAAGACGGACTTGTAACATCGGATCCAGCTATTGGCAAACAAAAAACAGATAAATGGGGACTACCCGTATTATCTATGGACGCTGAACTTAGGGAAAATGAACTAAAAATGAGGAAAGACATAGTGAAAGAAATGAAAGAAATGCTAGAAGTGGCAGGTGCAAAAGATGTAAGTGTTTGGGATAGCGGACATAATATGGGTCATGGTATCCACGAGATGGGTACTGCCAGAATGGGAAGAGATAGTAAAACATCTGTACTGAATGGTTGGAATCAGGTGTGGGACGCCCCAAATGTATTTGTAACTGACGGCGCATGTATGACCAGCAGTGCTTGCCAGAATCCATCTTTGACCTATATGGCTTTGACCGCCAGAGCAGCAAATTATGCTGTGAGTGAACTTAAAAAACAAAACCTTTAATATTCAAACATCCGACATGGACAGAAGAACAATCATCAAACAAATCTCCATCATGACAGGTGCAGCCTTTATTGGTGGTGAAATATTTATACAATCAGGGTGTAAATCAGACACATCTAAACTCCAGTCAGTATCATTTTTTTCCAAAGAACAGGTATCATTACTGGACGAAATAGGCGAAACCATCCTTCCGCAGACAGATACTCCCGGGGCAAAATCAACACAAATAGGATCATTTATTGACAAAATTGTTAAAGATTGTTACAGCTCTGAGCAACAAAATATATTGCTCAGTGGAATAGAAGAGATTAAATCAGGTTTTGAAAATAAATATTCAATATCTTTTTTCAAGGGAGAGGCAAGTCAAAGAGAAGAGTTTTTGAATGAAGTCAACACTAATATGATTCAAAAAAATAAAAACAAAAAGAAAGATGACCCTGTACATTATTTTCTAATGTTGAAACAGCTGACCATTTTAGGTTATTTTACTTCTGAAACCGGTGCTTCACAGGCACTAAATTATATTGCAGTTCCAGGTAAATATGATGGAAGTTATCCCTATAAAAAAGGAGACAAAGCATGGGCAACCCAATAGTTAATCAATAAATGATGAGTCTAAGAAAAAATCCAAAAAAAAGCGAAAATCTGTGAGTATTCCTGATGGCAAGTATTAAAATTCTGAATCCATAACCATAAGTCAAGAATCTATTTTAAGCCATTCAAATTAGTATTAGCTATTTTAATAATTTGAAGGAAATACTTTTTTGGAATAAAAATTTGTAAATTTTTTGCTTAAGTGCCAATTTACCACCCAAATGTTTTGCATCTTATCTCCAAAACCATAAAGTTTCAATTGCATTTTTAATTGAAAAAAACAATACTCCCGGATGTATCTATCTGATATATCCGGGAGTATAAATTATCACCCATGAGGTAATATTAAGTGTTACTAAAACTGATGAGTTAAAAGCAACGTTGTTTTACCTCCTGTTATATCCGTAGCATTGACGTCAATGGTATATTTTTTAGTGCCTAAATCAGTGATTTTTACACTCCCTGACTCTAATTCAACGGCACTTTGAGTTACAGGAGAGATTTTTTGAGTAACAATATCACCATATGCCTGATTGGTTCCAGCATCAAAAAAATCTTTTATCTGATATGTTCCACCAAGTTTTGTTCCGGTAGCAGTTTCTATTGTGATACTTAATAATTTCTGTTCGTTACAATCATCAGACACACTGGCTAATTGAAAAGAATAAATATTGCTTGAAGCTATAAATTGAGCAATTGACAATTTTTGCTTGGTGCCGTTTATAGTTATTTCTCCATCTAAAACACTAAAGTTCGTACAATTTTTATCAGTTTGGTCATCATCTTTCGAACAACCCGTGGTAAATCCCAAAAATAATGTTACCAATAAAAGAATAGAAAAAAATGAATAATTTTTCATAAATGTTTTGTTTAATTTTAGTAATAGAAATATAATGAAGCGTAAAAATACACTTTTAAATAATTACATATACAATAATTATGTAATATTATTTAAATATTTAAAATAAAATTAATATATTTACTTTTGATTATCAATAAAAATTAATTTTCGTTTAATCAGTTATGATTTGCTGATAAAAAATGTTTTAGTATTTAAATTATAATATTGCAGAATTAGAAGTTGAACTGAATAGGTCGTGTACTCATAATTTTTTATAAAACAAATAGCATTCCATAATACTCAAAATATATGCTAACCCAATGAACAAAATACATTGGGTATGCTTAAATTACAAAAACACTTGATTAATCAATCGAAAGTTTTGAATTATTTCCAAGTAAAAAATGGCAATCGGGCTCTACAAAAAAAATCTCCACCCATACTTATTGTTCTGTCTTGATTGAGCTGACAAATGCCCTTATTATATGGCTTAATAACTATTACTGATCCGGAAGGCAAAGGGTCTGGCGGCACTACACCATCTTTCCAATTGGAAGCGATCATCCAGTCACCATGTCCAGTAAAAGTATAAACAGTTTTTGGGTTGACAGTAGTTATCTTATATATGATATTGCTGTTGATATCTACTATGTGTAATTCTCCATCTTCAGTCTCTCCAAAATCTACCATGCCCGTATGAGTTTCCGGCATTTGCTGGTTGACTGCAATCCAGGATGGCCCGATTTTAATAATTTTTCGTAGGTTCCTTGAAAAATAGTCAGCTGCAAAGTACCATCCTTTCAAATCAGGATAGGCATACCCTCTATATACATTACCACCCACTACTGACTTGTTGTCAGAGTTAGTTTGATATTGACAAATGGGAGCAACGTAACTGTTAAAAGGAAGACATGGTGCAGCTGTTGTATGAGAGAGTGTTCCTTCAAAACAATCCCATCCAAAATTACTGCCTGCAATCAGACCGGCAGCTCTGAAGTTTATTTCTTCGCGTGCTGTCTGACCTACATCTCCTATATACATATCACCGGTATATCTGTCAAAACTCCATCTGAATGGATTTCTCAAACCATAACAATAAACAGGAGATAAAGGATTGGGATTATCCGGCGGAATTGAATAATTATTCCCTCCGGAAGTACTATTGACATCAATGCGTAAAATCTTTCCCAACAGAGAAAGAGAATTCTGACCATTGTCTTGAGGGTCATCACCACCTCCGCCATCTCCTGTAGAAATATACAGATATCCATCCTTCCCAAAGTGCATCTCACCACCATTGTGGTTGGTATTTGTAGGATGCAGAATATTAAGTATAGGCAATCTTGACATCAAATCAGCTTTGTCCGGGTCAGTTGTACTGATCGTATATCTGTCCACTATTAAAGAATAAGTGGTTGCCTGTGTGTGGAATACGAAAAAATAACCATTATTTTTAAAGTTTGGATGGAATGCTATGGATAATAATCCTTGCTCATTCCCTGAACCCATGTTGGTTATGCGTATCAATGTGTCAGTTAAAATATAATTATTTGTAAAAACCTTAATTCTACCGCCTTTTTCTGCCACAAACACACGGTTAGATCCATCACCTGCGTGGGTTACCTGTATAGGAGATGACAGATTGGTATTAATCACAGCATTGAAAACAACAGTAGTATCCTGAGCTGAAATATGTAAAAGTATCATTTTCGAAATAAAAACAATCAGACTAATCGGATTTTTCAAAATGTACTTCATAGTGTTATATAAAATATTTGTGTACTTATATAACGACTTTAGTCACATTTTCACTACTTGATTGATGAATAGATAGAAAAGTAGAACTTATTTTTGATGAAATGATTCTGTTCCAATAAATCTATATTTTTCGGGTTTTGTACCCTTCCTTTCTATCATCTTTCTGGCTTCCAGGTCTAGTTTTACCGTCTCACCATACCACTGTACACCGCCATCAAATGTATCTTTTACCCGATCGTATAATATTTCCATCAATTCCGTGTGGGTCAACTCTTTGTCGTGTAATATAGCCAAGATGTTTACTCTGATGATATTATATTTTTCAAGAGAAATACGTTTATTTGTCTTTCCTGCTGTTGGATGCAAAGTTTGGATTTGTTCAGTTGCCATCAAATAATGATTGATTTTGAATTATCAAAAGTAAAAATAATTTGGTTATAGGTTTCTAATTTTTAATATAACATTTCTCCAAATCATATCATCAGTTTTTTGTACAAGTTTTGATTTTATTTCTACTTATGAACTTAATTCAAAAATGTTCAGTTTACTTACTTAATAACCACATGTTCATCTTAAATTTATAATTAGAATGTGTAAATATTTATACCAGAGCAATAAGTCTAAATTTACTTTGCAAATAAAGCTATTAGTTGCGATACAATTGTTATTTGGTATTGGGTCAGGGTACTATGCAGAAAACGCCATAGTATCACGAGAAAAGACAGAAATAATTTGGTCAGCAAGATCAGAAAATAATTTATATAAACTGCAATTATTTGGTAAAAATGTTATCCAGTCAATCGTATCAAGTCCTAATAATATATCATGGAATACTGTTTTAAAAATTTATGAAGGGAAAATCGTAGAAACTTTAAAACAACAAAAACTACTTTATCTTTCACAGATTCCTTTATTACAAGCAATTTTTATGACCATAAAATATTCTACTGACATAGATTTCCACTCCTTCCTTTCATAAGTAGGTTGAAAAGTATTTTCAGCAATATAAGGGTACAATCTCTCACTTAGAGTGGAATTCTTAATAAGATAAGATCGTTACAGCAAGATAAATCTGATGTCTTCATCTTAGGACGATCGGTTCAACTATTCATTAAAATCAATGGTAAGATTTAAAAAATTTGTAAGAATAAGTTTCTTTATTCTCTTAATAGTTTTAGCATCACTTGGAGTAGGATTGTCTGGTGGTGTGCCTATTCCTTTCAGCAATAAACGACGGCAGGAAAGTGAGATAAAAATAGAACTCAAAAAAGAAGATAAGGATGAAAACAAAAAGGACACGAAACAATTTAAATAGTGAATATTGGCGCCTTCTTTGATAACATCCTTATCAACTTAGAATCTAATAATATCTTTAAATGCTCTTTCAAAACAACAACAAACCCACATGCCATCCAATCCACATCTTATGATTGCGATCGGAGCCATCTTTTTCATATACTACGTTATCTATCAGTGATGCTACGTGATTGTTGATATTTACCGTATTATTGTACCAAAAATGATTGAGTGTGATGCCGGTTCTGATACCTATTTTTTTGAATGGTTGCCAAGATAGACCTAGCATTAGTTGATTGTGCATGTTAAAATCCCAGGATGAAAAATTGTCTATATCATGTGTGTTGCGAATGTTGGCATCCGCTTCAAAATTGATTGTTTTTGTTAACGGAAGAGAACTCGCAATTCCCATACCTGCTTGAACAAAACGTTGGTCTTTGTTGACAAGATTTACTCCACCAAAATAATGCATGTGTAAAGGCGCCCAACCCGAACGATATCCTAAGGACGTTGTACCAAGATCATTGTGCGAAAACTCCAATTTGTGGTATCCAGTTTTCACATAATTAATCAAACCAATAGACAATCCTTTTTTGACATAATTGGCACGATTGAAAATTCCAATTTGTAAGCCTTCGAGTGTGTCGCATGTATTGACCAAGCCTGAAATTTGCAAACCTCGGATATTCGCACCATGATTGTACAATCCTGCTATCTGTAAGAATGTGGTGGCACTATCCACTGTATTGAGAAAACCACTAATCTGCCCACCTGTGGCTTTGACTGCCCGATTGTACAAACCACCGATCTGAAGTCCACGAAGTGTATGCGTTTTCTGATAGACACCTGAGATTTGGATGCCATCCGTGATACTGTCATTGTTATTAATGACACCAGCTATTTGTACACCTTTGACATTTCCTTTTACAGCATTCATGACACCACTGATCTGTGTCCCTACCACATCTTCGGAGACCGCATTGACAACTCCTGCGACTTGCACACCGTAAACGTCGCCATCATCATAATTATAGACGCCACCGATTTCTACGCCATTGAGTCCTTTGGAATGCCCGCCAATAATATTGAGTGAAAC
>Ga0138256_10003053_pt1 | contig 17881 bp, 17 predicted proteins | sample KNB2016incub_MG_FD_105486 | JGI IMG/M metagenome (GOLD analysis project Ga0138256, IMG submission 105486) | Active sludge microbial communities from wastewater in Klosterneuburg, Austria - KNB2014incub_MG | ecosystem: Engineered > WWTP > Activated sludge > Unclassified | place: Austria... | reverse complement strand
CCTTATAATATTTTTTACCGGTGACATATTTGAATGGTTCAGTAGAAGTAATTGTTTTTAGTACCCAGCACAATGTATTCCTCTTTGTAACAAAACTCTTGTACCCGAAAAACCGATCAAGATCATAAGCCATTTGCGAATAAATATTTTCATTGGACCCCTTTTTAAGTTTCAGAGCATAACTGAATACATGATCTTTGGCCCAGTTATAATAATCTTCTTCTTCACCCTGCAACTCCAGCAAGCCAGAATGGGTAGTGGTTATCAAAATCCTATTGGCGGGTATATAAGGTCTTTGCGGAATTTTTTCACTGTAAGCAAATTTATAAAGTTCAATTACTGTTTTATTGAGTACAGTAACACCTATATTTTTCTTACTTTCCGAATCCAACTGCCAGTTAATTTCAGTGAATTTACCCATACCAAACTCAATTCTTTTTGTTAGGAACGAATACGATTCCAGTAATGGAATAACCGGGGATTGCGTATCCAACCACGAAACTGGATCACGCCTGTTCAGGTTAAAAATTTGCGGCTCATCAAATCTTACTTCTTTCCTGTTAATTGCCATTCGGACATTTTCTTCGGTCGTCGATGTGGAATAGGCGACAGACAACAGTTGTTGATCAGGTCCGATCCATACATGTGTGGGAAGTGCAATATGAGGGAAGAGTTTACACAGTACTGAATCGCTTTTTATAAAAGGAAGTTTTGCGGCAGCATCAAGCCATACTTTGGCATTTGGGTTGCTTTTAAACTTATTAAACAATGTCTTTACGTCCTTGTCAGTATTGGAAGTGACAACAATTATCTTCAACTCATCTTTAAATTTATGCTGCAACGCAGCCATTTTTGGTAAAGCGGCAATACAATCCAAACAATTCACTCCCCAGAAATCAAGAATTATGAGCTTTCCTTTGAATTGCTGAAGGTTAACAGAAGAAGAGTTTTCACCTTCGCTGAATGTCAGGAGGAGCGAAGGCAATGCATCACCTTTTTGTAATGGAGTGTAGATAACTTCTTGTGCAGTTACGCAAAAACTTGTCCCTGTCACCATGCAGATGGCGATTAAAAACTGATATATGTGTTTCATGATTGCTGTTTAGTATCCTGGGTTTTGCACCAGGAATGGATTGGTATTAATTTCGTTTAAAGGAACTGGAAACAAAGCATCGGTTGGTTGCCAGTTGGGAGCTTTCGCAACGCTAAGAACTGTATTTATTTTGCCCAAGCGTTTCAGATCAAACCAACGATGACCCCATTCGGTAAATAATTCGACTTTTCTTTCCTGCTCAATAGCCGTGAGAAGTGATTGTTCATCTGTAGCAAGCGTATTGGGAAGTCCCGCCCTGTTTCGTACAGCATTTAAATCATTCTTTGCATTCGTAATATCAGTTAAGTGAGTCCTTGCCTCTGCCCTGATCAATAATTGTTCTGCAAGCCGCAATACAACATAACTTTCTTCGGAAGTTGCACTAGATCGTAATTTATACTTGAAAGGATAAGGGTAAGTCTGTCCGCCGATAACGCCTGTAAATTTTATCCACTTAGACTTCCTGTTATCGTTTGGCTCAAATGAGTTAATAATGTTCGTTGTAATAATGTAATTGGGAATTCTGGTAGCTGTCACAGGAATAAAGCTAATCGCTTCTGTTGTTCCAGCGGAAGGCTGCACTGTTCTCAACTGCCAGATCGTTTCCCGGCTGTTGGAAAGAAAAACATTATCCAGATTCGGCTCTAATAAATAATTATTTGCAGTGATAACTCTTGTTGCTTCTGTATTTGCTTCCGTCCATTGTTGCCTAAACAAATATATCCTTGCAAGTAAAGCAGAAGCCGTATAACTGTTAGGACGGGCTTTCGGCGACAGCACATAATCCGTAGAAAGCAGTTGCCGTGCTTCCGTTAAATCAACTATCATCTGCGCATAGATTTCATCTAAAGTAGCCCTGCCCAGTGAAGCCGTAATTTTATAATCAGGCGATATAACCAGAGGCACAGTTCCAAATGTATTCACAAGATTGAAATATAGCAATGCTCGCAAGAACTTCACTTCGCCTAGCAGCTGCGATCGTAAAGATGTATTTAATGTACTGCTTTGAGTCAATCCTTCTATACATGCATTGGCTTGGTAAATTATCTGGTAAGCAAATTGCCACAATGACCCATTCAAATCATTGTCAGTACTTACAGAGTTGTTATAGAATTGCTGCAACGAAGGATTAGTGGTATTGGGATACATTTCATCGGAAGCAACAGCCGTGTATGCAGTAAGTGCTCCACTGCAAATATTTAATTGTGTAATCGAAGTCATGATACGGATGTAGATTCCCACTACTGCTCCAGTTGCATCAGCACTGTCTTTGAAAATGGTCTCAGTAACAAGTTGGTTTTTCGGTGGGTCAATTGCAATCATTTTTTTACAAGACTGACTTATAAATAAAAAGATGGGAACCAGTAATAGAAATAGTCTTTGTTTCATACTAAAAAAATTTAAAGGGTTATTTGAATACCGGCGACAATTGATCGTAGTGGTGGCATGGAGAAAAAACTTCTTGTTTCCGGGTCATTGCCCAGGTATTTCGATATGGTAAGTAAATTTTGAGTGTTGACATATATCTTGAAGCCAGTACACTTTAGTTGAGCTAATATTTTTTCCGGTAACGAATAAGAAGCAGAAAGAGAACTGAGCCGTAGGTAAGAAGCATCACTATAAGCACCACTCGAATTAGCAAACCGTGTGAAAGCTGTAGCGATAGCACCTGAAGTTAAAGAAGTGAGTTTTTGAATGGCCGTATTGTCGCCCGCTTTTTGCCACCGGTTTAAAGTGTAAGCAAGTTGGTTGTTCATAGTCCCTGGAGGAAACGCTCCGAGTATCTGTTGCAAATAATTAGCCCCTATTTGTTTTTGAAATTCAAACTGGCAATCGAACTGAAAGTTTTTATAGCTGATAGAATTATTAAAGCCGCCATAAAATTTCGGATCCAGATTACCAATGATATAACGGTCATTATTGGAAGGATTAGAAGTAACTCCTGTTGGCGAATCAAATTCATAAATACCTGTAGTGGAATTTAACCCTAAATATTTGAACTTATTCAGAATTGCTAGTGATTTGCCTACGACATAAAAATTGTAATAACTTGAAGATTCAATGCCCGGAAAAGAAACCAATTTATTTTTAGGAATGGTAATATTAATCGCTGTCGTCCAGTTGAATTTTGTTTTCTTGATAATAGTACCACTAACCTGTATTTCTACTCCTGTGTTCTGCACCAATGCAGGAAAATTAGAAGAAATGCCGTTAAATCCCGTCTGAGACGGCAACCGGTAAGTTACCAATTGATCTGTTGAACGGTGTCGGTAGACAACAGCGGAAGTAAGTAGTCTGTTGCTAAAGAATCCAAGGTCAATACCGGCCTCCATTTTTTTTGTGGTAGACCATTGCAGATTTTCATTAAAAAGGTTTTGAGGAGTATATCCAGGGATACCCTGGTACGAAACAGAATTGGGAGCCCAGCGACTTAAATAGAGGTAGTCAGTAATATTGTCACTTCCGGTTGTTCCATAGCTCACCCGCAATTTTCCGTAGCTGAGTATTTTAATTTTCTTAAATAATTTTTCATCAGAAAATATCCAACCTGCACCGGCTGCTCCAAACTGTCCAAATTGTTTGCCGGGTCCGAAACGGCTGGAACCATCCACCCTTGCAGATAAATTAAGGATGTACTTTTTACTAAAAACAAAATTGACCCTTGAAAAGCCAGCAATATATTTTTTTTCTGAAAAGGCATCTGTAACTATTTTGCTACCTGCTGCAGAAATGGAACCTAATAAATTGTCATTTGAATAATTAGTTCCTGTAATAAGATTACCATTATTGTTGTTCTTCTGGTAAGTCCCACCAAGTAAAATATTCATCGTCATTTTACCGGCAACTTTTCTATATTCAACCTGCGGTTCAATAATAAAGGTCATAAAATTGTTGACGCCGAAAATGGAAGAGGAACTAATAACAGTCGCGGGGTCAAAACTGGATCTTGGATTTTGCGAATTTTCATTTCCTATAAATTGGTTATAGCCAAAACTGGAACGAAAATAAAGCCCCGGCAATATTTTATATTCCAATTGGAGATGACTGATGAGATTATAATTTTCAGAAACATACTTTTGCTTCAAGTAACCCAGTGGGTTTTTCAAGGCTACACCGTTGTAAGTCCAATTCAGGTTCCCACTTGCATCTGTTAAGGACGGATAATTGGGAGGTAATGTATAAGCAAGTAATACTGACGGAGAACCACTTGAACTATTCTGGTTATAAGAGTAGTTCGCAGATAGTTCTATTACTAAGCTTTTATCTTGAGATGTGTGCCGAACGTTAAAGTTTAACGAACCCCTGTTATTGCCGAAATCACCGGGAAAGATATATGTATCATGCCGGTAACCTGCACCCAGCAGGAAATTGGTACTCGCATTTCCACCCGAAAGCTGGGCATTGACATCTGTTGAAGAGGAAACTCCTCCGATAAAATAATTTTTCCAGTCTGTGTAAGCGAATGTATCAAATACCGTCAGATCGGGTGCGTTAATCACGGTCGGAACAATTCCATCGTTGGCAAATCCTTCTCTCCGTAATTGTAGATACTCACTTGTAGTCAGCAATTTTTTTGTACGGGTCGCTTTATTATTTCCCCTGTACACGGACAAATTAAATTTTGTTTTCCCAACCTGGCCTTTTTTAGTCGTAATGATAATAACACCATTGGCAGCCCTTGATCCATAAATGGCTGTTGCGTCTGCATCTCTTAACACTTCGATACTTTCTATATCAGCTGGGTTAATGCTACTAAAAGGACTCATACCGGCATAGGGATTGGCATATACTGAAGAGTTGCCGGGTGATGCCAATGAAGCGGATTGATTAATATTATTGTTCTGCGGGGCAAATGGAACGCCATCAATAATGAATAACGGGTTGTCGAGTGGGGGAATACCTGCGTTTAAGGAAGGATTCGGATTCAAGGAATTCTGCCCACGGATTTGAACGTTAAACGATGCTCCAGGTATTCCACTCGTTGACCGGATCAATAAACCTGGCACCCGTCCTTGTAGTGCTTGAAGAGGATTAGCTACGGGCTGTTTACTTATATCATTAGCTGCTATTTTTGTTATGCTGCCGGTTGAATATCTCCGAGTCGTTGTGCCATAGCCTATCACTATCGTTTCGTCTAACTTTCCAATTTTTTGTTTAAGTACGATTCTGATATTTACTTGAATACCAATTGTAACTTGTTCGGTTTCCATCTCAGTTGCGGATATTATTATAACGTCATTCGGCCCCACATCAGTTAATGAGAACTCTCCGGTAGTCCCTGTAATGAATACTTGTCCTGTTCTCATAACTGTGACTGACGCACCAGGTTGTGGTTCCCCATTTTCATTTAAAACTTTACCCACTACTTCTTGGTTGACATTGATATTCTTTTTCTCCTCTGTTACTGATTTAATAAGAATATATTTCTTTTCTACAACATAGGAGATGGGCTGATCTTTAAAACAGAACCGAAGTAAGTTTTCAATATCCGTTGCCTTAATATTTAGAGTAATGGGATGGGTCTGTGCAAGTTGCTCTCTCGTATACACAAACCGGTAATGACTTTGCAGTTCAATTTCTTTGAACACTTTTTCCAGCGGAGCATTTTTGAGGGAGATAGAAATATTCTGTGCAATACCTTTGGCACTGGCAGCAAGGCAGGCAATGAAAAGGATAAGGGTTAGCATTTTCATAGCAAGGAAGTTTTGTCTGGTCAATAGTAGCCGCCAACGGCAGCCTTTGCAATAAGCAATTAGTTGCATAGCTTTGTTTTGTTTGGGTTAAGCAAATGATAGTCTCGCCGACTTGAAAATGGGTAGCCCAGGCACCGGCCGGTAGTGTTCAAGCATTACTGGCCATTTTTTTTGGACTACACCATTGATTATTTCATAACGATTATTTTTTTATTGTCTAATTTAAAATGTACCTGCCCGGTTCCTTCCAGGTAGTGTAATAATTTATCAATGGGTTCTGTTCTGTCAACAGTTGCATTAAAATGATGGGTCACTTTATCCTGGTAAACTATTTCAGCACCATACCATCGCTTCACCTGCCGCATAATACTTTCAATAGGTGCATCGGTAAACTTGAATTCATTATTTTTCCAGGCCACAATATTACTGGTATCAACATTTGATATGCTGATATCGTCATTAATAATTGCTGATTGCTGGCCGGGAGTTAATAATTTAAAAACACTGCCTTTTGAAATCTTTACAGAACCTTCCAGCAAGGTTGCTGTTAAATATGGCTCATCGTTGTAAGCATTAATATTAAAATGAGTTCCCAGTACTTCAACGTTAACATCAGTAGCTATAACCCGAAAAGGTTTACTGCTATTTTTAGCTACTTCAAAATATCCTTCTCCACTTAATTGCACTTCCCGATCATTACCCGAAAACCGGGAAGGATATTTCAACATACTTGATGCGTTCAGCCAAACCCTTGTTCCATCGGGCAGTGTTACCTGGTACTGACCACCAACTGGTGTGGTGAGTGTATGCATTACCGAAGCAGTTTGTGTTAGTATATCATCTTCATACACCATTCTACCATCCTGTGTTTTAATTACCGATATACCACTATCTGCATTTAACAAACCATTTTTAGCAGTTGATAGATCAATCACGGTTCCATTTTCCAGCGTCAGTGTTGCTTTGTTACCACCCGGTTGAAGGGTTGATTGTTCAGCGATTAATGGATCTTTTGTTTCCATATTTTTGGTGACATACCGATAAATAAAAAAGATACCTACTATTAAAATCACAGAGGCAGCGGCCATCCATACAGTTCTTAGCTTCACTCTTGCTGCCGGCTTTTTAAATTTTCCTGCTGCTAATGACTTATTATAGTATTGCTCCGCATTCACCTTATCCATCCATGCAAGGTTCGCTTCCAGATTATCTTCATCGGTGAGTTCTTCAAACAACTGCATATTATGATCACTCTCATTTACCCAATCATCCAATTCATCATGATCTTTTTCAGTGATGGTTCCACGTATATACCCTGCTATCAGGAAGGCAATACGATAGGCTATCTTATCCATATTTTCGTAAGGATTTTGTTTCATGCTATTAAGTTACTACATGATGATAATATGAAAAGGGATGTCGGGTAAAAATGCACCACAAAGTTTAGAAGAAATTTTGCACAATCAGGTAAAAGAGAAATACCACCGGTTTCAGGAACCGTTTGCGCAGGGCTTCAAGCCCTCGTACTTTTTGCGTATTAACGGTGTTGGGAGAAAGATTTAATTCCCTTGCAATTTCACCTGTTGATTTACCTTCCAGGTAGTGCATTCGCAAAACTTTTTGATTGCCGGGCGATAGATCTTTCAGGGCTGTATGAATAAGCCGGTATACTTCGCAGCGAACGGTATGATCAAAAGGGGTTTCGTTTGTGATTGCTGCCGGGCGGGAATTTTGATGTATAGTATTCCTTCTTTGTTCTTTTTTAAGGGTATGCAAACAATCCCTGCGAACAGTTTTATAGAGGTAGGCTCGGATGGCCGGGTAACTATTGAGCTTCCCATGCATTTTCCATATTTTAACCATGGCTTCCGAAGCAATTTCCTCGGCAACAGGACGGCTTTTTACATATTGAAAGGCATAAAGGGACAGGGCGGGTAGAAATTCCCGGTAAAAGAAAGCCATAGCTGTTTCTTCCCCTTGCTGAAAGGCGAATGCCTGAGCCTCCCTGGACAGGATGTTATCCTCAGTTTTCATGCAGGGTTGAAAACTAAAATTTCAGCTCATAAAAATGTTAGAATTTGAGTTGACTTTTACTTAAATTTGGTTGACCTTTACTACTTTTACAAAAACATATTTTCTATGTCAACAGATACAATGGAAATCCCGGCTAAAAAGCATATAGGCCAGAACCTACAACGAGTTCGTGTTTACTTAGGTGTGAAACAAGATGCTTTAGCTTTTGATTTAAAGATGAGTCAACAGACAGTTTCAAAAATCGAACAACAGGAAGAGATTGAAGACGATTTGCTGAAACAAATTGCCGATGCATTAGGTGTATCGCCGGAATTAATAAGAAATTTCGATTTGGAGAGAGCTGTTTATAATATCAATCACAATAATTATCGAGAGGCAACTATATCTGAAGGAGCAACTACTTATGCAATTTCTCAACAGGTTAACCCGGTTGAAAAAATTGTCGAGCTTTATGAGAGACTATTGAAAAGTGAAAGGGAGAAGATAGAAATTTTGAAAAGTACAAAGCAATAAATTTGTTCACACTTTTAATAACCAAATAAAATGGAAACAACTAACTATACAAATATGCTCCACATGGGCAGAAAGATAGAAAGAGTTCGTCGATTACGAGGCTTAACTCAAACTGAATTAGGTGAAGCATTAGGTATCACAAAACAAGCAGTATCCAAAATGGAGCAAACGGAGCAATTTGATGCTGAAAGATTGAAGATTGTAGCAGAGGCATTGGGAGTTACGGAAGATGGGTTAAAACAATTCAATGAAGAAACTGTCTTATATAATACTATTAACTTTTATGAAAACTGCGGGGTAAAGACAAGTGCAGTAAGTAACAATCATACGTTTAATAATTTTCCAATTGAACAGGCAATTGAAATGTTTGAAAAGTTATTAGACAAAGAAAGACAAAAATTTGAAAAAGTAAAAGCTACCAAAAAATAATTGCTGAAATAGGTTAAAATTGTATTGATGTCAAATTTCCTCCGCCATATTCATATAGAAAATTTCAAATCAGTTAAGCGTATTGAAATTGATAATTTCAGCCGGATTAATCTTTTTATCGGTCGGCCCAATGTTGGCAAATCAAATATTATTGAAGCGTTGTCATTATTTTCTATTCCTTATTTGAAGGAAAATGTTTCTACACCCTATATCGCCGTTCCGTAGTAACCTCAATTGCTGAACGATTCTTTCAGTAAATTTCTAAATATCATTATAAACTTTGAAAGATTCACCGAGACTTATAGTATTATTAATTACTTCCTGTTCATAATGATATGTTTTTTTAAGCATGACTATTTCATAAGCCATAATTAATTGGAACCCGGTTGGAATCGTATAAATCAACATTTCATGAAATTCTTGGGTAATAATAGTTTCTAGTTCTGACATGGGAATACTTTTCAATTTTGAGTATTTGTCCATTCATCAACAGTTTCACTAATTGAACTGCCAGGTATTGGATCACCCGTAAAATGAGTCATATGGCATAGTATAGAATCACCGACTTCAGGTTCTCGATCATCGCATAAGATTCAACCGAATATTTATAATCCATTATTATATTTATTTAAAATGATTACAATGAACCCGTCAAATCATTTTGATAGTTCACGATATAGCATATCGTTAATTGTATATAGTATATTGTTTATTGGCTCAAGAAGTAAGGGTTGAATTCCATCTATAGTTTTTGCACCGTGTGTATCATTACATCTAACCTGATAGATTGTCAGAGCGATTGCTTGTGCTTTTTCTTCTTCATTAACTGATCTTAGTCCATCCAACAATTCCTGATCACGATGAGGTATAGGTATCCCCTGCATGGTTAGTGTGATATTAAAAACTTTGTTTTCGAGTATCTCTATTAGATGTTGAATATCCTGGCCATTGTTATTCTTTTGAAATTCCTGAAGCATTTTCGCTGCCCCTAAAAAGTTCACAAGATTAATTGTTGCTTCCTTTTTATTTCCTCCTCTTGATTGAATCTTGCTTTTATCCAGAAGATCCGCAGATGCATCACTATATAATCTATTTTGCAACGGGTATAAAATCCTGAATCTCGAAAAGTGATCTTTCGGTTCAGTTCCAGTAATATTGTTATACTGAATCATCCACTTATTATAATACTCAGTAGTTTCCTGACTTAACATATAATTGTTTAGTTCAAAAATAGGCATAAGAAATTTTACAAAATCTTATATACATTTTTCAATAATAAATACCTTTATACAATGATTGAAATCATTCGATTTACCGATTTTAATGAATACTATATATATAATAAAGAGTTTGTTTATAATAATACACTACTTAATACCTTCTTAATCCGTATGATCAAGAAAGTAATTAATGGTGACGAACCACTATATAAGTATTTCAATATTGTCGACAAAGAATATGGTCATAAAATAATAGTATTGCTGACTGAGCAAGCATGTCTTTTATACGGCACTGATTGTAACATTGAGATGATAGAATGCCTTTCCTCTGAGATAAGCTATCCATTATTTAAAAGGTATTATTTTTTTGGGAACAAAAAAATAATAAGCACATTATTAGCAACAAATAATGCATTATACGAAGTTGAAAAGGATAGAAATATTTATGAATGCAGTAGTGTTGCAAAAGAATTTAATTATTCAACTGGTAATGCAGAAATGGGTTCGTTCCAAGATATTAATCAAATTGAAGAAATGAGTTTCGCCTTTTCAAAAGAATATGAAGGTGGGGAGGAAATACCTGAAGATATGAGATCTGCCATGTGGCAGGGCATTAAGAGAGAAAATATTTTTGTATGGAAAGATCACGGAGAAATTTGCTCACTCTTACAAGTAATCTATGACCGTCATGATTTCCCGGAAATTGGGAATTTTTATACAAAGCCTGAATTTAGGTGTAAGGGATATGGTGCTTCATTAATACACCGGGTAACAAAGGGGTTATTGGAAAATAAAAACGAAAAAGTGATCTTAACGACTAATGCAAAAACACCAGGATCAAATATTGCGTTTCAAAAAGCTGGTTTTATAAAAGTTGGAGATTATTATCGTATATATAAAATTTTGAAAACGGAAACTCCAGAAGATTGAGTTGCTATAATATGAGTAAAATTGATGACCTATACAATTCTCTTGCCACAGAACAACAAAGCCGCATCACTCGTCAGCAGTTTTTAAATGGTATTCTTCACTTGGAAATGGAAAAATTGCGTGATATGGGTTTATTTAAAAATCTGTCATTAACATTTGAAGATGCACGGGACATCATTTATAATAAATTAATTAATAACTACAACAATATAGTACCTGATGGTTCGCACCGCTGTATGCACAACTATTGCAGAAATAAGGATATTAAGGCTTCGCATGTTTTACCAGCAGCAGGGTTGCGAATGATAGCTGGAAAAAGTGGCAAGAAAAATAATGTGCTATATACGCCACTTGCTGACCTTAACCTCGAACAATTAAAAATTATTACACTGGGTATCAACAAAGCTTTTCGTTTTCCTGGTTTTTGTGAGAAACATGAAAATTGGTTTGACTTTGAAAGGAAAATTGAAATTACTTCGAATGAAGAGGCATACAAACAAATATTCCGTAGTATTTGTTATGACCAGTATTTAAAGGAACTGTTTATGGAGCAGGATAAACTTTTAGTAAATCTTGCACTTGGAAAAGTTAAAGAAAAAGCGGAGGGTATTTTCGCTGAGCATACGATTTTGGATATAGAATTGAAAAGCTACCATAATGCCGAAACAAAAAATATGCTCAAGCGTTTAAAACGTTCTACGAGGCGAGGGAAGTTATTGCTGAAGGAATTTAAAGAGTTTAAAAAAAACGTTTGGAAGGCGATCCGTAAAGATAAGAGTGAGGTTTTTTTGTGGCAGGGTGAAGCCAAAAGTAGAATTCCAGTAGCTTTAACCCACTGTGGATACATTCACATAACTAATTTAGGAAAAACATACCGTGTGTTTGCAGCCATTGTCATTATGCCTGTTGCTGCTGGAAGTATTATTCTGATTTGCTCGCCTGCTAAATTCAAACGGCAGATAAATTATATTATAGGTTCTTTTAGGCAAAAGGGATACCTCGATCATTTTATTTTCAGTACGCTCGCCAGTCTTACAGATAACTGGCTGGTGAATCCTGAATTCTGGGATAACGATTTGGCAGAAGATGCAATAAAAGAGTTACTTGGAAAACGGAATTGGGAACAGCCGGATTGACCTGACTCAATTTTTATCACTTTGTACTTGCCCTATGTACCTTTGGACCTATGACCAGATACGAACTCGATACCATTATTGCCAGTGGTGAAAGCTATAATACAGAATTCAAACAATCCGTTAATTCTGATCTGTCAAGGGAACTCGTCGCATTTGCAAATGCTTCCGGAGGCAGGATTTTTATTGGGGTGGCAGATGATGGAAAAGTACCTGGCGTGACGATTACCAATAAATTGAAATCAGATATTCAGTCGATAGCGACCAGCTGCGATCCGGCGGTCGTAATTACCCAGGAAGAAGTAGATGGAAAAGTTATTGCGATCATTATACCAGAAGGACAAGACAAACCTTACCGGTCTACTGGTGGATTTTATATCCGGACGGGTCCCAGTAGCATTAAGATGTCGAGGGATCAGATCGTTGGTTTTATAAAATCGGAAGGCAAAGTGAAGTTTGACGAACTACGCAATGAAGATGTCAACTATCCCGCAGAAAGGAATGATCTTATGGTCAAACATTATATGGGTATTTCGGGGATTAATACCTCTCTCACCCCAGATGAATTGCTGATTAACTTAGGCGTATTATATACGGAAGAAAAACTAACAGTAAACAATACGGGCGTTTTGTTTTTTATCCGTAACCCCAGGAAATACATTCCAAATAATGCGATCCACTGCGTTTTATATAAAGGCAATAAGAAGGTCAACATCATTGATAAAAAAACCTTCGATGATGATATCATTACGAACATTGAAGAAACAATATCTTTTTTGAAACGGCATCTCAACCTGGCTTTTAATATTACAGAATCACGGCGTATGGAGCAACTGGAGATTCCCGAAGTGGTATTGCGTGAAGCCGTGGTGAATGCGGTTACCCATCGTGACTATTTTGAAAAAGGCGCGGATGTGATGATAGAAATCTTCGATAATCGTGTGGAAATATCTAATCCCGGTGGATTAGCGAAGGGATTAAAAGAAGAAGATTTTGGTAAAAAGACGCTGGCGCGTAATCCACTCATCGCTTCCTTATTGAGCAGAGCCCGGTATATTGAAAAGCTTGGGACCGGCGTTCCCCGGATCCGTGAAAAAATGAAAGAGAAGGGGTTACCGGAACCAGTGTTTCAGTTTGATGCATTTTTTACCGTTATCTTAAAAAGATACAATTCTGTCGCAGAATTAAGAAAAGAACTGAAAGTGTCCGAAGCTAAAGCAAAACGAATCGCGGCAATCCTTGAAAAATTGGGAAGCGGCGAGAAACTGGAATCAGAAAAGATGGCCAGTGAGATGGAAACGACAGCACGAACGATCCGTAATGACATCGCTACCCTGGAAGATGCCGGTTGGATTGAGGGAAAGGGCACCACCTTTGCACGGGAATATGAATTATCACAGCAAGGTGCCGATAAAGCGGGCCGGTATTTCTGACGCTTTCCTGCGGATGTTTTCGGGGCTTCGGTACTTTCGCAATAATTGGTCTCCGATACCGGTACGTTCGGCGGATATTTTCCGAAGTTTTCCGAACCTCTGCGACGTTACTAGTTTGAGCATTTCCGACCTTTTCCGAAGAAGACAGTAAAGTATTGATTATCAATATGTATTATGCAATATTTTTCGGCGGATGTCGCCGACATTTTTCCTAAGCTTTCCGAAGGGAGCCTCAAACAACGTCTTTTCCGGCGGATGTTTTTTCCGAAGTTTTCCGAAGGTAACCCCAAAGAAACTCTTTTCGGCGGTTGTTTTAGGATAATAAGATGTCGGGATATCCGGCAGAACAAATTTGAAAAGGTGTAAAAAAGGGGAATTTTAGAAAATAAGACACCACTTATTGTGAGTTGTTATGCAATGAGTTTACTCATGTGCATACTCATCAAATGGTGTCCATAAAATGTTCATGAAAGTTATAAAAATAGATTAAAAATGGCTCCTCGCTTGCTTTTAAATAGCTTCAAGTTGTAACCCCGCGGGCCGTTCAAAAGAGTAAAAGAAAATCCCGCTTGCAAAACTTTAAGGTACTCTACCAAAACAAAGTTTTGCAGATCCACTTGTAAATTTCGTTACTAGTTATACAAGTAATAAAATCCAATATGTCATACATCCTCGAACCCTGGGATATCCTTATCAGTACGACCATACATCCCGACAGGCTTAGTCATTTCAGTGAAAGCGAAAATTGGCACCAGTTTCTTATTCAAGAATCCGAAACTGAAATGGAAAAGCTCCGAACCTTATTAGTTAAGGATTTTGTAGAAGGTGCCGAGCAAAAGAAAATGGAGTTCCTCGTACAATTTAATCAGGGTATATTAATACGTTTGCTTGATAAACTGTATCAGTATAGAAGTTCCCCTGTGGTATCTGAAAAAGCTATCTTGCTTTATGAAAGTATCAGCATTCATGTTCGTTTCATTCTGGATTTCATCGAAGAATATTTTACCAAGTACTTTGACCGGAATGAAAAAGTGCCCTTTAGCTATTTAATCCAATCCAAGGAAGAAATTCTCCGTCAACTGAAACGGTTACAACAGTTATTTGTAATGAACAAGGCACCCGATTCATTTTTGACTGACCTGATACGTTCCAACTTCATTAATTTTTGTAAAGACGAGAAAACTCTTACTACTTATACAGAACTGATTTACCAGAAGGAGTTAGTTAAAGAATTGCTGTCCCTGCCTAAGCCCTGTAAAAATGAAAATTTTCAAAAGGCACTTGAAGAGAAACTTATTTGTATGAATTTTAATTCGACAACATTTACTGATTATTTGCTGGAACGGTTAAACATACGGATAGAACAAGCAACAACAGGTAAAAATAAAATGGCAACAATTGCCAGTTTCAGAAGAAGTATATCTTTAATTTGTCTCCGGCCCTCTTTTGCATTGTGCTCCAATTGTCCCAATGTAAAGGAAACCATATTAAATATTATTGATAAAGAATTTCACTTCTTACAGGATGTTCCTGAAAAACAATCACCACCTGCTGTAACTGAAAAAGCATTGGTTCATGTACAATTCAAAGGAACTGAAATCTACTTATTTCATAAGGCTTTTATTGATGCCGGTGGTGCTCCGGGAGAAACGTATAAAAGTATACTGGAGAAAACAGCAGCCTATCTTTCCAATAAAACAAAAAAAGGGTTTAGTGTTGAAAGCCTTCAAAAAAATAGTGATAAGGTAGATTACGAATCAAAGGAAAATCTGAAGCGGTTCCTGACAAAGATGATTAGGAATATTGATAGCTACTGATGTTGCACTAATTAACTTTATTGATAGTGAATAAAACGATAGATTATATTACTCTAATTTTTGCCCGTTTAAACTATATAAAAGTTGGGGGCGAATTGCAATACATACCAATTACCTGTCAAGCTGAATTTATGGTAATACTTTCAAACACCCATTTGTTTGCCTTCCGGATGAATTTTACAGTATAACTGATGGTCTTGTTTGTTGGTCCAGCAGGATTATACAGATCTGTTAAGTGGTGAACAGGAGTACTAAAAGTTGCTCCTTCACTCTCAAAACTTTTGTCAGTATCTATTTTGGCTGCAGCAGCTTTAATTATGTTTTCTAAAATATGGTATTCCTGTAAAAGTCGAAACCTACCTGTTAATATTTTCAATTGATTAATCATTGTATCAAAGTCAGGCGAATCCCCGTATATCATAGCTGCCTGCATAGCCCTGTAATCTTGCCTGAACATTTCCATTATCTTCAGAAAACCGTTCTATCAGTTTCCAGCCTTTACTTAACGAAGTGCCGCCTTTAAAAATAAAAAACTTTGCATAAGGGCTTTCAAATAATGCTTTAAGCGTAAGTGTTACCCACCAATCTTTTTCAATAGCTTTTGCTGTAATACCACTTATTACTGCTACTTGTGCAATGCTTGTTCTTCTTTGTTCGTCTGTCAGTTTTAACCAGCCTGTCATGTTCTGTTATTTTAAAAGCTTTACAATATAATCATGAATACGGCCAGATGTTAACGACAGGTTTCTTTTTAACTGACTGGGATTTTCTTTTTGTAAAATCGCTTTTATTTTGTTTGCCGTATCACTATCAATATTCTCAGGATTTATTTCATCCAGTGCCAAAATAACGAGGCTGCTTAACTGGCCTTCCAACGACATTTTTTTTGGAGTGGTGGCTTTAAAGCGGACAACTGATTTGCCGATCTTTATCTGCCGGTTTTCTCCATCGGTAATATAAACAAGCTTTGTTGGCACCTGGGAAGTAAGCCCAAGCCTGTGCAATGCAAAAGCTCCGGCAGGTTTTATACGTACCTTTTCTTTTTTGGCAATAGCCTCGGCTACCGCCTCGGGGGCAGGATATATGGCACCAAATAAAGGGTCTATTTTTGGCACATAATAAATACCATGTGCCAGTCTTTTTAGCTTACCCTGTCTACTTAGCCTTGACAAGGCTGTTTTAATAGCAGTTTGAGTACCTTTGCCTCTAAAGTCAGTTGGGAATATTAAATCTCCTTTCTTACGTCTTGAAATAGAGTGTTCTATATGCCTATGTACGTTTTCCATTGTTACAAAAATAAGGAAAAAGGTAGCAGGAAAATTTTAATTATTCTATTATAAGCAAGGATTCATATGTTATAATACAATAACCCGCAAGTTGGGTCAGCGAGAAGGATTACAACTAATTACCTGTTTTTCATCTATATAAAAAGATCGAATGGGAAATGATGAATGGCTACCCATTTACAGATAGTAGTGCTGCTGATTCCGTACCTAGGGGCTAGTTGTCTGAAACCGCATCCTTGAGCTAAATACTCGGCAAAAATATTTTTTAAGCCCATTTTTGGTTGATTTTTAGTCAACCTATATCCGGACAAGACAAAGGGTAAAAGCCTGGTAATGTGGTCCGGCAAAGAAATGATAACAGATGAGCTCGACATGAATGATGAAACAGACACCCATCCACTTGATTTTATAACTCACGCAACAGAAACGAATCCTGAAGCATTTAAAAAATAAAATGACTAAATGATGTCGTTCATTTAAAAACTCTCTTCCTCACACAGTTTATGCTGTGAATTTATTCCAAGCTACAGATATCTATTGTGACTCCTACTTCACCTTCGGTTCACCCGACTTCACCCAAATCGCATTTTTCGTCCAGTATGTTTGTGTTCTGTTACGGCAAATGATATAAACAGCATTGTGAATCAAAAAAATTAGTGCTCATGTTTTCTTCTATATCCTGGCAAAGTTATATTTCAATAGTTGCGGTACTACTTGCTATTTATTATGCTTTTGTTCTGTATGTGTACTATAGAAAAGATATTGTACAGGTCTTAACCACTGGCCGGAATAACGATGAAGGCAGCAAACAAAATATACTTGCTGATAATACCGGAGCAGCAGAACAACCAGCAGCAGAAAGCTATATCGATGAATTGAAGGCGTTGATTCACCAGGCGGGTTATAGCCACTTATCTAAAGATGAACTGGTTTTTTCATTACAACAACTTCTAGGTTCGGACAGGTTTGAAACAATTAAAACGCCAGACTTTAAAAAGAGACTTGGCAAAATAATTACCTATGAATGCCAAACAAATTGCTCCATGCACTTAGACGAGGAGGACCTGCAACGGGTATGGGTTGGTAAGTGATGAAGGAAAGTGCATGGAGCATACTATAATTAATTATTAAGAATACAATAATGAAAATTAAAATGAAACTGAACAGATTTTTTTTAACGCTTACTCTTTTGTTAACAGGCATTATACTCTATGCACAAGATGGTAATGCAGGTATTAATGAAGCCAATACAAAAGTAAGAGGCTATTTCGCTTCCGGTACAAATCTGATGTATGCGGT
>Ga0138256_10003052_pt1 | contig 17882 bp, 8 predicted proteins | sample KNB2016incub_MG_FD_105486 | JGI IMG/M metagenome (GOLD analysis project Ga0138256, IMG submission 105486) | Active sludge microbial communities from wastewater in Klosterneuburg, Austria - KNB2014incub_MG | ecosystem: Engineered > WWTP > Activated sludge > Unclassified | place: Austria... | reverse complement strand
TACATTAAACAGAAAATCAGAATAAATTTTTTCATTACATTACTCCTTTTTATTTAAATTTTTTTGGTTACTGAAGATATATATTATAAATTAATATTAGTATGATACAATTCTTATCAGCTTTAAAATGGATTCTATCTGCATCACCGGAAATTCTCAAACAAAATTTTCATCGGAATCATATTTCAATGTCAGCTTAACAGTAAAAATTTTTAACTAAAATATACATTTTATATATAGTCAATAATAAGTTCTTATAAATTAACAGAAGAATATATTATTTTGCATTAATTTTTTATCAAATGTCACACGAATTAATTCTCTGGGTAAGTTTTAATATATTTATATTATTGATGCTTGCCTTAGATCTTGGTGTCTTTCAAAAAAAAGTACATATAATTTCCGTAAAGGAAGCTCTGATATGGAGCGCTGTATGGATTGTACTTGCTATGATGTTTAATGTCTTCATCTATTTTGATATGGGTGAAGTAAAAGCCATTGAATTCTTCACCGGATATCTTATAGAAAGATCATTAAGCATAGATAATATTTTCGTCTTCGTTTTACTTTTTTCATATTTCAAAGTACCTGCAAAATATCAGCATAAGGTTTTATTCTGGGGAGTCCTGGGAGCTCTGATATTAAGAGCAGCGCTTATATTACTGGGTGTAGTTCTCATTCATAAATTCGCCTGGATAATTTATGTATTCGGAGCATTTCTGGTTTTTACCGGATTTAAAATGGCTATGCAGAATGAGGATGATATCGACCCGGAAAAAAATATTATCATCAGACTTTACAGAAAATTATTCCCTGTTACAAAGGATTATCACAAAGGGGATTTTTTTATAATTGAAAATGGAAAAAGAATCGCAACCCCGCTTTTTGTAGTTCTGCTCGCTACGGAATTTACCGATCTTGTATTTGCGTTCGACTCCATTCCTGCGATATTCGCAATTACTGATGATGCATTCATTATTTATACATCAAATATCTTTGCAATTCTCGGGCTGAGGGCGATGTATTTTGCGCTGGCAGGGATTATAGATAAATTTCATTATCTCAAGACCGGACTTTCAATGATCCTGATATTCATCGGATTTAAAATGCTGATCGTTGATCTTTATAAAATACCAATTGGATATTCTCTCGGCGTCATCGCGCTGATACTTATTCTGTCCGTTGTCTTTTCACTTCTAAAGCCAAAGAATAAAGATTTAAAATTGTAGCAGTTCAAATTATTAATTCACACTTTTAATTTTAAACTCGTTCCTACTATTATCTATTAATACTAACTATTAGCTATTAATACTAACTACTAACTACTAACTACTAACTATTAACTACTAACTACTAACTACTAACTATTAACTGCTAACTATTAACTGCTAACTACTAAGGAGTTATTTTCCCCACAAAACTAAACTCGTTATTCACTGCAATAGAATAATCCGATATATCAGTAATATTATCACCATTCAGATCCGTCTTCAGATAACCTGATAAAAAATTAAATGAATCATTATCAATCAGACTTCCGTCCGCAAGGTCTACTGCTCCGTCCTGATTTACATCACCGCTGTAAATTGCAAATTTACTGGGTCCCGTATCTACCTGTATCATATTATTTCCAAAAGCGTTCGAACTTGATGAAGTAAAATTATATTCCAAATGTGACGTAAGCGGCGGAAAATGGAAACTGAATAATAATGCAAATGTACTTCCGCTCACGGGTTTTTTACTCCACGTCTCAATTGAATTTCTGTGTTTTAACTGAATATAAACCGGAACACCGTCAGGAACTTTGGTCAATACAAAATTCGCGCTTCCAGAATTATTCAGAAGAGCTTTTGATGAATCTAAAATACCGTAAGGTGAAATATGATTTCGTATAAATATTCTCATAGTATCAGGAGTCATCAGATTAGTTGCCGGATTATAAAGTCCCTCAACGTATGCCGACAGAGACAATACGCTTTTTCTTACAGCCTGATTGTTGAACTGAATTCCCCAGCCGATCAGTATTCCCGTATCGCTCGCCGCTACATCCTGAATTCGTAATTTCCATTTTCCTGATGTGTTTACTCCGCTGAATGCCGAATTAAGATTGTTCAGAGGTTTTATCTCAGGCGTATACATTACATAGGTGTTGCTTACTAAACTTTTAACGGCCTGGTCATCGAACAAAGTTACAATGTTATCGGAGGTATTTAAAAGTGAAGTCGTACTGTAAAGAGTATGCGAAACCCCCGACGGTGATATAAGCGAAAGGACAAGATTGTCCTCGTCCGTATGGTTTATTGCGACAAAAACATTCACATCATTTATTGTTTCGCTTAGCTTTATATCGATCGTATCTGAGATCATGAATCCGCTTGTGCCGGTACTGGGTATTCTTAAATTCGGACTTCTTGCGTAATAACCTTTAACAAAATTTTCCGAGAACTTAGTTGATAAAGGTGATACCGGCGTATTATTTACAGATGAGTTCAGACTGAAATCTGCAAAATTCCTGAAAAAAAGTTTCGGACTTGATGATGTAAGTGAATTTAAATGACCGTCAAAATTATATATAGCTTTTATTAATGGAGGACCATTTGTTTCATTTAAAGAAGTAAATAACTGATTTGCAATTGTACCGTACGGCATTTCAGAATGAATAATTCTAAACTCATCTATTAATCCGTGAAACTTATCAAGTGAAGGCGTCCCGCCTATGTATAGCGAATCATTATTATCGTGAATGTTGCCGACAAAATTTGTATCATCCCACCTTAATTCCCCGTTAAGTATAAACTGAATAAAACCGGTTGAGCCCGAATAAGTTATAGCAACATGAGTCCATTTATCTAAAGGAAAAAATTCATTGGATGTAGATAAGCTAAAAATACTTGTTTCGTTTATGATAAAATTAAATTTTCTTAAGTTGATAGACAATCTGTAATCAGTGATGTTTCCGCTTGAACTTCCTTTATGTATTATAGTACTTAAAATATTTGAATTTGCGTTAAATGATTTCGGATGAACCCATGCTTCTATAGTTACATTTGAAACAGGACTGATACTAAATTGATCAGGACCCGCTGCGTAATCATTTACACCGTTAAAAGAAAGACTTTCATTTATTGATATTATACTGCTTGGCTGGTCGCTTAAGTCTATAGAACTTACGCCTTTGTTGATTCCGTTATTACCGTTTCCTGATGCATCATTCAGCGTAAATGTAGGCGGCGGTAAAGTGGTTCGCTGAAAAGTCAGGGACATGACAAGATTTGAGTACTTACCGGAACTCGTTCCAAGTGCCAGTCTCATTCTTTGCTTTATAAGTGTAGTTCCTAAGTCCGAATTCCAGATCCGGATCTCATCCATATATCCGTTAAAAGGACTGTTGGTGCCTTTGCCGATTAAAAGGGAGTCAGTATTTGCAACCGGATCAGCGCCGGCTACAGAGCTTGCCGTATCCTGAACACCATTAACAAAAACTATAAAGAAAGTTGTAGTTGCATTGTATGATGCTGCAATATGAGTCCATGTATTATTAGGTATTACAGTTTTTCCGATAAGTCTTGTAGACGAATTAGTCCTGACGGTGACCCTTCCGGCTGAAAGATACATTGTGTATCCAACGTTATTTCCCACTGCTCTTTTCTGCATTATGATCTGTGCCGACGGTGATGATACATTCACCGGATTTACCCAGGCTTCTAATGTAAAATCTCCGGTTATATTCAAAGAAGAAGAATTAGGAACGGCAATATAACTCGAAGATGTACCGTCAAAATCACAAGCATATATCGTTCTCTGCTGTGAAAAAGAATTTTGACCGGTTATCTGTAACAGGCAAATTGCAAGGAACATTGTATAATTAAACTTCTTCATAATGATAAATATAATTTTGAAAATGAAACTGAAATTGAGTTTATAAATAATTTAAATTCAACAATATAAATTTACAAGGTTAAAGTTTAAAATTTAGAATTAGGAATTTAGAATTAGAAATTTAGAATTAGAAATTTAGAATTAGAAATGCTGCCGGTAAAATATTTCTGTCGTTTTTAAAATTTCAGACAACTTACCATATTTTATGTAATGAGAAAAAATATCCGCCGATACTTTTTATAAATGTTATTTCAGTAACAGCATACTTTTTGTTTCTGTAAACCCTGCCGTCTCAAGCCGGTAAAAATATATTCCGCCCGAAAGATCCGAAGCGTCAAACTCTGATTCATAACTTCCCGCAGAAAGTTTTTCATTTACTAAAACAGCAGCCTGCTTTCCTAAGATATCATACACTGACAATCTGACATCATGCGCGCCGCTTTTGTCACTATGCATTAAATCAAATCTTATCTTTGTCGAAGGGTTAAATGGATTCGGATAATTCTGCGAAAGTGAATATGCGGAAGGAGTTTCATTTGAAACTGATAAAACATTTGTGATGATTGAAAATTTAACAACTGAAAAATCCGTTCCTGAAGTTACGCCTGAAATTATTCCGCTGACTATTATATTACCGGAATTATCTAAAGAAATATTATTGGCTACGTCATTTCTGTTAGCTGCTGAGTTGAATCTGTTTACCCATACTTCATTTCCTGAGTAATTATATTTTACAATTACTATATCATCCATTGTACCTGTTCCCTGACTCAGTCCGGCAACATATACATTTCCGTTATTATCAGCGGCAATACTTCTCGGTTCATCAAAATTATTTGAGCCCGGTCCGTTATAATTCTTTGACCATATAAGATCGCCTGCAGGGGAATACATTATAGTCATGTAATCATATGAAGAAGAAAAACCTGTTGATGTACCTGTAACGAATATGTTCCCGAGATTGTCACTTGTAATGGCTTTACCTTCTTCAATATTCACAGTAGAAGTTGTAAACCTTCTCTCCCATATCACATCACCTGACGGTAAATATTTTATGGTAACAATATCCAGACCGGAGCCGGCTCCAACGCTTGTTCCGGTGATGACTGCATTTCCGGAAACATCAGCAGCAATTGAGGTCATATTATCGTTTCCGTTTGCAGTACCGTTATAAGTTTTATGCCAAAGCTCATCACCGGCGGAGCTGTATTTTATAATTAAATAATCATTGATGGTAGCTGCTTCAAATGTACTGCCGCATACATAAATGTTTCCGGAATTGTCAATCGCCATGTCATCTGCAAAATCATTACCGCTTGCCGCTCCGTTAAAATGCTTTTTCCAGAGAATGTCACCTTCTGTATTATATTTGATCGTCACAACATCAAACAATGCGCCCGGCTCATGACTTGTCCCTGTAATAATTACATTACCCGCTTCATCAGTTACTGCTTTTTCCGGGATCTCAACACTGCTGCTGTTTCCATTATATCTTCTGTTCCATTGTTCTGCGCCCAGATCATTATATTTTATTAACACAAAATCCTTGTCCGTACCGGAACCTGTACTTTCTCCTGCAACAAATACATTACCTGCATTATCAAGCGCTATGGAATAAGCAATATCATTTCCGTTTCCGGGACCGTTGTAAATTCTTTCCCACAGGATATTTCCCGACGGATTGTATTTCACTGTATAAATATCAAATCCGCTCCCCGATCCGAGGACCTTGCCTGATGAATAAACATTTCCCGAATTATCAGTTACATGCGTCAGCGCTTCGTCATTACCGTTCACGGGACCGTTAAAACTCCTGACCCATTCCTCATTCAGCTGTGATACCGCCGGTCCGTTAACTAAAATAAAAAGTAATAAAATAATTGCTTTCATAATTTTAAAATTTGATTTTCAATAAAAATAAATCAAACAAGATATCCGATGTTTCACTAAACTAATAAAAACAATTTATTTTTCAAAACAAAATTTTCACTTTATGTAGCTTTCTGATTCTCCCCTCCATCCAAACCCCGGCTTGGGATGTTCAAACTTATGCTTTTCCCACGGTGGAGTCTCCTGCTCTTTGGGACTCCGCCGTGAAGATAGTCTGTTTTCGTCAGAGTCACGGAAGAGCGCTGTAGACTCTGACGAGGGAAAAAAAAATCCATTTCAACGCCATAAATTCTAAATTCAGAGGCATAATTACTAAATTCATGCAGCCAAAATTCTGATTCAGCGCTTTATGACATACCTGCAACACTCCGTGTTACAGATTCAAAGCTGTACGATGCACCTTCAATGCGCCGGGTCGCAGTTACAATACATCTGACACAGCTTACAATTCGCCAAATCATCCGTACATTGTCTTACGGTATCGATTACAATACTCCATGCTACTGATTCAAAGCAGTGCCTTACAAATTCAATTAGCTAAATTTCAATTGCAAAGAGGCAGATTGAAAATTCGATTCTCCAAATTTCATTTGCAAAAAGGCAGACTGAATATTCAAAGTACCGGAATGTGATTTCATAACCGCACGTAGCCGCTTACAATGCTCCGAAATACAGATTCAATTCTGAATGTTACAGATTCAATTCTGTTTGTTACAAATTCAATTTACCGGAATGCTTTTACAATGCAGCGCAACACTACTTACAATACACCAATTTGCGGATACAATGCCGCGCGATACCTCTTGCAAACAAAAATATCACTTTTTTAATGGGGGCGAATTTTTACCCTATCCGAAAAAAACTGAAAGAGTTTAAACAACACTGCCCGCGAAAAGTCAATAAAATCAATGCTTTACGGCATTTTTGAAAACAGTTCGGAAAAATCAGGAATTTCATATTTTGACGGATTTTCACAAATCGTGAAAATTGCAACTACACTTTTAAATTAAAACTATATAATTTATCAGCGCTGCTTATTCAGACAAGGAATATGCAGAAATTAAAAAAACAATATATGAAAAGAATATTAAAAACAGTTCCAAGAGCTCCGCCGGATCTTATTTATTTTTATAGATCAGAAAAATTATCTCTAAACATATTTCATAAATTTAAATAAATATTAAAATGAACGAACATAAATTATCGAAAGTACAGGAAAATAAATTAAGCACTTTCATCGATATAGAAACGGTCCTTGACAGAAACAGCTCCATTGTTACAGAAATACCTGCGCTTTCTGTTTCTGTTTTGGATTTCAAAAAAGTGATCTCCGATATTAATACGAAAGCGGTTAGGAGAAACACCGTAAGAAGAGGTGCATCCGAAACAAAAACCCTGAAGCGTATTGAACTCGAGAATACTACTGTAGAACTCGCTTCAGCTCTCTATGTATTCGGACACAAGAATTCAGACGAAGTCATTAAAGCAATCGCAAACATACCGCCTTCTCTGCTTGACAGAATGCGCGACACTGAAGTGATTAATAAAGCGAATTCAATTCTAAATACGGTTACTGAAAATGCTGACGATCTCACGCCGTTCGGGATAACGCAGAGTGACATTGCGAGATTAAGGACGTGTATTGAAAATTACATAAGTTCAAACATAAATAAATCCGGCTCCCATACTGAAAGTGTTGTTATTACGAAAACACTTAAAGAACTTTTTCAGACCGGCATGGACATACTTGATAAGGAAATTGACAGAATGGTTGATTCATTGCAGACAAAAGAGAAGAACTTTTACGAAAGCTACTATGCAGTCAGATCAGTTAAAAATCTTGGCTTAAGACACAGAAAAGAAACAGCTCCTCAGCAGCAGGTGAATTAACGGATAGACAAAACTAGTAATAAAATTATTTGTTTCATCCGGTAATCTAAAACAGTTAAATCGTTTCCGCAAAGTCTAAAATTCACCTGACTCTGCGGAAACTTTTTTAAAAATGGGACATCGTAACTCGTCATTTGTAACCCGTAACTGTTCTTATTAACTACTAACTATTAACTACTAACTACTAAGGTGTTATTTTTCCTATAAAATTAAACGAATTATTATCAGCATACACTGCATCAGCAAGATCTGTCACTCCGTCTCCGTTCACATCAGTCGGCAGATATCCAGAGTTGAAATTAAACGCGTCGTTATCAATAAGACTTCCGTCAGCAAGATCTATAGTACCGTCCTGATTTACATCACCGCTGAAAATACAAAACTTTGTTCCCGATAACTGTAGATTATTTCCGTAAGCCTGAGATGCTGACAAAGTAAAATCATAACTCAGTACTCCTCCAAAGACATAAACTTCACCTCCGGCTTTGCTCCAGGTTTCAATACTATTTCTGTGTTTTATAACAATATAGTAATTTGCTGAAGGAGCATTTCTGAATATAAAATTTCCGGTCAGAGAAAGACTGTCTATAATTCCTCTTGCTGAGTCAATATTCTGATATGGAGAATTTATACTTTTCAGATATACTGAAACTGTGTCATTCATATTTAAAGAATTTTGAGATGAATTATAAAAACCTTCCTGTGCAAGAGTAAGATCTAAATTTGTTACGATGCTGCTGATCAGAGGATTGTAGTTGAATATTTTAATATCGTCAACATACCATCCGTCTGCAACTACTCCTCCGTCACTGAAAAGTCTGAATCTTATTTTTAACTGTGACGAAGAATTTGCATATGTTGTAATATCTAAATACTGCTGAGTCCAGTTTGTCATGACACCGTTAAAGGATTTTACAGTCTGCCATGTGGATCCGTTATCGCTTGAAACTTCAACATAACAGTAATCATATCCAGATTCAGTATTATATCTATGCCAGAAGTTAAGAAAAGTTACCGGCGCGGAACTTACATTCAAAGGTAAATTCAGTGTCATTGAGTTATTAGTATTATTTCCATAATTCCCTGTTGGACTGTCAGTAAACGAACTGACAGGTGTATGTGACTGGGAAGTAGTAACTGCCCAACCTGAATTTGCAGTCCATTTACTGAAACTGTTTTCTGCACTGTCAGCTAATGTTATTGAGCCGTTACCGATCAGAATGTATTTCGTTTCCTGATAGACAATATCAGAATCGTTTTGTCTGAATTTTATATCTACAGGAAGAGCTGAATTTAAAGGAACTGCAGGAGAAATAGTAAATCCGAATTCAGAGCTGTCACTCTGAAAAGAACTTAAGTTTGAATAATTAAAACTCGTCATTGGAATATTCAGATAATAACTTGAAGAAGAAACCTCTATTTCTGCATTCTGAACAGATAGTTGTCCTTTGTTTTTAAAAAATAATTTCAAAGTACCCGATTCACCTGCTGAATATATCTGTTTATTCAAATATATAGTTACCGGATAAACAAATCCACCGCTGACAAGGGCAATGTATTGATTTGTAAAAAGCATATCCTCAGCCAGTGGAATAATTTCTGCCTGTGAAGGCCAGAATCCGGTCAGTCCGGTTTCCGGTGTAATTGCAATAATATTATGTCCGATATGAACGGAATCATTATAATACCAGTCATCAGCGCTTCCTCTTACAGCGTAGCCTACTGTTTGTGTCGGCGTTCCGTAAGTATAATTATTGTACTTTGACATATCGGCAAGATACTCATTAAAGACATCGTCATGAGGAGTGGGTGAAGGATCCGACCAGGCCCACGGTTTTATCAAAAGATTTCCATGAGTATGTGAACCAAGTACTGCATTGAAGTTCCTTGAATTAACAAAATTCATAGCAGCCTTTGTTTCCAGTTCTGAAAATGGAGAAGTACCTCTGTACGTTGTACTGGAAGGACTTGTGCTTGATCCGTTGTTTGAAGAATTCCAGTACTGGTAAAGACCGTAATTCCTGTTAAGGTCCACTCCGAAACTCCCGCCGTTATTTTTTCTGTTTTTTCTCCACATTCCCCCGCCATTGGGATTTGTAGACTGGTTATAAAGATATCCGTCCGGATTTAAAACAGGAGTGAAATATAATTCCCTGTTATTCAGAATGTAAGTTGCGATCGGATCCACATTATAATTTTCAAAAAGCCAGTACAAATAAAATATCATATGCTCCATGCTTTCAGGCTCCCTAGAGTGAATAAGTGAATGATACCAAGTCTCTGGTCTTCCAGACTGTAGGTCCGGATTTTTTGTAACTCTTACCGTCCAGATCTGATTGCTTTCTGCTGTAGTGCCTATTGAAAATTTTTCGGAAATAAGTTCCGGATACTCCAATCTCATTGAATCAAGCTTGGCTACAACTTCGCTATATGTTAAAAATCCACCCATTGTTCCGTAAATGGAATGACTTACATTGTAAAGAGAAGCGGATCTGTTTATTGATCTTTGAATTTCATTCTTAGACATTATTGGAAGGTTCTTATAATAATTTTCCCAGTTGGAAATAAGAACTTTATAAGGTACACCTGATTTGTCCAGTAATTTTATTTCACTTTCAGAAAGCCAGACATCTGTATAATCCGGTTTTCTGATTGCATGATCAATTAACAGACCTGCGTCCATAATTCTTCTGGATGCGTCTGCGCCGGTAGATAATATTCTCACATTAGAATAATTTTCTGCCCTGTTTAATGAATGCTGATCCTGTGATATTCCCGGATTTACTATTAAGAGCATTAAAACTGCAGCAGTAAATAATATTTTTTTCATTATAATTTTATTTATTACAAAGCTAAACTATATAAATTTATTAAAATATATAAATTCCCGGAATTTTTATGCTTAATATATTCATGATGTAGTATGGACAAAATAGTTAATTCCAATATCCGAAATTTAACTGCTGTAAAAAATAAGCTTAGCAATTGTATAATACTTTTTGTAAAAAAAAATTACGAGCTGCAAGTATTTAAAAAAACGCAACTCGTAACTCGTAAGAAGTCCGGTTTGCTGTTGGTGATTAAAAAGGTTGCATAAAATTTACTTTTAAAATTATTTGATATTCTAGCAAACTTTTTAAAAACACCTTATGAACAATTAAGAATTAAGAATTAAGAATTAAGAATTAAGAATTAAAAAAATACGAGCTACTAGCATTTATAGAAACACAATTCGTAACTCGTAAGAAGTCCGGTTTGCTGTTGGTGATTAAAAAGCTTGCATAAAATTTACTTTTAAAAATTATTTGATATTCTAGCAAACTTTTTAAAAACGCCAACAGCGGCGAAATTACGAATTACGAATAAAAAATTACGAGCTACAAGTATTTAAAGAAACACAACTCGTAACTCGTAATTAATAACTATTATCTGCTAACTATTAACTATTAACTACTAACTATTAACTACTAACTATTAACTATTAACTACTAACTATTAACTGCTAACTGTCAAGGAGTTATCTTTCCTATAAAATTGAACGAATTATTATCCGCAAACACCGCATCAGCCACATCTACTATCTCATCACCGTTTAAATCCGTCTGCAGATATCCCGATGCAAAATTAAATGCGTCGTTGTCAATATCCGTCCCGTCAGCTATATCAATAACTCCGTCCTGATTCACATCGCCGGAATATACAGCAAATCTCACAGGTGAAGCATCGACCTGAATTACATTATTTCCGAATGTTCCGGATGCGTTTAATGTGAAATCATAACTCATGCTGTTTGAACTGAAACTCTGTGCAGCGCTGCTCCATATCTCCAGTCCGTTCCTGTGTTTTAACTGTAAATAATATCCGTTCCCGTTTACTGCATTACTGAAGTTAAATACCGCCTGACCTGAAGCATTCAAAAACGCTTTGGATGAATCTATTGATGAATATGGAAATACATTACTTCTTAAAATTACTCTCAGTGTATCCTGCGCCATACTGTTCGACCCGGAATTATATAAGCCCTCAATATATGCTGTGAGATTTAATGTAAAACCGGAATTTGAATTCTGAATCCAGTCCATTGTCTTTGAAAAAACACTTGATACAGCTGAATTACTGCCGGAATATCTCAAATCGCTGTATCTGTTTGTCATGTAAAATGTATTGCTGCTGTCACCAAAGTAACAAACTGCAATACTTGAATCATTGTTATTTGAAACAACTGACTTTGGTTTAAAAACTGACACTCCCCCGTTTACAGCCCTGATCAGACCCGGTCTGTTGCCGTTACCCAAATACAGAGAGTCCTGCATTATCCCTGAAAATGAGCCGAGTCCTTTGAATTTTCTTCCGCTCAGAGGAATACTACCCGCCCAGTCATAACTGATATAAGCTGACTTAAGATATTGTCTGTAAAAAACCGTATCCTCAGGTGTTTTATTTACTCCCAGCTGATCGTTATTGGAAATATAATCTGAAAAGATCATCAGCGATTTTTTATTAGAAGGAGTTGAAAAATACAGGAAGGATCTCATCGAATCTCTTAACCATGGAGTATAATCGGCTCCGTTTTTCAAAAGACAATAAACATTCTTCCATGGTCTTAAAGAACCTGTATAATTCATCCTGACTGTATCGAAATTATTTAAGTATCTGCCGTCTGTATTTATCGCTCTTACTATACTGTCGCGGTCTCGTTCGGATTGCCATATTACGCATAACTCCTTTGCAACCCTCGGAGTAATAGTTGTTACTAAAGTATTATTTGAAGAGTTACCGTCGCCGGGTACGCTTCCTGTATAAATTGTTACCGGCTGTTCAATATTTGTAGTGGGAAATGTCCATGGGTCAAATACTACAGTAGCTATTGCAGCGGGTGCAAGGTTGGAAACTGTTTTTGTACTTGTATAACCACCCAAAGGATGAACTCTTGTTACTGTGAATGAAGTAGTCGAATAACCTGCATTAAAAACTTTACATACTGGAGTGAATGTATTTGTACTGAAATACTGATCATATTCTAAAACGGCATCTGCAATACCTACATCTACAAAATGCCTGCCCTCTGTATCAGTCTCTATTGCAAAGTCAAACGCAGAATTATTCTGTTCAACCGGATTAAAATTAAATCCAATAGGAGTAACATATCCGTAATAATTCGCATTACGCCTCAGTACATCATTATTATTCGAATAAAAATTCAGCCCCAGTACAGACGGGTCCGTTTCACCTATAACAGCAGTCTGAACTATACCGGCGTAAAAGTTGGAATTATAAAGAATATATGGTTTTGGATCTGTAATATTAAATGTCAGAAGCGTATTTGCATCTGAAGACTTTAAAATGTAATCATTTGATCTTGCCAACAGATTACCGTTCTCATCGAGGACAACTGCGTAATACATTTGTCCGGCTATATTAGCGGAATTATCTACATTCATTCTGACCTTTGTCACAACTACTTCCCCGTTAGCTCTGTACTTATTCAGAAAAGAACCAACCTGTGTATAATTTATTGCACCGTTTATAACTGTATCCGAATATCTGAATGTATAATAATTTACATTTGATGAAACACTTTTATAATTGTTTGAATTATCCAGATCATTTTCTATATAGACAGAAACATCTGAGCTTCCGTATGAAAAATAATTATATGGATCAAAACTGACGGTCTTGTTTTCATAGGGCATTATGTTTGTCATCAAAGAATCAAGATGAACACTTGATCCGTTTATATCCAGAAATACTTTTAATGAAACAGGACTGTTAGAATTGTTTGTGATCACTGCTCTGATTGTATCCGGAGTTCCGTAATAAAGCGGGATTTTTGATTTTGTAAACACTGCCGTAACTGCAGCATCATATAAATTTCCGGGAGTACTGTCCTGAACGATGAAGTTATCCAGATAAAGGTTATTTGAACAATCATTATCCACTGAAAATTTTAACTGCGTAGTCCCTGCCGGTATGCTCACAATTTTACTCCCCCACTCGGAACTGGACGGAGTAAAGTAATTTTGATTTACCGGAGCTGTTGAAAGCTCTCCGTTAATAGGATCTCCTGACATGGTAGTTATTAAATTAAAATTCATCCCACCGTCAGTTGTACCATAGATCTCCAGATTATCAAATGAGCCATAAGTATAAGCTGCGTAAGCGTAATCAAACAAAAGCTTTGCTCCGGATCCTGCGGGTGAAAAAACCGGAGTTGTAAGAAAATCATTTGGAGTGTAGTTACAATTATAAAGTTCTCTCATTACGCTCCCGGTACCAATTCCGTAAGCGCTGACGGAATTATAGATCCAGTAATTTCCTGTGTTCCAGCCCGCCGGAGGAAATGAACCGGAAAAATTTTCAGATAATAAAGCGGGATTAACCTGCGGAGGCAGTCCTACCTTTATGTTATCGAGATAAAGATTATTCCCGCACTGATCATATGAATAAAAAGAAATCTGTGAAGTATTTACAGGCAGAGATACTGAAATTGTTTTCCATTGCGAACCTGCCGGATAAAACGCAGAGTTCGTCGGAGGAGCAGTTGCAAGCGAATCCTTGTCATAAGTTGCAAGGTATTCCCAAGTTAAAGTCGAATCATTATAATAACTTATAATAAGGTAATCAGTTACATTGCTGATTGAATCACCAAGGGGAGCATAAGCTGCATCAAAAGTAAGAACATCACCCGGCTCTGAAATTGTGAAATAAGATGTTGTAAACTCGTTATAAACCTGCGTACAGCAAAAGTTACAGAAACTTGCGCTGTAATTTCCGGTCCCGTATGAGCTGTAACCTGCCTGCTGCCATCCGTTATATGCATACCACATATCAGGCGGAAAGGTCACCGATTCAAAATCTTCGTTTAATTTCAATCCGGATGAAACCTGCATCGCGCCTGAAAAAGATTTACCCGTTTTATGGTCTGCAGCCAAATCAGGTTTCATTTTATTTAACTGTTCTTTTATAACATTTATTTTTTTCTCAATGGGCCGGGATTTGATTGTTACATCCTGAGCGTATAAACTGATACTAAATGCAAAAAAAATTACAGTTACAGTTGTAAAGATTGATTTTATTGATCTCATATAATAGAGTTTTAATTATTATTTTTCATTTATATTTTCTCAGGCAAATTAAATGACTTTGAACATTTTCGCAAAGAAAATTTAATGTGTTTTTAAACAGACGGATTTACACAATGCAGGCAAATAGTTAGAAATTTATGCAGAAACAAAGATTTTATTTAATTTTGTAAAAAAATTCTAAACAACTACACTCTGAAAAATTCAACGACAATATCGCTTTTAAAACTTATAAAGCCGGAAGAATGGTCGGAATTCCGGAAATTTGTATCATCTTCTTATTTTAATATGGGAAGGAATTATGACGGTCTTGTGAATATTTTATCAAACTTTCATCCGGAATTTGATTCGGATGAATTGACTAAGGAGAATATATACAAAAGACTTTATCCCGGAAAAAAATTTAAGGAAAGTGTTATTAATACTGTTCTCTCCGGACTTAATCAGTTGTGCGATGAGTTTTTTGTAAATCAGGATTTCAGGAATGATCAGCAGCGGGATGTAAGATTATTAAGACAATATTGTAAAAGAGGATACAAACCAAAAGCGGATAAAATTGTATCGAGACTTGAAAAATTTATTGAAAGACCTGCCGTTAATATTCTGGAGTATTTTAAAAGAATGGAGTTATTAGATGCAATGGATATATATTATACAAGTCATGACAAAAGGAGCATGCGGCATCAGCATCTTATAAGATCTCTGCTTAATCTGGATTATTATTTTATTATACAGTCACTGATCTTCAAAAAAGAATTGTCCTCCGGTAATCTCTATGCTGAAAATAAACCCGATGATACACTGCCGTTGAAGATCTACAACGAAATTAATTTTGACAAATTAATAGAATTGATTGAAAAAGAAGACCCGGAAAATTCACTTCTGCTGAGTATTTATTTCTTAATTGTGAAAACTTACAGTGATAAATTCGATGATATTAATTATAATAAGTTAAGAGAGCTTGTTACAGTAAACTTAAAAGTATTTGATTTTGATACATGTAAATATCTGTTACTCAATCTTCAGCTGATAAACACAATGAGGCTGAATGAAGGAAGAAAGGAGTATGAAAAAGAATGGTACGAAATTTCAAAAATTCTTATTGAAGGAAAATTTTATGACAGGGATGAGAACTGGTTCAGGGCTTCACACTTCCGTTCGATAGTTAAAACAGGTATTAGTATGGGAGATATTGAATACATTGAGCTGTTCATAAAAAATTTTACAGAAAGACTGGAGCCAAATCTTCGCGCACCGCTTAAGCATTTCGCTCAGGCAAATGTTTTATTTGAAAAAAAAATGTACAATGAATCCTTAGACAATATTCTAAGAGCTGAACTGAACAATACGCTTTACAAAATTGACGCCAGAAGGTTAACAGCGAAAATTTATTATGAGACTGATTCTATTGAGAACCTTCAGTCATACCTGGACGCCTTTTCTCATTTTCTGAAAAATATCAGGACCATTGATAAAACTATTATCAACAGAAATAAAAGATTCATCAAACATCTGAAGAAATTAATAAGAATAAAAGATTCCGCCCGTGATCAGTATGAATTAGATCTTCTTAAAAATTCAATATTAAATGAAAACGTATCTGAAAAAAACTGGCTTTTGAATAAATTAGCTGAATTTATTTAACTTTAAATTTCAAATGACAAATGATGATAAATGTTAAATGATAAATGATAAATGTTAAATGATAAATGTTAAATGATAAATGTTAAATGATAAATGATAAATGATAAATGATAAATGTTGAATGATAAATAATAAATGACGAATTACAAATCTTAGTTTACAGATATATCTTTTTAATATATCCTAAAGTAAAATTCGAAACTCGTCATTCGAAACTGCTTTTACTAACCACTAACTATTAACTACTAACTATTAACTACTAACTATTAAGGTGTTATTTTGCCCACAAAGTTAAACGAATTATTATCCGCAAACACCGCATCGGCAACGTCAATAATTCCGTCTCCGTTTGTGTCCGTCGGCAAATATCCTGAGTTGAAATTAAATGCGTCGTTATCAATCAGACTTCCGTCGGTCAGATCTATCGTCCCGTCCTGATTCACATCACCGCTGTACATTCCATATCTCACGGGAGAAGTATCAACTATGAGCTCATTGTTTCCAAATACAGTAGTGTCTGTTACATCAAACCTGTAAAACGGAGTTAATTCAGTGAACCTTAATTTACTGGCTGCCCACGTCTCTATGGTATTTCTGTGCCCGACCTGCAGGTAATATTCCTGAAGGTAGTTTATGTTACCGAAGCTTAAAGTCGCCGACCCGGATGTATGATAGAGTGCCTTTGATGAAGACACAATATTATACGTAACTTCAATTTCCCGCAGGTAAGTAAAAATAGTATCCGGTATTAGGGCATTGCTTTCCGCATTATAAAATCCCTGCAGGAGAAATATGAATCCAAAGTTGAATTCAGGTGTTGTCATATTATTAAATCTGATCCCCCAGCCATACAGCCTTCCTATATCTCCGCTTGTTTTATCCCGTACTCTGATACTCCAATCCCCTTTTGTATTTTTGCCGGAGAAAAATGAGTTCATATTATTCAGCGGCTTTATTGCAGAACAAAAGGAACTGTAGTTATTATTCAACGAACTGTCCGACTGATCATCAAACATCAGTGAAAGATTATTATCGGATGAATTCGTTATACTGCCGTCAAATATTATCAGCGAGTCCGGTGATGAGTTCTTAAAAATGGTTATTACAATGTTTGAAATGTTCTGATGATTAAGATGTACGAAGACATCAATATCAGAAATTGTATAATCAAGATAAGTAGCCTGGCTGTTTGTTATTGTTCCTTCAGTTCCTGATGCAGGTATCCTCGTATTAGCCGGTTTAAAATAAAACGCCTTATGATAGTCATCTGACTCTGTGTTCAGCAGAGGAGATCTGGGCTGACCGGGTGTCTGTGCAGGATGGCTGAACCGCGCATCATTTTTGAAATAAAGAACCGGTCCGTCATCTTCACCGTTATCAAATGTATTTCCGTCAAGATTGTAACAGACATTTTTTATTCCGGGCTCTGTATCGTCTGACGCTTCAAGACTTTTAAACAAACGGAAATCAATTTCCCTGTCAGAAAATTCTCTGCCT
>Ga0138256_10003050_pt1 | contig 17902 bp, 15 predicted proteins | sample KNB2016incub_MG_FD_105486 | JGI IMG/M metagenome (GOLD analysis project Ga0138256, IMG submission 105486) | Active sludge microbial communities from wastewater in Klosterneuburg, Austria - KNB2014incub_MG | ecosystem: Engineered > WWTP > Activated sludge > Unclassified | place: Austria... | reverse complement strand
TCGTGGCCGTCGACGGGACGGAGGCGGTCGTCGACCTGACGGACGACGAGGCGGCCGACGATGCGGACGGTGCATCCACCACGTAGCGGACGGACCCCCGCAGTCGTCCGCCCGGGACACCCCGCACCGCCCGCCCCGACCGACCCCCTCAGTCCACCGCCTCGTACGCCCGCACGCTTCGCAAAAGCCGCCACAGCGGCGTGACCGGCGCACCGCGCGATCGATGTGCCGCGCCGATCTCGAAGGCCAGCGACCACTGGCGGCACAGCGTGCGCCACGCCGTCCAGACGCTGTTGCGGGCATCGTAGATGTCCGTCGCCTCGGCCGTGACGCCGTTCAGCTCGACGATGCGGAAGTTGTCCCCGGCCATGAAGTCGGCGATGGACGGCGTCCGCAGATCGTATCGGCCGATGTGGAAGCCCTCGAACGTTCGGCTGACGCGGTCCATGGCCGCCTCGAGGGCGGGCGTCCGCGCCCAGTTGCCGTCGCGGAAGATCGCCCCGCGGGCGTGCGTACCGACCTCGACGAGCAGCACGGATTCGCCGGCGGCGGGCACGTCGTGCAGCCGTTCGGCGTTCGCGGCTTGGTAGGCGCGTGCCATGCACACGGCACGTGCGTCCGAAAGAATGAGCGTCTCGAGCGTTCGCACCCCGTCGCCGATGAGCGTCGGCAGCACCTTCTCCGTGATCGAGAAGATCCGACCCCGCGTCTCGCCGGGGTGGCGCACGTAGAACACGCCGAACTCGTGGCCGGGCGCGAATGCCTGGGCGATGACCGGCCCGTTGACGCGCGTCAGGTAGTCCGCGGCCGCCGCGGTGCTCCGGACGATCCGCACGCCGGCGCCGCGCTGGCCGACGTCCGGCTTGAGGACGATCGGGTAGGTGGTGCCGATGTGGCGAACGAAGGCGTCGAGGGCCGCGAGCCGGGCCGCCGGATCGGCGTCGGGAGCGATCAGGCGGTACGGGGCGACGACGTCGCCGGCCGCCGCGAGGCCGGACAGGATCGCGTGCTTGGACTCGCCGATGAACCCGCCGTCCGGAATGCCGGGGTTGGCCGCCGTGAACACCGTCAGGCCGCGGTGCTTGATGCCGAGCCATAGGATCCAGGCCACGACCGGCGGGTAGAAGGCCCACATCGGCCAGAACTCCCACTGGGTGCAGCGCCGCCACCGGCCAACGAGCCGCCGTCGCACCCGCCACGCCCGGTTCGGCGGGGCGGTCATCGGACGCCGCCGCGGCGCGGGAGCGTGAGGGCCGGCCCGAGGACGGTCGTGCAGGCCGGCCCGGGTCCATAGCGCATCCAAACCCGTTCGGGCTCGACGCCGAGCATTGTCAGGCTGACGGTATGGGCCTCCGGGCGGTGCATGCACACCGAGAAGCCGCCGCGCTCCGGCACGTGCGAGCGCTGGAATGCCTCGAGGCGCGCCAGACGCACCGGACCGTCCAGTCGATCGCCGGCGTCCGGCCGCTCCGCCGCCGGGTCGGGCCCGACGAGCACGTCGTACGTCGCGGCCCGGACCGCCAGCACATCGGCCGTGGCGAATCCCGACGAGCTGATCGGCGGGCGGACGGCCGGCGCGCGCGCGATCGTGAGGCTCCCGCCGTCCCACGTGGCGCGCACCCTGCCGCCGTCCGTGTCGAGCGTCAGTACCTCGAACGGTCGGAAGGCGGCGGCGGTCTCCGCATCCGCGAGTCGCCGGACGACGTCGTCGACGGTGGCGCACGCCATCAGCCGGCGCACGAGCTGGCCGCGGGATGGCCACGGGGCCTCGGCCGCGCGCGTGTCGGCCGACCGTGCGGCGTCGGCGACGTAGTGGTTCAGCAGCCCGACCGTCACGCCATACGCGTTCACGCCGAGCCATGTACCGCCCGCGTCGCGGTCCGTCGGGGCTAGGTACGGCACGCCGTCGCACGCCGCCACGGTCGGCGGGGCGGCATCCCCACGACTGCGGCGCTCGTCGCGATTGAACAGCAGCGCGTAACCGCCGGCGGGGTCGTCGAGCCAGGTGATCGTGCACATCGGGACGGTCGCGAGCGCGGACGGCGGCCTCAGGCGCCCGCGACGGTCCGCTCGGCCTCGCGTGCGGAAGCGGTGTGCCGGCCGGCCGGCCCGCCGCGGTGGCGAAGCGTCGACGGCGCGACGCCGAAGCCGGCGGGCACCTGGATGGCCTGATGGCGCAGAATGTGGGCGATGAGGGCGTAGTGGTGGACGGTGTGGCTGACGAGGAACAGGAGCTCGCGCCGTACCGTCGACGGGCAGCGAGGATCGATCCCGTCGGCGCCCTCCACCGGGCCGCAGTCGATGACGATGTCGACCGACCGGTCGACGTCCTCGGGCGCAACAGCCGCCAGGGCGTTCACGATGTCGAGCAACGCGCGGCGGGCGACAAGTCGGTCGGTCTCGAGCTGTGGATCGCGGTCGCGGGCATCGTAATCGATCAGGCCGGCGCGGTGTCCGTCCAGGAAGCGGGCGTAGTGGTCGATGCAGTGCCGCAGGTGGGCGCCGACGCAGCTGGTGTACACGGGCGGCGCCGTCCGGGTGAAGGCGAAGTCGTCGATCGCCTCCAACAGGTCGATTCCCTGGCGGACGAAGGCGATGTTGGCCGCGGCGAGCGCGACTTCGGTGCTCATGAACCCTCTCCTGAGACGACGGGCACGAACATCGCCGTCACCCGCTCGTGGAGCGCGGCGGCCAATGCCTTGCGGTCCGTGTGCGCCACCCGGTCGGGTCCGAAGGCCAGCGGCGCGTCGATGGCGGCGATGTGGAGCATCGCCCAGAAGTGGGGCGCGAACTCGGCATCGCCCCACCAGCAGACGCTGTCCTTGGCCGGCGGCTCGCCGGGCGGCGTGGCGTACGAGAGCGCGCCGTAGGCCACCGGCAGCTGGAGCGCGGCGGCGGGCTCGAGGACGGGCGATCGGAACGGGCCGACCTGGCGTCCGTCCGTCGAGGTCCCCTCGGGGAACAGGACGACGCCGTCGCCGCGTTCGAGGACGCCGTGGATCGTGGCGTTCACGGACTGGAGGTCGCCGAGGTCACGGCGGTTGATGAAGACCGTGCCGAGCCGTTCCGCCGCCCAACCGATGACCGGCCACGTCGCGATGTCGTGGCGGGCGAGGAACACGGCCTCGAGGTTCGCGCCAAGGACGACGATGTCGATGTAGCTGAGGTGGTTCGTCACGAGCATGAACGGCGCTGTCGGGCGTGCGCCAAGCACCTGGACGCGAATGCCGAGGATGCGGACGACGACACCGCACCAGCGGCGGAACATGCGCTGCCGGAAGCGCCTGGCGGACGGTGTCGTGCGGCCCAGGACGGTCTGGCCGGCGACGAGTCCGCCGTACCCGACGGCGGTGACGGTGACGAGCGCCGTCGCCCGCACGACGGCCCGCGCCCGTCGCCGCCCGGCGAGGGCGGCCGCCGCGATCCGACGTTCGAGCGAGGACGGCGACGGGCGCGGGCGCAGCCGCTTGGCCATCGCCATCCCTCAGCTCCCGAACAACTTGCGGCGCACGCGCTCGTCCATCTCCCGCACGTTCAATATCGTCAAGAAGTCGATCGTCTTGAACGCGCGGTCGATCGCCGGCGGGCCGAGGATCTTGCAGCCGTGATGGAGGTAGATGCGCATGAGCTGGGGGATGTTCACCTCGGGCAAGGTGGAAATGGACTGATCGGGATCGATGACGCACTGATGTGCCGGCTGGGGGCTGCAGCGCCACGTCGGATGCATGAAGCCCTGTGCCTCCAACCAGTCGAGGGCCGCCAGACCCTCCTCCGGATCCTGTGTCGTCAGGGACGTACAGCCGAACATGAAGTCGCAGCCATTGTAGTCCAGGTAGGTGGCCAGCCCCTTCCAGAGCAGGTAGAGCACCCGGCCGTTGCGGTGGTGCGCGGCAATGCACGCCCGCCCGGTTTCGGCGGCGCGCTCGAGCACATCACCCGGCAGCGCGGCGACATCGAACAGCGTTGCGGAGTACCAGCCCAGACCTCTGTCGGCCATCGGCTTCGTGTGGGCGCGGTACGTCCCGACAAGCTGGCCGCCCTCGACGTCGGTGACCATCAGGTGGTGGCACCATGCGTCGAACGGATCGCGGTCGCGACCGGTGGCGAACGACTCGGCCAATCCCTCGCCGAGCTCCAGGTTGAAGATCTTGAACCGCAGTTGGAGGACGGCGTCGAGGTCGGCCTCGTCGCGCGCCCAGCGGACGGAGTACGGACCCGCCCGGAGCGCATCCGGTGGGATCCGCTCCGGCTGGAACGGATAGGCGGGCTCGATCGGAACGGAGGACGAACTCGGCAGGGTCGTCGGGATCGACACGTCGGTGAGCGTCCTGGGCTGACTTGGGAGAGGACCGCTGGGGGGACGCGGCGGAGATATTGTGCCCTATCGCAGGCGCGCGGTGGGCAATTCGGAGACCGGACCCCTATAATGCCCCGTCGCCGGGCGGATCCGCCAGCCGCGCCGAGATGGACGGCGGCGATCCTGCCCCAACGGTCAACGGTACGATGGACGACAACGCTTGCAACTGCCCGAACTGAACTGGAACGACGCCGCCCGCCTCGCCTTCGACGCGATGAGCGACAAGCAGGCCGAGGATCTCGTCATCCTCGATCTGCGCCCCGTCACACCCATCGCCGACTACTTCGTCATCGGCACCGCCGGTTCGACGCGCCAGATGCGCGCCGTGGCGGAGGCCGTCGTCGACGCGCTGCGCGTGACGATGGGGCTCAAGCCATCGATCGTGGAAGGCGCGCCCGAGTCGGGCTGGATGCTCGTCGACTACGGTGGGCTGATCGTCCACGTCTTCGATCCGGAGCGCCGCGCCTACTACACCCTCGAGGCGATGTGGGCCGACGCGCCGCTCGTGGCGCGGATGGCGTAGCGGAGACACCGCGGAGGCATGATGCGGCGATCGGGGGCGCGGCAGCGCTGCGCCCGACCGATCATCTCGCCTTCGGTGATGCGGACGCCATTCCGGCCCGGTGCTCGGCCAGCTCGATCGTCGCGACGAGGACGCAGGCCGTCGTGACCGGCCCGACGCCGCCGGGCACCGGCGTGAGCCAGCCCGCGACGTCCGCCACCGCCGCCGTGTCGACATCGCCGACCATGCGCCCGCCGTCGTCATCGTCCACCCAATTCGTGCCGACGTCGATCACGACCGCGCCGGGCTTCACGCCGTCCGGACCGATGAGCGCCGGCCGCCCGACGGCCACGACGAGCACGTCGGCCGTCCGGGTGACCGCGGCCACGTCGCGCGACCGCGAGTGGCAGATCGACACCGTCGCGTCCGCCTGCAACAGCAGCAGCGCCACCGGCAGTCCGACGGTCTTCGAACGGCCGACGACCACGGCCTGAACGCCGGCCAGCGCGATGCCCGCGTCCGCGAGGAGTGCCATCACGGCGCGCGGTGTCGCGGGCTGCGGTCCGGGCATGCCGCAGATCAGCCGGCCGAGGTTGGCCGGCGTCACCGCGTCGACGTCCCGCAGCGGGTCGATCGCCGCCTGCACCGCCGCCGTGTCGCAGCCGCGGGGCAGCGGCATCTCAACGAGAATGCCGTCGATCGCCGCATCGGCGTTCAGCGCTTGCACGGCGGCGACGACCTCCGCGGTCGTGGCGTCCGCCGCCAGCCGCTCGGCGCGATAGGCGATGCCGGCCTTGGCCGCCGCGACGCCCTTCGATCGCTGGTAGGCGGCGCTGGCCGCGTCGTCGCCGACGAGGAGGGAGACGAGCGCGGGGGGCCGGCCGACCGAGGCGACGAAGCGCTTCGACCGCTCGGACGCGTCGGCGCGCAAACGCTCGGACAGTGCCTTGCCCATGAGCCATGATGCCGCCATGGTGGACGTACCCTTCCTGTGTGGGTTGCGTTATCCTGTGCATGCAGGACAACAGGTTGTGATCGACGTTGTGCTTGGGTGGAGGTCGGGATGCGCGTGAGCATCGATTGGGCCGTCTGTTGTGGTGCCGGCATGTGCGCCGACGCAGCGCCGCGCGCCTTCCGGGTCATCGACGCGGGCGACGGTCGCCGGCGCGCCGTCGTGAGCGGCCCGGCCGCGGACGAAGTGCTTTGCGAGGCGGCGTACGCCTGCCCGACACTGGCGATCCGCCTGATCGACGACGATGGCCGCGCCGTCTACCCGCCGGCGCCCCCGGCGACCGGCGGCCGATGAAAGGCGGCCGATGATAGCTGTCGCGGACGTCGCCTCGCAAGGCCGTGGAACGCTTCGGGCGGCGGCGGCGTCTCATCGACTGCGCGGCCGTCTCGGCCGCGCCGACCGGCCGGGCGTAACCATCGCGTGTCGTTACGCGCATGCGTGCGCCCGCCCTACGACGGGTGCGGGCGTGATGCGATGAGCGAAACGGGCGCAAGCGGGTTCTGGAAGGGCTATCGGGCCGGCAACGGCGCGGTGGAGCCGATCGGTGACGAGGCGCTCGTGCGATGTGTGCTCGAGGGCGACGAGGTCGCGCTCGGGACGCTGTACGGGAACTACGTCGACGCGATCTATCGGTTCATACTCGCTCAAGTCCGCGATCGGGAGGACGCCGAGGATCTGACGGCCGAGACGTTCGCCCGAATGATCCAGGGACTGGCCGGCTTCCGGCACGAGGCTAGCTTCAAGAACTGGCTCTATCAGATTGCGCGCAATGCCGTCCGCAACCACCGGCGGGCGGCGGGCTATCGGCGGACCGTGGCGCTCACGCCGCAGCTGCACGCGGCGGATCACGGTGACGCACCGTCCGATGGGGTCGAGGAGGATGCGGAGGTTGTCGGGCTGCTGCAGCCGTTGCCGCCGCGCTATCGACAGGTGCTCGAGCTCCGGTTCCTGGCCGGGCTGAGCATCGAGGAGACGGCGAATCGAATGGAGATCACCGTCGCCAATGCCAAGGTGCTGCAACATCGTGCGCTCAAGCGCGCGGCCGGCCTGAAGGAGGCCACAGAGGTTCATGCACGACGACGGGCTTGATGCCGAGCGGGATGCGCTGAACGCGGCAGTGGATGCCGTGTTGGCCGGCGCGCCGCTCGACGCCGTCGCCGAGCGGCTGCCGCCTGAGCTCCGCCCTCTGCTCGCCGCCGGCAGCCGGCTGGCGCGGCACCGCCCTTCTGGCGACGCGCTTCGGCCTGGGTTCGTCGTCGGGCTCGGCGAGCAGCTGCGCATGGACTTGCGCCTCTCGTTGTCGGAGACCGCTCCGGCGCCGGTGGATGCCGAGCGGACCGCGCCCGGCGACGCGCCCGAAGCGCGGCGCGCGTCGCCGTTCCGGCCGAAGGACTGGTGGCCCATCGCGCTGGCGGGCGTCTTCTTCGGCTTCTTCGCCGGCGTCGTCGTAAGGTCCGGCGGCGCGCAGCCGGGCGAAGCCCTCTACCCGGTCCGGCGCGGTTGGGAGCACGTCGCGCTGCCGGCCGAACCCGGTACGATCGGCCGCGTCGAGTCGCGCCTTGACCGGGCGTGGCGTCGGTTGAGCGAGCTGCGACAGGCGATCGAGGATGGCAGGACATCGGACGATTCGGTGCTCGCGCTGGTCGACGCACTCGTCACGGCGTACGACGACGTGCTGGCGATCGCCGGCTCCGTCGAGAACGACGGGCGTGCGCTCAGGCGGGCGCGCGCGGACGCCGACGCCGCGGCCAACGAGCTCGAGCGACTGGCCGTCGGCCGGGCATCGCCGGTTGGCGCGGCCCTGGTGCATGCCGGCCGACGATTGCGCCTCGGCGTCGCCGCTGCGCAGATCGTGAACCGAACGGAAGCGCCCGAAGCCGATCCGCCGCGCTTGCTGCCCGGCGGTGAGCGAGCCGTGCCCATCGTGCCGTCGCCGACCGAGGGTGCCGGCCAGGCCCCGCCCTCGCCGGCTCCTTCCGCACCGTCGGAGCGGCCGACGAGCGAACCGACGCGGACGCCCGCACCCGAGCCGACACCGACGCTCGTCACGCCGTTGCCGCCGTCCGCCACTGCGACGGCCGTACCGACCCGGACGCTGCCGCCCGACGAGCCGCCGCCGGCCGCGACGCCCCCGCCGCCGGGGCTGACCGTGACCGTCAGCGGCCCGCTCGCGACGGCCACGCCCCTCCGGCGGACGCCCACGCCGCCGCTCGTCCCGATCGAGCCGACATCGACCACGCGGCTGCCGGACCCACCCACAAGCACGCCGCCGCCGCCGTCGGCGACCGCCACGCGCCCGCCCGTACCGACGCCGACACCCCTGCCCACGCCGACGCGCGACGTCATCGACCCGCCGCCGCCGACGGTCTCGCCGCACACCGCCACCCCTGCCGGCGAGCCGCCGACACCGAAGCCGCCGCCGACCGACGCGTTGAACCCGACCGCGACACCGCCGCCGCCGCAGCCGTCGGCAACAGTGGTCGACCCGGGCGCAGCGAGGGGGGGACGCGGGCGGGGCGTCACCGCCCGGGACGGCACTGCCCGGGACGGCACTGCCTGGGACGGCACTGCGCCGGGTGTGGGCCGACGGCCCGGCCCGTAGCGCTTTGCCTCGGACCGGCGAGGCTTCTAGAATCGCCGCGCGCGCCCTTCCGAATCCTACGCCGCCCGCGCAGCGTCGACCGCGGAGAGGCCGTCCGTGTCCCGTGACCCCGTCCAGAACACGGTCGAAGTCGTGACACCCCCTAACCCGATCGGTCCCCGGCGCGTTAGGCGGATTGTCCGAGGTCCGCACCGGAGCGTTCGGTGAGCGATCCTGCTGACGAGCGCCGCTTGGTCGAGGCGGCCCGCTCCGGTGATGGGCAAGCGTTCAGCGAGCTCTACGAGCGCTACGTGGATCGCGTCTACAGCTTCGTGCTGTTCCGGGTGCGCGACGACAGCGTGGCGGAGGACCTGACGCAGGACGTGTTCGTTCAAGTGCTGCGCGGCCTCGATGGCTACGACTGGCGCGGGACGCTCGCGCCGTGGCTGCTCCGGATCGCGCGCAACACGGTCATCGATCATTGGCGCCGTGTCGGGCGCCGGCCCGAACGGCCCATCTCGGCCGTCGAGTCGGACGAGGATGGCGATGACGAGGATACCCGAATCGGTCGGGTGGTCGATGAGGAGGGGGAAGTGGCGATCGTTCAGGCTGAGGCGATGCTCGATCGTGCGGCGTTCCAGCGCGCGTCGGGCCAGCTGACCGATCTCCAACGCGAGGTCCTGGCGCTGCGCTTCGCGTCCGGCCTCAGCATCCGCGAGACGGCCGAGGCGATGAACCGGAGCGAGGGCGCGATCAAGAACCTGCAGCACCACGCGGTGCGCGCATTGCGCCGCTCCCTCGGCTGGGACGACGCCACGTGACCGATCGACGACCTTTCGGACTTCCCGAGCGCCCGGATCGCCCCAGCCGCGACGCACGGCGCGGCGGGCCTGCGCCGAACGACGCGGACGACGGCGTGGTGCCCGCCGATGCCGCCCAGGTCGAGCGCTTCGCTGCAGCCTGGACGGCCGTGACGAGCGGCACGCCGCTGCCGGACGTGCTCGCCGAACTGGCCGACGACGCCGAGCTCGCTGCGCTCGTCCGGCTTGCCGCCAAGGCGTCCGCAATCCTGCCGGCAACCGTCGGTGAGGCGACGCGCGCCCGGCAGGCCGCCGTGTTGCGCGCCCTCGTCCCGGCGGGCCGTCCGACCACCGACGGCTCCATCTGGACCCGGCGGCTTGGCGGTCGGCGGCAGCTGTTGCTGCGATTGACCGCGGCCGTGCTCGCCGTCGCGCTCGGGCTCGGCTCGTCCGTGGTCGTATCGGCCGATGACGTGCCCGGCGATGCGCTGTACGGCGTCAAGCGGGCCGCCGAGAGCGCACGGATGGCGCTGATCTTCGACCCCGGCCGGCGCGCCGCATTCCATCTCGAGCTGGCCGAAGTCCGCATCGCCGAGATTCGTGCCCTCATCAACCGCGGCCGCAACCCGTCGGCGCGGGTCGTCGAGTCGCTGATCGCCCAGCTTTCCTCGGCCGAGCGCGATGCCGTCAGCGCGCAGGATCGCGCGCTCATCGAGCACGTGCGCCTGGCGCGCGAGGCGGCCGCCCGCTCGTTGGGCGAGCTGGCCGGTCAGGCGCCGAGCGAGGCGGCGCGTGTGCTGACCAGCGGCGTCGCGGCGCTGGCGCCCGCACCGCCGCCGTCGACGGGCCGCCCGGATGCGCACGCCCCGCCGCGCGGCGCGCGTGGCCGGCCGTCGCCGACGGCGGATGCTACGGCGGAGCCGACGGATGTCGAGACGGGCGGCAGCGACACGACGCCGCCGGCCGGCGCGACCGAGCGGCCGGCAACGGCACTGCCGCCCTACGTCGCGGCACCGACGGCGGTGGCCGCAACGGCACCGGCCGGCGACGCGCCGCTGCCGGGCCGGCCGCCGGGTGCGGGCGATGGGGGGTTGCCGCCGAGCGGTGGGTCGGCTGCGCCGACGAGTGCGCCGCCGGCGCAGGCAACGGAAGCGCCGCCGCCGCCCGTCGAGGCGCCGACCCAGGTGAATCCGTTCGCCGGTGAGCGAGCGACGGCGCTGATCAGCGAGCCGCCCCCTGCGACGAAGGTTCCGTCGAGAACCCCCCGGCGTCCGTGATCGCACGGAGGGGAACCGGTCGGCGTGGGGATGCGCGGCGTCCAGGCTTCGGCGGATGCGTCGCGGTGCTCGCCTGTCTGACCGCGTTCGCTGCTCGGGCGGCATTGCGCGCGCCCGTTCCGGTCGCCCCCGCGGCCGCCGCCGCAGCGCGCACGGACCTCTCCTTCCGACTCTATCTCCCGTTCGGCAACGTGTACGTCGATCCGCGCACCCGCGCGACGCAGCTCGCGGCCGCATCGCGCACGCCGCGCACACCGACCGCCACCGGATCGCCGACCCGCGCCGGGACGACGACGCCCACCCGACCGCCGTCCCCGACGCCTTCACCACCCGCGACCGTCGGCTCGCCGACACACACGCCCGCCGGCCCGACGGGGACGCGGACGCTCCCGGCCACCGGGTCGGCGACCGCAACCGCCGGAACCGCCGGCCCGGTGCCGCCGACGCCTTCGCCGACTTCAAGCCCGACGCCCCTCTTCACGACGCACGACCCGTCCACGGATCGGCTGGCGCCACGTGCCGCCGGGCGCAGCGGCGCCACGTCCGTTCGCTTCGATGCGGCTGCGCGCGGCTATCGCTTCACCCTTGCCGGCGACGCGCAGCCCAGTTGGTCGCTCGACCTCACGCATCCCGACGTGCAGCGCGGTCGCATGAGCCTGCGCGAGATCTCGAGCGGTCGGTATCCCGCGGCCGGCGCCGGCCTCTACTACCGGACGCTCGAGGACGAGGTCGTCGAGCCGCGGCTCTTTCTCCTCGACTGGACGGTCGAACGCCTCGAGCACGCCGTCGTCGGCGGATCCGTCCTCGTCACGGTCACCGAGCGACTCGAGAACGTCGAGCATCGCAAGCGCTATACGCTCATGCCCGTCGGGCGGTCGATCGCCCTGCGAGCGGAGAGCTTGGACGGATCGGGCGATGCCAGCGGGCGCTATGCCGGCTTCACGGCCGGCGATATCGAGGGCGGGCGGACGGCGGTCAGCGTCCGGGTGCCGTACATGGACAGCGTGCCCGTGACGTTCGTCGACGGCAAGTGGTTCACCAGCGCGCTGCTGGACATGCCGCAGTCCCACGCCAACGCGCTGGCGGCGCGCGGTCCGGCGCCGAGCGGCGGGGGCTACGCCAACGAGCTCGCTGCGTTCTACGACCCCGACGCCCTCGGCCTCGTGCGCGCCGTCGACGAGACGGTGTGGTTGACGTGGTCGGCCGATGTCGCGGACACCTTCGCCGAGCCGCCCGGCCCGGTGGCGCCGCATCGTGCCGCCAACGTCGGGCGGCTGCATGTGACGCTCGTCGCGGATGCCGTGCCGCCCACCGTCCGACCAACGTTTGCCGACCGCACCGGCTACGTGGGCGCCCTGCGCGCGCTCGGGGTGACCGAACTCGTCCTCCACGTGCCCGAGTGGCGCGCGTTGGACGGATTGCCGCCGGCAGCGTGGCCGCCCGACGGCGCGCGGGGCGGCGAGGACGCGTGGCGGGCGCTGGCTGCGGCCGCGGCAGTGGCGCCGTCGGCGGCGTACACGCTCACGACGTCAGGCTGCCCCGAGCGACTCAACGCCGCCTATCGCACGACGGAACGCGTGACGGGCCGCGACGGCTTGCCGAAACAGATGGACGTCGGCCTCGCCTGCCGGGATGGGTCGACGGTCCCGCGCTTCCTGCTCCCGCCGACGGGAGCCGCGCGCCAGTCGATCGAGGATTCGGACCGTTGGACGGCGGCGGGCGTTCGTGCCGTTACGCTCGACGTCCTCGGGGCATGGAACCCGGCCTTCGGCTGGCCGGGCGCCCCGGACAGCAACCTGGACTTCGACTCCAGCCCTCGCCATCCGGGGGCCATCGGTGAGAGCGTCGCGGCGCACAGCCGCCTGTTCGCCGACCTGCAGCGCCGACTCGGCGCCGTGTGGGCCGACGGGGCGCACGGCCCGTGGACGGCGCGCTATGACACGTTCTATCTGGGCTACCTGGATGGGGTTGCACGCAGCCTCTCGACCGGCCAGTTCGACGACAGCGCCGGCGCCGACGTGTCGGTTGTGCCGGACTTCGTCCTCCAAACGGCGCGGCCCAAGGCGATCGGCTACGGGCTCGGCACGATCGAGCGCTTCTTCGGGGCGGCGCGTCCGGCCGGCCCGCTGACGGCCGCCGAGCGCGATGCGTGGCGCGCCACCGAGCTGGCGTTCGGACATGCCGGGGCGTGGCTGTCGTCCGGCGTGGCACGTCCGATGGGCGCCGGCGCCTGGGCGGGCGACCCGGCGTCACCGTTGTCGTTGGCCGAGGAGGTCAAGGACTACCACCTGTTCCTGCCGCTCCAGACCCGCTATCTGGAGGCGCCGCTGCTCGGCGTGGCCTACGTCGGCCCGGACGGCCGCGAGCGAGCGCTGGCAGCGGCGCTCGTCGATGGCCTCGACCTCATCGGTCCGCGTCTCGTGCTGCGTTACGGCGGGCCGTACGCGATGACGGTCTGGGTCAACCTTGGGGATGGGACGTGGCCCGTCGTCCACGACGACCGCGTCGTCGACCTGCCGGCAGACGGCTGGCTGATCGACGGTACGGATGTCGACGGTTACAGCGCCCTCGTCGACGGTCACCGGGTCGACTACCTGCGCTCCCCCCAGTGGACGCTGACGGACGGCCGAGGCGTGGCAACGGCGTTCGAAGACGGGTCGACGGCGACGTGGCTGCGGATCGCCCGCGCGGATGGCCGGGTGATCGAAGGGCAGGCGGATGGGGCCGTGGGCATCCGCCCGAACGTGGGCATCCCCCCGTAGGGACGACGCATGCGTCGCCCCTACAGGACGGGTTCGGGGGCCACGGGCTCCGGCACGTCGAAGACCAACTCCGACCCGTCCGGCGCGATGTCGACGACGACGTGGTCGCCGGGCTGGATCGTGCCGGAGAGGATCTTCTCCGAGAGCGGGTCCTCGATGAGGTCCATGATCGCGCGGCGCAGCGGGCGGGCGCCGAACTCGGGGTCGTAGCCTTCCTCGAGGACCTTGTCCTTGGCCCCTTCCGTCACATGAATGGTGACCCGCTGGGCTTCGAGCCGCGGGCCGATCCGCTCGAGCTGGACGTCGACGATGTGGCGCAGGTTGTCGCGGGTGAGCGGCCGGAAGACGAGCAGCTTGTCGACACGGTTCAGGAACTCCGGCTTGAAGGTCCGCTTGAGCTCATCGATGACCTTGTCCTTCATGACGTCGTACTCGGCCGTCAGGCGGTCCTGATCGTCCTTGGCGGCATTGAACCCGAGCACCTGGTGCTTGTTCAGCTGGGACGCCCCGACGTTGGAGGTCATGATGATGATCGTGTTTCGGAAGTCCACCTTGCGGCCCTTGGCATCCGAGAGGTGGCCGTCCTCCATGATCTGGAGGAGCATGTTGAAGACCTCAGGGTGCGCCTTCTCGATCTCGTCGAGCAGCACCACTTGGTACGGGCGGCGGCGTACGGCCTCGGTCAGCTGACCGCCCTCGTAGTAGCCGACGTAGCCGGGCGGGGCGCCGACGAGGCGCGCCGTGGCGTGGCGCTCCATGAACTCGCTCATGTCGATCTGCAGAAGCGCGTCTTCGCTGCCGAACATGAACTCAGCCAGCGCCTTCGCAAGCTCGGTCTTGCCGACGCCCGTCGGGCCGAGGAAGATGTAGACGCCGATCGGCCGATGCGGGTCCTTGAGCCCGGCACGCGCGCGGCGGACGGCCTTCGATATCGCTTCGATCGCCTCGTCCTGACTGACGATGCGGGCGTGGAGCGTCTGCTCCATCTGCAGCAGACGCTCGCTCTCTTCCCCGGCGATCCGCACGACGGGCACGCCGGTCCACATCGCAACGACCTCGGCGATGTCCTCTTCGGTCACTTCGAGCTGGTCGTTGGACGCGTCGCGCATCGTCTCGATCGTGCCCGACAGCTCGCGCTCCCGCTCGCGCAGCACGACGGCTTCCTCGTAGCGCTCCTCGGTGAACGCTTTGTCGCGCTCCCCCTGCAGGCTGCGCAGGTTCTCGAATGCCTCGTGCAGGCCGGGCGTGTCGGGCAGCTTGTACATCCGCACCCGGCTGGCGGCCTCGTCGACGAGGTCGATCGCCTTGTCGGGAAGGAAGCGGTCCGTGATGTAGCGCGCCGCCAGCTGGGCCGCGGCCGCCAACGCTTCGTCGCGGATCTTGAGGTTGTGGTGCTCTTCGTAGCGCGGTTTGATGCCGCGCAGGATCTGCACGGTCTCCTCGACGCTCGGCTCTTCGACGAACACGGTCTGGAAGCGCCGCTCGAGCGCCGCGTCGGCCTCGATGTAGCGGCGGTACTCGTCGAGCGTCGTGGCACCAATGCACTGGAGCTCGCCGCGGGCGAGCGCCGGCTTCAGCAAGTTGGCGGCGTCCACGCTCGAGCCGGCTGAACCGGCGCCGACGAGCATGTGTAGCTCGTCGATGAACAGGATGGCGTCCGAGCCCTTCAGCTCGTCGACGACGCGCTTCATTCGTTCCTCGAACTGACCGCGATAGATCGTTCCGGCCACGAGGCTGCCGACGTCGAGCATGAAGACGCGCTTGTCCCGCAGCTGGGCGGGCACGTCGCCCTCGGCGATTCGCTGAGCGAGGCCCTCGACGATGGCGGTCTTGCCGACGCCGGGCTCGCCGATGAGCGCCGGGTTGTTCTTCGTGCGGCGGCTGAGGATCTGGATCACGCGCTCGATCTCGCGCCGCCGGCCGACGACGGGGTCCAGCTGGCCCTCCTCGGCCTGTGCCGTGAGGTCGGTGCCGAGCTGGTCCATCATCGGCGTCTGCTGGCTCTTCTTGGGGCGCTCGACCTTCTCGCGGCTCGGCGTCTGCATGATCGCCCGCGTGGTCTGCATCCGCACGAGTGAGAGGTCGCAACCGAGGTCCTTGAGGACGTCGATCGCCAGCCCGCCGCCCTCGCCGATCAGGCCGAGGAGCAGGTGCTCGGTGCCGATGTACTGGTGGTTCATCCGGCGCGCCTCTTCGACGGCGCGCTCGATCACGCGCTTCGTGCGCGGGCTGAGGCCGGTGGTCTGGCCGGGCGAGCGGCGGCCGGCGCGGCGGCTGGACTCCTCGATGATCCGCCTGACCTGGACCGGGTTGACGCCAAGGTCGCGCAGCACGCGTGCCGCGACGCCGCGCTCCTCCTGCACGAGCCCGAGGAGCAGGTGCTCGGTGCCGATGTAGCTGTCCTGGAGGCGTCGCGCCTCCTCCTGTGCCAACATCAATACGCGGCGCGCACGTTCGGTGAACCGATCGTCGAACTTGGCCATCCTCGATCCCATCTAACCGGCGGGGGTGGAGGGCGCCCCCCCACCCCCGCGATTATTGTGTCGATTCGTCTAGACCCGCCGACGTTGTGTTACGGATCCCCTGTCATCCGTGACCGGCGCGGCGGACTAGGCCTCATCCTCCATCGCCGCCGGCGCCAGCTCGGGCTCGGCCGCCGGCTCAGCCGTCTCGCCGGCTTCAACGGCCGCCTCGGCAACCGGTTCATCCGCCGCCTCGACGACGACCGTCTCCACCTCGGCCGGCGCGTCGGTCACGACGTCGGCCACGTCAGCAACGTCGACCGCTACGTCTGCCGCAGCCTCGACCGGAGTCGCGATCGGCTCGACTGCCGCCGTCACAGCCTCGACTGTCGTCGCGGCCTCCGCGGCAGCCGGCGCGGTCTCTGCGACAGCCGGCGCGGTCTCTGCGACAGCCGGCGCGGCCGCTTCCACGACCTCGCCAGCCTCGACGACCTCGTCCGTGGCGATGACGAGGTCATCGTAGGCCACGTCCGCGCGCTTCAGGCTCAGGCCGATGCGCTTGCGGTCCGGATCGACGCGGATGACGCGGACCGTCACCTCGTCGCCCGGCTGCACGATCTCACCGGCCGGCTTGCTCTCGTCCGAGAGCTCGGACACGTGGATCAGGCCTTCGATGTCGCCGTCGAGGCGAGCGAAGGCGCCGAAGTCGGCCAATCGGGTGATCGTGGCGGTGACGACCTCGCCGACGACGAACCGCTGCTCGATATCGCTCCACGGTTCGGGCATGAGCTGCTTCATCGACAGCCCGATGCGCTTGCGGTCGCGGTCGACGCTGATGACCTTGACGGTCACCTTGTCGCCCAGGTGGAGCACCTCGCTCGGGTGGTTCACCCGGTTCCAGGCGAGCTCCGAGAGGTGGACGAGGCCGTCGGCGCCGCCGATGTCCACGAACGCACCGAAGTCGGCCAGGCTCGTGACGATGCCGGTGAGCACCTGCCCATCCTCGAGCGACGTCAGAAGTTCGCTCTTGGACGACTTGCGGCGCTCGCGCATCGCGGCGAGCTCGGAGAGGATCAGCCGGTTCTTGCGGCGATCGATCTCGATGATCTTCAGCCAGATCGGCTGGCTGACGAGCAGCGCCAGCGGGCTTTCGCCGCTGCCGTCGATCTGCTCGCGGCTGAACCCGTGTCTGCGGTCGATCTGCGATGCCGGCACGAAGCCGCGCACCTGGCCGACGTAGACGATCAGGCCGCCCTTGTTGTGGCCGCTGACGTTCGCTTCGAACGACAGGTCGCCCTTGTGGAGCTCTTCGGCCTGGTCCCAGTCCTGCCCGATGCGCGCCTGCGACAGCGAGAGCACCAGGTTGCCCTGCCGGTCCTCGGGGTTGATGATGAGGCACTCGACCTCATCACCCACCTGAAGCCCGGCGATGTCGTCCTTCGTCATCGCCGACATCTCGCGGCTGGAGAGGATGCCCTCCCGTTTGCCGCCGACGTCGATCAGGACTTCGTTGTCGCGGATGAGCGCGATGTGGCCATTGACGATGTCGCCCCGCTGGAAGCGCTTCCCCTGGTCGTCGTACGACTCGAGGAGCTCCAGCATCGGGTGGGGCATTGCGGATGTGGTTGTCGAAAATGGGTCGGTCATTCAGTCTTCCTCACACACAGAGATGCGCGCGATTATACCGCATCGGGCAGTCGCTGCATCAATCCGAGGTGAGGGGTCACGACTTGGCGAGCGCGATCGCCTCGATCTCGACCCGTGCTCCGCGCGGCAGCGCCTTGACGGCGATCGTCGAGCGGGCGGGCGGCGCGCTTGGAAAGAAGTCGGCGTACACGGCATTCATCGCCTGGAAATCGTCCATATCGATCAGGAACACCGTGGTCTTCAGCACGCGATCCGGCCCCGATCCGGCAGCGTCGAGGACGGCCGCCAAGTTCGTCAGCGCCTGCCGCGTCTGGACGCTGACATCGCCGTCGACGAGCTGGCCGGTGGCCGGATCGATCGGCACCTGGCCGGAGCAGAAGACGGTCAGGTCGACGCGGATGGCCTGGGAGTACGGGCCGATGGCGGAGGGTGCCTTGTCGGTGGAGATGACGGTGTGGTGGTGGCCGACGCCGGGATCGATGATGCGGGGGAGGTCGGGGGG
>Ga0138256_10003049_pt1 | contig 17913 bp, 19 predicted proteins | sample KNB2016incub_MG_FD_105486 | JGI IMG/M metagenome (GOLD analysis project Ga0138256, IMG submission 105486) | Active sludge microbial communities from wastewater in Klosterneuburg, Austria - KNB2014incub_MG | ecosystem: Engineered > WWTP > Activated sludge > Unclassified | place: Austria... | reverse complement strand
TGTCGTAATTCGCCCCCAGCAAATCGAGGGCAAGGCGTTCGCGCAGATCCATGGACAACCTCTCGGCGATGGCCGCTCCTGAATCACCCCGCGGCCGGCGTCGATATTGACCCAGATCATGGCCGGCGTCCCGCTCTGGCGAATAGCCTCTCGCGCATTCAGGAGACGGTCATGACCGAAGATCAGGAGAAGCTGGCGCTGGAAATCCTCGGAAAATCGCTGGATATCACCGTGGCCACGATACGGCCCGATGGCTGGCCGCAAGCAACGACCGTCAGTTTTGTCAGCGACGGCCTCGACATCTATTTCGGGACCGACGCAAACAGCCAGAAGTCTGCCAATATCGCGCGGGACAGCCGCGTCTCCGTCACCGCCAATGCGCCCTATCGGACCTGGGATCAGATTCGCAGCCTGTCGCTCGCCGGTGAAGCCGCCTTTGTCACCGAGCCTGCAGAGATGACCCGTGTCGGCGAATTGATGCTCAAGCGCTTCGGGGATGAAATCGCCAAACAAACCTCGATCGACATGTCGCAGACCCGGATCGTTCATATCCGTCCGAAAGTGCTTTCGATCCTCGACTACTCGAAAGGCTTCGGCCACAAGTCCGATCTTGTTCTGGCTTTGCCAGTATAGGCGGGCCGACAAAGCGAAAGGGCGGACCTTGCGATCCGCCCTTTCTTGATTGGGTCAGTCCGTGGGCCAGGAAAGCTAAGCAGCTTTCTCCGCCATGGCGGCTGCCACACGGGGATCCGGATCGCGCAGCACATAGCCGCGGCCCCAGACGGTTTCGATGAAGTGATCACCACCGGTCGCCTGCGCGAGTTTCTTGCGCAGCTTGCAGATGAACACGTCGATGATCTTGAGTTCCGGTTCGTCCATGCCGCCGTAGAGATGGTTGAGGAACATCTCTTTCGTGAGCGTCGTCCCTTTGCGAAGGGAGAGAAGCTCGAACATCTGATACTCTTTGCCGGTCAGGTGAACGCGGTTGTTGTTCACTTCGACGGTCTTGGCATCGAGATTGACGATGATGTCGCCAGTCCGGATCACGCTCTCGGCGTGGCCTTTCGAGCGGCGCACGATCGCGGTGATGCGGGCAATCAGCTCGTCCTTGTTGAAGGGCTTGGTGAGATAATCGTCAGCGCCGTAGCCGAGCGTTTTCACCTTCGCTTCGATGTCGGGGTTGGCCGACAGGATAAGGACGGGCGTATTCACGCGCGACAGACGAAGCTGCTTCAGCACCTCATAGCCAGAGATGTCAGGCAGGCCTAGATCCAGGATAATGAGGTCGTATTCGTAGACCTTACCAAGGTCGACGCCTTCCTCACCCAGATCGGTGGTGAAGATGTTGAAGCCTGCCCCTTTCAGCATCAGTTCGATGCTGCGAGCGGTCTGCTCATCATCCTCAATCAACAAGACCCGCATATGCGTCTCTCCCGAATCGCGGTTGCCTTGCGGCGGTATTAACCCTCGCATTAAGGCGGCCAAAAGGTTAACGCTTAGTGTCCGCCAGACACGGCGGATTCATAAACATTACCCTGATTCCATGAGTCTCCTAGAGTGGAAAAAGTCCAATGTTAGCGGCTTTTGCATGGTTAACGCCTCCGAAACCCGGATCGGGCTCTGATCAAATTTCCGAAGGCCGCCGGCCAATCTTAACAACGGGCTTTGATCCATGCTGGCGTCCGCCATTCGCGACCTCAAAGCCCTAGAGCCCCGCTGTTATGAAGGCAGGGTGACGGCGCTTGAAGGGTTGCGGATCGAGGCGGCGGGGCCGGCGCAGGCTTTGCGGCTGGGGGCGTCGGTTCGTTTCGTGGATGAAGCGGGGCCCCGGGGGGAGCTGGTTGGTTTCGAGGGCGATCGGGCGATCCTGCTGGCCTGCGACCCTCTGGACGGGCTGGGGCCGGGCGCGCCGGTTCTTTTTACATCGGGCCTAGACACTGTGCGGCCGTCCGATCAGTGGCTGGGGCGGGTGATTGATGCGTTTGCGGAGCCTCTGGACGGCAAGGGCCCGCTGCGTTCCGGCTGGAAGCCCCGGCAGGTGAGGGCGATCGCTCCCAACGCGCAGATGCGGGCGCGGGTCGACCAGAAGATGGCATTGGGTGTGAAAGCGGTAGACGTGTTTGCGCCCTGTGCGCGCGGACAGCGGCTTGGCGTGTTCGCGGGATCGGGCGTCGGCAAGTCGACCATCATGTCGATGCTGGCGCGTGGCGCCGAGGCAGATGTGATCGTCATCGGGCTGATCGGCGAGCGTGGCCGGGAGGTTCGTGAGTTCATTGAAGATACGCTTGGGCCGGAAGGTTTGCAGAAATCCGTCATTGTCACGGCGACATCGGATGAAGCTGCGCCGCGACGCCGTCGCGCTGCCTGGCTGACGCTGGCGGTCGCCGAACATTTCCGCGACGAGGGGAAGCAGGTGATCTGCTTCCTTGACAGCGTGACGCGGTTTGCGATGGCGCAGCGTGAGATTGGTCTGGCGGCCGGCGAGCCGCCCACGACGCGCGGGTATACGCCTTCGGTGTTCGCCGAGCTGCCGAAACTGCTCGAGCGGGCGGGGCCGGGGCTCACGGTTGCTGATGGCGAACCGCAGGGACACATCACCGGACTCTTCACCGTGCTGGTCGATGGCGACGATCACAACGAGCCCGTTGCAGATGCCGTGCGCGCCATTCTGGATGGACACATCACGCTGTCGCGGCACATCGCGGAGCGGGGGCGGTTCCCGGCGGTGGATGTGCTGAAGTCGATTTCGCGTCTGCAGACGCTGCTTCAGGGACCGCGAGAAAAGGCGGTGGCCAGCAAGGCGCGCAAGCTCATCGCGCTTTATTCGAACATGGAAGAGCTGGTGCGCATCGGCGCGTATGTGAAGGGCGCGGATGCGGAAGTGGACGAGGCCGTGCGCCTGTGGCCGCTGATCGAGGCCTTCCTGCAGCAGGACGTGCATCAGGTGACGACACCGGATGATGCTATTGCCGCACTGGAGGCGATCCTGACGCCGCCAGCTCCCGTTGCCGCGACGCCGACGGGCAGGAGAGCCGTTAAATGAAGTCGCTTCACACGCTTCTCAAGGTCGCTCAGCGGCGGATGGACGAACTCGGCGTTGAGGCCGCGAAGGTCCAGGTGCAGGTCGAGGAGTTGCGGGCGAAGCAGGCGGCGATTCTTGCGCGTGAGAAGCAGGAGATTGCGGCTGCGGCGGGAAACACGATGTTCGCTTCGATGCTTCCGGCATATCGCCTGCGGGTAAAATGGCAGCTCGATGAAGCGCAACAGCAGGTGAAGGCGCACGAAGGCGTTCTGGAAGGCATCCGCGCTAAACTGCAGGAAGCCTATGTCGAGAAATCGAAATTCGAGCAGCTGATCGAGCAAGAATCCAAGCGCGTTTCGACCGAGCGCGCGGCGCGGGAGCAGGCGATGCTCGACGAGGTTGCGATCAACCGCGCGGGCTCTGCAGGCAAGTAGCTATGCGTTATCGCTGGAGGGTTCGCTGGCGGCCGAAGCGTCGCGGCGTGTCTTGGCGAGGCCGGTAACGATGCCGAACCGCAGCAGAAACGGGCTTCACGGCGATACAGTGACGCGGAAGATGCGTGCGTCAAACAAAACACCTCCGGACATGCCCACGGCGCCCTGGGTCTTAGGCCCAATGACCGCATGGTGCGCCCCTAGGCAGCGCTGCGGGTTGAATGCCTCAACGCGTCGGCCATTTCCGACCAACGTCCGTAGGCCGGCCGAGCTTGCGCATCACCCATGTAACGCCGGCCACAACAAGCAGCGCCGCAACGGCGAAACCAATCAGCTTGAAGGCGAGGCCGACGACCAGGCCGATGACAACAACGGCAGCGGCGATGAACAGGAAGGCGTACACAATCAGTTTCATGACGGGTTCATTTCAGGCATTGCAGATTGAATGCGTAGGCTTGGGCTGGGTTCCTGGAGCGTGGCGCTGGGAGCCCCGCCTGAACGGTGATTTGTCTACGGGCTTCGCTGCCACCATGATCCTTATGTTCTGCGCCGGAAGGAACATCGCCGGCGCAACACCGCTGCGATATTGCAGATCCGCGCAGATGACACATCCGCCGGGAAGCGCACCAGGGACGCCCGCGGCCTCCATCTCGATGTAGGCCAGCGCAGGCGGCCGGCCACTGCGCCGCGCGCCGCCAGCCACAAGCGGCAAAGGGTGCCGATCCATCCGCCGGAAGCGCAAATTGGCCTTCTCTCGCCAGCCTCCGCCAGGTCGTCAGATACTGCGGTGCGACGCCATGCCGATCAGCCACTTCACGAACCCGGGGGCCGGCAACCAGCGTTTTGGCCACGATCCGCGCCTTCACCTCGTCCGGCCACTTTCGTCGGCCGGTCGGACCTTCGAGGATCTCCAGCCTCGAAACGCGCTCATCGTTTGTTTGCAGGAAAGTTTGCAGCGTTTTCTGCAAAGATGAACTCCAGCGTTTCGCCAACGATGGAGTTCAGCGGCGGCCCGCGGAGGCAGCTCAATCCGTGGGGGCTCGCACCGGTGACAGTGCCGACAACAGCACCGAGATTGTTAAAGCTGCACGCGCCACCGCCGCGTGATCGCGCTATGACTGCTGCAACACCTATTTGGGCGGGGTGAAGACCCAAAAGCGGTTCAGCAGGAAATTGACCGTCAGTGAGACGCCTGCGCCAATGACGATATAGACCGCCGCCAGCAGCGCCTCGGGATCATAGATCGCCTCCATCGCCGCGATCACGCCGATGCGCGCCGTAAACGCCGCCGCCAGCGCCGCCATGTTCCGCACAAACCGTCCCGCGGATGCGCGCGATTCCGCACGCCTGAACGTCCAGTGCTCGTGCACAAAATACGCACCCACGCCCACAACGATGAAACTGATCCCCGCGGCAAGCCAAACCGGCAGGCCCAACGCCTCGCGCAGGATCATGGCCAGCACCAGATCAAGCGTAAACGCGCCGAATGCGGCAATGAGATAGCGGCCAGGCTGGTTTACGGCCGGCGGCATATCCTGCGGAAGATCACGGCTTGCCTTTGCCAATCGTTATCCCGCCCTGTCCGCCGCCGGTCCCGCCGGAAACCGGGATTGGAATGTCGTCAACATGACCGGGGCAAACGCAAACATAGCTAACGCCAGCGACCAGATGATCCGCGCCTGGTAGCGATTGTTGACACTCGACAGGACGCCACAGATCGCCGCATTCGCCAGCATCATGAGAGCAATGAAGAACGCGGCCCGCAGGAGGGTCCGATCCGAGTCAGACATGCCAGCCAACGAACTCTTTCCGATCGAGAACAACCAAACAGCAAAGACGGCGAACACTGGAAGCACCAGCAGATTGACCCATTGGACAACTGAACTCCAGAAGTCGCCAAGGGGCGGCGACACACAGTTGCCTGCTGTTTTGCACGCTTGAGCCCCCGGTATCAGGCGCAAGATGCCATCGGCGTTCCAGGCGTCTGTCTGCGCAATGGCCGCAACGCCGTAGTGGATTTCTTGCAAACCTGCGGCTGTAAGTTGCTGTAAGAAGTTCGCGACCGACGCGGCAAGCTGCGCGCCTGGATCGGCCGTTATCACCGCAAGAACAAACCGCACTTCCTCTGCGCTAAGGGCAGCGCGAAGTTCATTGTCCGCTGTCTGGAAGCCGCCCGCACGCGGCTCCCAGAGGAAAGCGTCGTGATTGTAGAAGTCGATGCCCGCATAGGCGCAGGCGGCAAATGGCCGTGCACCGTCCACACAATGCTTGGCCAGATAGGCTTCGCCCGTGCCGTCGCCGAGCAATCGCGCCATGAGATAGGGTGGCGAGCGCACCTGATCTCCCGAGATAAACTTGACGCTGGTCACATAGGCCGCGTTGAACGCAACCGCCGCAATTGCGATGCCCGCGACAGCACCAAGACGCCCAAGCAACGTCTGGATGGGCTTGCGTTCGACCAGCATGATCAGGGTCGCGGCAATCAACGCGCACACGACAAGCAGTAGATTTGTCGTATGCAGTGTCGCCATGATGAATGATCCGCCGACAAGGAGGATATTCTCGATGCGGCCAGCCGGCCTGAAATAGAGAAAAATGGCGAGCGCAAGGACGAGGCTCCCGGCAAACACATCGGGCATCATGAATGCAGCGTGGAAGCCAAGGCCGTTCAGTAACGACAGCGCGCCAGCAATCAGAAGGATAGGCCGCCAGCGCAATGCACCCCGCGCGAGCTGCCAGAACCTTACGATCAGGAGGGCGCAGATCACTGACTGAATCGCGGCGACTACCCACAGACTGGTCAGGACGGAAACAAAATAGAGAAAGAACGAGTATGTCGGCGCGCGTCCACCCGCCAGTGCGGCGAGGCCGCCGCCAGCGTCCGGCGTTGCAGCTGGTCCTGCAGCGGCGACCGGTGCGGCCATGTCGCTTGGTGCGCCCGTGCCGCCGAAGAGCGTCTCGAAGATGCGCTGCCCGACCGTGAAATACTGATCGCTGTCAAAGAAGATGAACGGGCTGCCGTTCACGATCGCCGGGATCATGAGGATCAGGACGACCGCCGCCGTGATGCCAAGAAATTGCCTGGCGCCTTCGCTGATCTTCATCGCTGTCAACGATCCGCTTTCTCGGTCGAAGCTATCAATCTTCCCGCGTCGCGATTTCCGTGCGTATGAACGGAATGTCGAGGATACCCTGCATGAAGGCAAGGAAACCCAACTGCACGCCGATCACACCAAGGCTCAGACCCGTGATGACGATGCGCGGCGTCTGTACGCGATCGAGATCGCCAAGGCCAACTGACAGCCACATCCAGACGGCTGAACCAAAGATGGCAAGTCCTGCAGCGAGAACGAGGACCGCCAGCCGCGCGATGTTGTCCGTTGTCGACATGCGTCTTAGCCAGTTCGAGCGCGTTCCCGGCGGCAGCATTCCACTGGACAATGCATACGTGCGTGACAGCACGCCGAAACTAACGATCTGCACGCCCGCAATCACCATGAAGCAGGCAGCGGTGAATGTGTTGATGTCCAGCACCGGCCCGCCACCCGGCAAGGCGGACGCGCCGAACCAGAGCAAAACGCTAAGAACCATGCCGATCAGCGTCAGCAATCCGCCTGGAATGAAGAACAGCCATTTCGGACTGTACATCAGCAGAAACTTGAGGTGCCGCCATCCGTCGCGCCAGCTCTTCAGGTGCGGCGGGCGGTTGCGACCATCCGGTTTTAACGTCGCCGGAACTTCCGACATCTTGATCTGGGCCAGCGAGGCGCGAACGACCATTTCGGACGCGAATTCCATCCCGGTGGTCCTTAGATTGAGCTTGCGGATCGATGCCGTGTTAAAGGCGCGCAGGCCGCAGTGGAAATCTCCCACGGGGATCTTGAACAATACACGTCCGATTAGGCTAAGCACGGGGTTGCCGAGATAGCGGTGAAGCGGCGGCATGGCGCCCGGAGCGATGCCACCCTTGAAGCGGTTGCCCATCACAAGCTCGTCGCCAGCGCGGAGCTTTTCCACGAACGGCATCAGGCTGGTGAAGTCATAGGAATCGTCTGAATCGCCCATGATGATATAGCGACCGCGTGCGGCCTTAATGCCGCCGAGCAATGCTGCGCCATACCCGCGCGCATTCACATGTACCACGCGCGCGCCAAGCTTGCGCGCAATGTCCTGCGAGCCATCGCTGCTGCCATTGTCGGCAATCATCACCTCGCCCGAGATTTTGTGCTGCTCGAGAAAGCCTATGGCTTTCATGATAACCACCGCGAGTGTCTCCGCCTCGTTGAGGCAGGGCATGAGAATAGTGAGTTCAACTTGCTGTGGGTGCATCGCTTCGCTTGCGGTCGCGGATTCCGTGGCAACGTTAGTCGACATGTCGTCCCCTTAACCCGCCGTCCTCGACTCAGGGCGCTGAGACCAGCAACCCGGACTTCAAAAGCGATCCGCATGGATCGACGGTGAACATAATCAAAGCGGTCTTTTGCAAGGAGCTTGCCATTTGCTAAGAGCCCTGCATCGTTCGAGTGGGGCGTTTTAACCAATTGCAGAGCCTTCGAAACGCGTGTTGTGTGTGGTTGGGGCTGTCAGTTTTAACTGAACAGAGGGGGCTAACAGGTTGAATCGCCACTGTTCTATTGAGCTTCCGGCGCGCAACCGGCCTATGCTACCGCCTCGCCCCAGACGGAGTCCGCCCGTGTGCGGAAGATACGCAGCGTCCGTCTACTGATCATGTGCCGCTGAAAATCGAACGCGTTGTAGATCGCGGCATGAGTGGTGAGGAAGCCCTGAGCTGAGGGCAGGGACTAGAACCGGAGCATCTTGCGTTCGCGCCTTCGGATCGGCAGATGCGAGTTCTCCGCGCGGTTGTTCTATTGCAGATGACCTGGGCGGTGACAGTTTTCGTGGCCGCCTTTTCGCATGGCAGAAGCGTAGGATTTGAGTCCATCGGTGACGGTGCGCTCAGGTTCGACACGCTGATTGTGCAACAGCCGCCGCAACAACCTCAAAGCAGCCCTAGTGTCGCGACGCTTCAGCACGACCATGTCCATGACTTCACCTTCGTGATGGACGGCGCGCCAGGTCCAGACGCGCTCACCGCCGATGGTCGAGACCATTTCATAAAGATGCCATATGTGGACGACCCCTCATCGCAAGGGTTATGGGGCAATGCTCTGATCAGATCGCTTGCGTTCATATGTCCGGTCTTTTCTTGCGCTCGCAAATGAACGCTGGCCAAGATGGTTTCCGCGACTCGTGTTCCCAACAACGCGGAGACCTCAACGGCCACAGGCATCTTCGGAGTGTCTCGTGTCTTGGACCGATCGATCACACCATCTGCTCATCACCTTGCAAGTTCTGGCATCGGCTCAGCACGGCTGCGGCTGAGCTGCTCCCCGTGTCTGGCTGATCTCTATGCGGCGGGCGCCGATCTTCCACCGGCGTAGGCCTAACCCGTGACCATCAGCTTACAGGCGATGCGGGCAATCTTGTTGGTCAGTGCCACGGCGACCAACTTTGGCGGCTTGCGCTTGAGGAGGCTCATCATCCAGGGCGTGACCGCGCTCTTTCCTCTGCCGCTTTGCACAATCCTGATGACCGTCCTGGCCACCGTCACCAGGACGGCGCGCAAACATTCATCGCCAGCTCGGGCAATGACGCCGAGCCTGACCTGGCCCGCCGTTGAATGATCCTTCGGCATCAACCCGATCCAGGCCGCGAACTGTCGCCCCGAACGGAACATCTCAGGCCGGCGAATTCATGATCAGCATGGAGGCTCCGATCGGGCCAAGCCCGGGGATCTGTGCACGCTGCCGGCTGCATGCATCCGCCTTATGCCGGGCCATAAGACTGGCCTCGACCTTTTCCAGTCACGCCTGCAGCTGCGCATACTCACTAGCGAGCCCCGCGAACAGTTCCCGAGTCGGGATCGGCAAACCCTCATCGGGCTCAATGCGATCAAACAGCGGCGCGAGATGCGCCAGCCCTGTGGCGGTGATCACCCCAAACACCGCTGCATAGCCGCGAACGGAATTGGCGAGTTGCGTGCGATTGCGGATCAGCCTGTCGCGCAGGCCGGCCAGCATCAGCACCACCTGTCGATCGAGGCGTTCGCTGGCGTCAGCACCGTCGAGGAGGAAGCCGATAGGTTCGCTCTTGCGCCGCCAACAGCAATGCCGATACTTACACCGCGCGCGACTTGAGCCGGTTACAGCAAGGCTGCTAGCAATACCGAGCGTGTGTGTTGGGGGGCTAAGCGGTCATCCTCCTCTAGCAGCCTCGTACGCAGACGTGCGGGGTTTCGACGTGGTGGGGTCGCGTGGCCGATCTGGAGAGTGTTACAGACTGACTTGGGTTCGCGTTCAGATCTACTGTGCGAGCCAAATGCGGGGTTTCGAATGAGCAGTTTTCCAGGCCTGACGCTTCAGCAGGCGAACGTCGCCATTGCGGCCGCCCTGGAGCAGGGAAGTCGGCTCAATCTCAAACCACTCACCGTCGCAGTTCTGGACGCCGGCGGACATCTTATCGCGCTGCATCGTCAGGACGGGTCTTCAAATCTGCGCCCGCAAATAGCCATCGCGAAGGCTTCAGGTGCGCTGGGGCTAGGCGTTTCATCACGCAAGATCGCTGCGATGGCGGCCGAGCGACCGACTTTCCTTGCCTCATTGGCGCCGCTGGCAGTTGACGGGGTCGTGCCGGCAGCCGGCGGCGTGCTGATCGCTGGACCTGAGGGCAGGCCGATTGGCGCCGTTGGTGTCACCGGCGATACGTCGGACAATGACGAGTCCTGCGCGCTTGCGGGGATCGCCGCCGCTGGCCTCCGCGCAATAGACTGAAACGGATTCGCGACGCGTGGCTTGCGCGCCGGTGAGTACGTAACCGAAAATGAAAAGGCCCGCTGCGTAGCGGGCCTTTTCGCTCGGATGTGAGTTGTGTCTAGGCCGACTGGGCGACCGTGTTTTCGGCGCCGCCGCGGATCATGGCTTCGGCAATCTGCTGGGCGTCGAGGGCCGCCTGCGCCTGCGGGTCGATCGAGACGATCGTTTTCTGCTGGCGGATGGCTTCACGCACTTTCAGGTCGCGCAGGACGATGCCGGCGAGGGGCGGCCGGAAGCCGAGGAAGGTTTGCGAGGCGCGGGCCAGCGCTTCGTAGGTTCTCCGGCCGGCGACGCGCGTGTCGGCCATGTTGATGGCGATCCACGGTTGCACGCTCGGCGCATAGCCACGCAGCACCTTAATGAAGGCATAGGCGTCGGTCATCGAGGTCGGCTCGTCATTGGCGACGATGAGGCAACGGTCGCAAGCTCTTGCGAGGCGCATGACGTTGTCTTCGATGCCTGCGCCGAGGTCGACGATGACCTGGTCGTACTGGAGCGCGAGGGCTGTCAGCGCCGCGGCGAGGCGCGAGGCTTCTTCAGCGGGTAGGCCGGCAAGCGCGCCGGAGCCGGAGCGGCCGGGCAGCACGTCGAAGCCGATTTCAGAACCGGCGCCGCCATTCACCTTGCAAACCGCGTCTTCGAGTTCGACCCAGCCGGCGATAACCGCGGCGAGATCCGTTTCGGGGGCGATGCCAAGTTGCACGTCGACGTTGGCAAGGCCGAGGTCGCCATCAACCAGCAGCGTGCGGCGCCCCATCTTGGCGAAGCAGGCCGCCAGCGTGGTGGAGAGCCAGGTCTTCCCGACCCCGCCCTTGCCCGAGGCGACAGCAATGACAGAGGCAGGTGCGACGCGAGAGCGTGCACCTGTGCCTTTGGTTTCGTTTTTTCGCGATCCGAAGTTCATCATCACGCGGCTCCTTTGAGCAATTCTGCTTCGGTGGTCCCGTTCACGAACAACCGAGCAATCCGTCCAGCCGAGGCAGGCGTCAGTCCGCCACGTACACTTTGCGTCAAACCAAGTTGAGCGATGCTTAACCGCGCGGAAGAAATTGCTGCGATTGCGCCCCCGCGACGTCGAACCGCATCAAGCTTGGTAAGGATGACACGTTTGCAACCCAGGGCGGCGAAAGCCCGGGCGTTGTCTTCGAGGTCCATGGGGTGGCCCTCGGCGCTCATGACCAGCACGGGTTCGACATTCATGTAGGAAATCAAGTCACTGCAGCGTTTCATGTCCGTTTCGTCGAGCGGGTTGAAGGAAGGGCAATCGATGATGAGTTTCCGCCCTCGATCGTCCGCTTCACGCACCAGCTTGATCAGATGATCGGGCGACAGCGCAAAGGTTACCGTTGGCTTAAGCATTAAGGCAGCGAGGCGGGCTGTCTGGCCGGACGAATCGAAATCGGCGGCCACGGGTTCGAGCGGATCTTTCCTGTCGGAGAGAAGAGTCGCGAGCTTGGCCACGGCCGTGGTCTTGCCCGAGCCGGGCGGGCCGACGAGGAGGAGCGACTTCGACGGGCGCGGGTTCAGGGGGTTGAAGGTGAGCAGGCCTTCGATGCCGACGGTGAGCGAGTTGATCGCTTCCATGCCTGCGCCGAGACGGCTGCCGGCTTCGGAGACCATGTGGACGAAGCCATCCGGCGCGCCATGCCAGCGCAGCGTGGAGGCGAGGGTGGAACGCGTCTCGTCATAGACGGGGCGAGGTTCGGCGAATCTGGGGGCGGCGAACTTCTGTCCGAAGTTGCGCTCGACGGCGGCGCGGATTTCAACGCGGCCTTCTTCATCGCGCGTGGAGAGGATGACGGCGTCGGGGCCTATCTCGGCCCGGACCATCGCCATGGCCTCCTCTTCGGTACGGCCCACGAACATCTTCATCTTCATGGTGGGGCTCCTGTTCTTGACTCTACACGGCGCCGGCTGAACGCAGCCGCGCCTTAGGATGGATTTCGTTTTGCGACATCACGATCGTCTGCGGCCGGAAGCGCTCGACGAGCGAGCGGACATAGGGGCGGACGCCGGCCGAGGTGAGCAGGACGGGGCTGTCGCCGGTTTGGGCTGCGCGTTCGAAGGCATTGCGGAGGTCGGCGACGAACTGGTGCAGGCGCGAGGGCTCGAGGGCGAGCTGGCGGTCCGCGCCCTGGCCGACGAGCGCCTCGGCGAAGGTCTGTTCCCAGTTCGGCGAGAGGGCGACGACGGGCAGGGCGCCCGAGGCGTCGAGGTGCATGTTGCAGAGCTGGCGCGCGAGGCGGGCGCGGACGTGCTCTGTGACGGAGAGAAGATCGGTCGAGGCGGATGTGGCTTCGGCGATGGCTTCGAGGATGGTCGAGAAATCGCGGATCGAGATGCGCTCGCGCAAGAGGTTCTGCAGGATGCGCTGGATGCCGGAGATGGTGATCTGCGAGGGCGCGATGTCGGCGACGAGCGCGGACTGGGCCTTGGGCAGGTCGTCGATGAGCTGGCGCACGCTGCCGAAGGTGAGCAACTCGGCCATGTTCTCTTTGACGAGTTCGGTGAAGTGGGTAGTGAGAACAGTGGCGGCGTCGACGACGGTGTAGCCTGAGATCGCGGCGTTCTCTTTCATCGTGTCGTCGACCCAGACGGCGGGCAGGCCGAAGACGGGTTCGTTGACCTTCTCGCCGGGGATGGGCGGGGCGGCGCCGGAGGCGTCCATCGCAAGGTGGAGCTGCGGGCGCAGCTTGCCGCGGCCGGCGACCACTTCCTTGATGAGGATGCGGTAGTCTTCCGAGCCCAGCTCGAGATTGTCGATGATGCGGACCTGGGGCACGACGAAGCCGAATTCCGAAGCGATCTGGCGACGGACCGCCTTGACCTGGTCGGTGAGCTTGCGGCCCGAGGTTTCGTTGATGAAGCCGAGAAGGCCGAAGCCAAGTTCGATCTTGATATCGTCGACCGAGAGCGAGTCCTGGATGGGCGGTTCGACGACCGGCTTGGCGCGCTCGGCGGCGGCCTGTTCGCGGACCTTCGTGTCTTCGGCTTTCGACTGTTTCTGGAAGCCACGCCAGGCGCCATAGCCGGCGGCGCCGGCCAGGCCGAAGAACGGGATCATTGGCATTCCAGGCAGGAGACCGATGAGGCCGGCCGTGACGGCTGCCATGGCCAAGCCCTGGGGATTTGTGAAGAGCTGTATGCCGATCGCCTTGTCGGCAGCGCCGTCGACGCCCGCCTTTGAGACGAGCATGCCGGCTGCGACCGACACGACGAGGGCGGGAATCTGCGAGACGATGCCGTCGCCGACGGTGAGCAGTGTGTAGGAGTTGGCCGCCTGTTCAAAGGTAATGCCTTCCTGCGCAACGCCAATGATCATGCCGCCGATCACGTTGATGAAGGTGATCAGGATGCCGGCCATGGCGTCGCCGCGCACGAATTTCGAGGCGCCGTCCATCGCGCCGTAGAAGTTGCTTTCGCCTTCGAGCTCCTTGCGGCGCTTGCGCGCTTCCTCCTCGGTAATCATGCCGGCGGAGAGATCGGCGTCGATCGCCATCTGTTTGCCGGGCATGGCGTCGAGGGTGAAGCGGGCGGCGACTTCGGCGATGCGGCCCGAACCCTTCGTGACGACGACGAAGTTCACGATGATCAGGATAATGAAGACCACGACGCCGATGACGAAGTTGCCCTGCATTACGAAACCGCCGAAGGCTTCGATGATGTTGCCGGCCGCCTGCGGGCCTTCATGGCCGTGGGCAAGAATGAGGCGTGTGGTTGCGATGTTGAGCGCCAGCCTGAGCAGCGTTGCGAGCAGCAGGACGGTCGGGAAGGCGGAGAATTCGAGAGGCTTCCGGATCAGGAGGGCTGTCATCAGGATCAGCACGGAGAGCGTGATCGAGATCGCCAGCATGAAGTCGAGCAGGAAGGGCGGCAGCGGCACGATCAGCATCACAATCAGCGCCATGACGCCGAGGCCGAGGGCATATTCGCCCTTGGCAAACTGCTTGGTCAGCGCGTTCCAGTCGAACCCGCCGCCGATATTACCGAGAGTACTTGCACCTGCCTGCGCCATCTAACCTACCCCGCCGCCCGGATTTCGCCGGGGGCCGCCACATCGATGCCGGCATCTTTGTAAGCGGCCAGCTTGTTGCGCAGCGTGCGGATCGAGATGCCGAGGATGTTGGCGGCGTGCGTGCGGTTGCCGAGACAATGGTCGAGTGTCGAGAGGATCAGATCCTGTTCGACTTCGGCGACAGTTTGGCCGACGCGGATCGTGGCGCCTTTGATGGCGGCCTCGGCAGCGTTGACCGCGCGCTCTGCAGTGGCGTCGAGCGTGTTGGCCTGGACAGGGCGGCCATCGGGTGTGCGCAGGTCGTCGACCGAGATTTCCTCGCTGCGCGCCAGGATGACGGCGCGGTGCATGGCGTTCTCGAGTTCGCGTACGTTGCCGAGCCAGGCGGCGGATTGCACGCGCTCGCTGGCTGCATCCGAGAGGCGGCGATGCAAGAAGCCGTTGGCGATCGCGTACTTGTTGACGAAATAGTCAGCCAGCGCCTGCAGGTCGCGCGGACGTTCGCGCAGCGGCGGGATATGCAGGTTCATGACGTTGAGCCGATAGAGCAGGTCTTTCCGGAACTCGCCGCGGATTACGGCTTCCTGGAGGATGCGGTTCGACGTCGCGATGATGCGGATGTCGACCTTGACCGGCTTGGAGCCGCCGACGCGGTCGATCTCACGTTCCTGAATGGCGCGCAGCAGCTTGGCCTGCAGGCGGATGTCCATTTCGGAAATCTCGTCGAGCAGCAGCGTGCCGCCGTCAGCTTCCTCGAACTTGCCGATACGACGGGCGACTGCGCCCGTGAACGCGCCCTTCTCGTGACCGAACAGTTCGGACTCGAGAAGATTTTCCGGGATGGCGGCGCAGTTGACGGAAATGAATGGCTTGTCGGCGCGTTTGGACTTCTTGTGGACGTAACGCGCCATGACTTCCTTGCCAACGCCGCTTTCCCCGGTGATCAGCACGGAGGCTTCGGACGGCGCAATCTGGTCGGCGAGTGCACGCAGTTCGAGCATCACGGGATCGTTGGCGATCAGCGGACGGTCATCGTCGGCCACAGCCGCGAGGACGGCGGCGATCAATTCCGGATCGGGCGGCAGCGGGATGAATTCACGCGCGCCGGCGCGGATGGCGCGAGCGGCCATGTCCGGCGTTACGTTGACGCCGCATGCGACCACCGGGGCGACAATGCGTTCCTGGCGCATCGCGTTGACGAGGCCAGTGATGTCTTCGTGGACATCGATCATGACGATGTCCGCGCCGCGGCCCGTGCGCAGCAATTCCAGCGCCGTTGCGGCGTCATGGGCGTGCAGGACCTTGGCGCCCTTGTCGAAGGCCATTTTGGTTGCGGTCGAAAGCTGACCCGCGAGGTTTCCGATAATCAGAACGCGCATGGGTTTCCTCTAGGCGTCAGAGTTCTTGATGATCTCGGTCATGGTCACGCCGAGGCGGTCGTCGACGACGACCACCTCACCGCGCGCGACCAGGCGCGAGTTGACATAAATGTCGATAGCTTCACCGACGCGGCGGTCGAGTTCGAGGACCGTGCCGGGGCTGAGTTCGAGAAGCTTGGCGACTTCAATCGTCGTGCGGCCGATGACGGCCTGAACCGATACGGGCACGTCGAAGACCGGACGGAGATCCGCCGCGATGCGTTCGCGCATGTCCTCGCTGGTGTCAGCCGGGGCGTTGTTGCGAGGCTGCGCGACTGCGCCGCCCTGCGCCAGATCCGGAAGATTGAGATCGCTGCTGCTCATGGTGTCCTACGCGGAAAAGAGTTCGAGTTGCGGCGCCACCGGATCCTGGAGGCGTGCAGTGATGATGGCTTCGATGGCCGCCTCGACGCCTTCTCGGCTGAAGCCGGCGGAGCCATCGGCCCACACGACGGTCCAGTCGCCGGGCTTAGCCCTGGCGTCGGGGACGAAAGCGAGGTTGGCGCCGATGCCCTGGCGGCGGAGTTGTTCCATCCGGCGTTCGACTTCGGCGATCGATTCCGAGGCGACGCTGATGGTGACGACCGGGTTGAGCTTGAGCTGGCGGACGATCTCGCTGATGGCGGTGGCGGCGGCTTCCTCGCCGGCCTTGTCGAGCGCCGTGCCGGCTATCTTGCGGGCGGCGATGATGGCCATTTCGGCGGCTTCCGCGCGAAGCTGCTCGGCGATGCCAGCGAGCTGAGCCGCCACTGGAGCAAGATGCGCGACGATCTTGTCGACGGAGGCGAAGCCCTTGGCTTCGACAGTCTGGCGAGCTTTTGCTTCGCCATCGGCGCGGGCCTTGGCGGCCATCTGGTCGGTCTCTTCACGCGAGAAATACTTGCGATCGGGACCGCGCAGGACATCTCCCTGCGGCGTAAACTCGGTCTCGAAATTGAAGGCGCGGATTTGCTGGGTCATCAATAGATCAACTCGTCCTGCCCGCCGCTTTCGGCGAGCATGATCTCGCCGCGGTCGGCGAGGGCCTTGGCGACGACGACCATTTCCTGCTGGGCGGATTCGACGTCCTTGAGCTTGACCGGGCCCATCGAGGCCATGTCGTCGCGCATGATCTTGGCGGCGCGTTCGGACATGTTCGACATGAAGAGGTTGCGCATCTCGTCATTCGCGCCCTTGAGTGCGAGGCCGAGTTTTTCCTTGTCGACATTGCGCAGCAATGTCTGGACGCCGCCCGGGTCGAGCTTGGCGAGATCCTCGAAGACGAACATTAGCGAGCGTATGCGGTCGGCCGCTTCCTTGTTCTTGTCTTCAAGCAGCGACATGAAGCGGCCTTCGGTCTGGCGATCGAAGGAGTTGAAGATGGCGGCCATCTGTTCGTGGCTGTCGCGCTTGGACGTGCGCGCGAGGTTGGTCATGAATTCGGTGCGGAGCGTCGACTCGATCTTTTCGAGAATGTCGCGCTGGACAGGCTCCATGCGGAGCATGCGCTGCATGACTTCGAGCGCGAAGTCCGCGGGAAGGGCGGTGAGGACGCGGGCCGAGTGTTCGGTCTTGATCTTCGAGAGGATGACAGAGACGGTCTGCGGGTATTCGTTCTTGAGATAGTTCGCGAGGACCTGTTCGTTCACATTGCCGAGCTTGTCCCACATGGTGCGGCCGGCGGGGCCGCGGAGTTCTTCCATCAGGCTGTCGACTTTTTCGGCCGGCAGGAATTGCAGCAGCAGGCGGTGCGTTTGTTCGTAGGAACCAGTGACGGCGCCCGAACCGGAGAGGCGGTTGACGAAATCCTTGATGAGGTACTCGACCATCTCGGCCCTCACCGGGCCGAGGTTCGACATGGCGGACGAGATTTCGCGCAGTTCCTCGTCGTCGAGGCGGTCCCACACTGGCTTTGCGTCCTCGCCCAGCGAGAGCAGGAGGATGGCGGCCTTTTCGGAGCCGTGCAGGGTCTTCACGGCCGTCATGACATCTGCAATGCGGCGTTGCGTATCGTTGTGCGTGTCTTCGCGCGTGAGGCCGGTAGGCTGCGGCTGGGCGGCGGCTTCTGCGTCAGGCGCTTGCAGGGCGGCGGCGGACTTGCTCATGCTGCGCGATCCGAGGGTTCTTCAGCGAGCCAGGAGCGGATGATCGAGACCGATTCATCCGGATG
>Ga0138256_10003048_pt1 | contig 17917 bp, 15 predicted proteins | sample KNB2016incub_MG_FD_105486 | JGI IMG/M metagenome (GOLD analysis project Ga0138256, IMG submission 105486) | Active sludge microbial communities from wastewater in Klosterneuburg, Austria - KNB2014incub_MG | ecosystem: Engineered > WWTP > Activated sludge > Unclassified | place: Austria... | reverse complement strand
GCCTATACACGCCGGAAGATTTCGCGGTGCAGAGCCTGTTCCTCCAGGTTGTCGCCTATGCGACAGCGCTGGTGACCTGGCGCTACGAGTACTTCGTCCAGCTGCCCAAGTCGGACGTTGACGTGAACGCGCTGAACCGGCTGGTGCTGGCCCTAGGATGCTTGACTGTGCTTGGCTCCACTCCGTTGCTCTGGTTCTTTCGTTACACCATTGCCGCGCAGTTGGGCAACTCGGACGTGGCGATCTGGCTGCTTTGGGCGCCGACGACCGCAGTGCTCGTGTCATGGACCCTCGCGATCCAGAACAACGCACAGCGAGGCGGTGACTTCAAAACCTCAGGATTGTCGGAACTCGTCGGGAAGCTTGTCTATGTTTCGACGGGGCTCATCGCCGCGCAGGTGCATTCGGGGACAGCCGGATTAATCATGACCTCGGCTGTCGCGGCGATCGGCAAGTCGACGCTTGTCATGGCACTGCGGCCTGCATGGCTGAAGGCGTCGTTGCAGTGTGAGGTGCGAGCCGTGGCGCGCGTCCGAAGTCGCTACGGCCGACTGGCCACGTCCACCGTGGTTGCCCATCTCCTGTCGACGTCGACCTTTGCGATACCCTTGGTGGCAATCGCCCGATTGTACGGCGCCGAAATCCTGGGCCAGTTCGCGTTGGTGATGGCCACTATTTTCCTGCCCTCAGGGTTGCTGGGAACAGCGATCGGGCAGGTCTACTACCAGCGCGCGGCGCGACAGTGGGCAGAGGGCTCGTCGTTTTTTGGCCTATGGCGCGACATGGTGCACAAGCTGCTGATAATTGGGGTGCCGGTGTACGCGATAGTCGCCTTGCTCTCCGAACTCGCTTATCCGCTGGTATTCGGTGATCGGTGGGCTCTTGCTGGCGAGTTCGCTACCTGGATGTCCGTGGCCGCGCTCGTGTCCTTCGTGAGCTCGCCGATGGATCGCACGTGCTTGATCGTTGGCGCCGCGTCCTATTCCATAGTGTGGAGCGTCTACCGCGTGGCCTCGACCGTAGTTGTGATCTGGCTTGCCGTTGCGCTCGAGTTTTCGCCGACGAGCTTCGCCAAGGCTTTTGCAATCCAGATGTGCGTGGCTTTGGGCATCGATCTGTGGATGAGCCGCCGGTTCTCGCAAGGCCGGCTGGGCGTTTTCGCGTGACATTGCAGGCCATCGATTCCGTGCAGACCCAGCGCGGCTTTCTCCGATGGATCGAGAGCCATTGGTGGCTGTACGCCCTCGGTGTGTTCTTTCGCTTGCTTCTCGAACTTGCCTACAAGGGCTTCGTCGTCCCGGTGTATGAGTCCTCCGGGTTCTGGCTGGTCGAGAATGCGGGGAAGTACTTTGAGTCCTGGGTGCTGTATGTCGGGCTGCTCCTGTTCCTGCCGGCGAGTGCACGTAGACCCTCCGATTTCCTGATAAGCGCAGCGTTTTTTGCCTTCATTGCGCCGCTGCTGGTTTTTTATGGCTTCGCGGATGCAAGCCGATGGGCGATGTACTGCGTGCTGCTCCAGTACGCGATTATGTGCGTGCTGCCGGTGGGGCGGCCCGTTCGCTTGCCAGCGCTCAAGCAGGGCCCGGCCACGGCGCTGTGGTTGTCGATTGCAGGGATCATCGTTGCCACTGGCTGGATGATCGCCTCGGGGGCGCTCGCGACCTTCAACCTGAACCTCGATGCGGTCTACAACTTCCGGGAGGACGCCAGCAGCACCTTGAACGTGGGGGTGTTGAGTTACATCATCGTCTGGGTTACCACTGTCTGCGGCCCCATCGTGCTGATGCTGGCCCTGCGCGATCGACGGCGGATGCTGGCGCTGGGCATTGTCGCGCTACATGTGTTCTGGTTCGGCATCACGTCCCACAAGGCGGTACTCTTCTACCCGGCGCTGGTCGTGTTCCTGAACTTCCTGTTCAAGCGCTCACGTGCGCTATCACTGATTCCGATAGGCTTGTCCTTCGCCGTGCTGGTCTCGCTGATCAGCTACTACGCAACTGACAGTCTGTTCCTGAGCGGCATGTTCGTGCGGCGCGTCTTCTTTGTCCCTCCCCAACTGACCTTTACCTACTACGAGTACTTCGAACTGAATCCCTTGGTCTATTGGTCCAATTCGTTCCTGTCCGGGTTCATCGACTACCCGTATGACGAGAGCGTGCCGCTCGTCATCGGGAAATACTTGAATCAACCGAACGCGTGGGCCAACAGCTCGTTCTTTTCGACCGGGTACATGCACGCAGGGCTGCTGGGCGTAGTGATCTATGGGTTCCTGGCCGGTGCCTTGCTGAAGGCCCTGGATTCTTTGATAAGCCATCAAGTTCCGCTCTGGATGATGCTATCGGTGGTCATCGTCCCGTTCTTCATCCTGTTCACGAGCGCCGACCTGACGACGGCGCTGCTGACGCATGGGCTCGGCTTCGCGGTCTTCATGCTGTATCTGATGAAGCTGCCACGCGAGGCACGGAAGGAGGAGACCTGGACCCCTCCCCCCGGAGCCGAGTTCGGCGCTAAGCAAAAAGGAGTGAGCGCCACATGTGCGGGATAGCTGGCGGATTCTGGTACCGGGACCGGGAGGACATCGACGTCCGCCTGCGTTCGGCTCTAGATTGCCTTCGGCACCGCGGCCCGAACGACAGCGGCTATGAAGTGGTGCGCAATGCGGTGCGGTCCATTGCGATTGGGCAGACGCGTCTGTCGATCATCGATCTCAGCTCGGGCGGCCACCAACCTATGCTGAGTGCCGATGGGCACGTTGCGCTGGTCTTCAACGGCGAAATCTACAACTACAAGGAATTGCGCACCGAGCTCCGCTCCCTAGGCCACGTATTTCGCTCCGAGTCGGATACTGAAGTGCTTCTTGCAGCGTACGCGCAATGGGGGGCGGCGTGCCTGCGGCGGTTGGTCGGCATGTTTGCCTTCGTGGTGCATGACCGGTCGCGCGGCAGAATCTTTTGTGCCCGGGACGCGTTCGGTATCAAGCCGTTTTTCTATGAGTGGAACGACGACGGCTTTCTTTTTGCGTCGGAACAGTCAGCGCTTCGCGCGCTGCGCGGCAGGGCCTTCGAACCCGATCTGCAGCGCAGCTACGACTACCTCGTGCACGGCGACTACGATAGTCAGGAACGCAGTTTTCTCAAGGGTGTGCAGCATTTGCCGCCCGGAGCGTTCCTCGACGTCGATGTGGCCTCGTCCGTGCGCGCTCAGCCGACAATCTGGTGGCGAGCGCCAACCGCGGAAACGAAACTCTCCTTCCCTGATGCGGTTGAAGCCGTAAGGGAACAGTTCCTTTTCAATGCGAAACTCCACCTTCGCAGTGATGTTCCAGTTGGCATGGCTCTCTCGGGCGGAATTGATTCGTCCGCAGTGGTTTGCGCAGTTCGACACTTGGCGCCTGACCTGCCCATCCATACATTCAGTTACATCGCCGACGATAGTCGCCTCTCGGAGGAGAGCTGGGTCGATCTGGTGAACGAAAAAGTCAGCGCGATTCCCCACAAAGTGAGGGTGACCTCCGACGATCTGGTCCGCGATCTGGACCGGCTGATCGAGATCCAGGGAGAGCCGTTCGGTAGCACGAGCATTTATGCCCAGTATCGTGTCTATCAGCTGGCGAAAGAGAAGGGTGTAACGGTTACTCTGGATGGCCAGGGTGCCGACGAGCTTCTCGCAGGTTACGAGGGATATCCCGGTCAACGCATGCTGAGCCTGTTCGAGAGCCGTCGTTACCTTGCCATGCATCGGTTCGCGACGGCATGGGCTTCCTGGCCGGGCAGATCGTACTACCGAGCCTACATGTACCTCGGCAGGGCTGCCCTTCCAGATTCCATCTACCGCCGGGCTCGCAAGGTCCTGGGCCGTGATTTCGAACCGGATTGGCTAAAGAACGACCTCTTGCGGGAGGCCGGCGTGAAGTTTCGCGAAGCGCGAACGCCGTTGCGGAGTGATTGCAGACGAAGACGCGTGATCGAGCAACTGGCCCACAGCCTGCAAGCTCGCGGGCTGCCGCATCTCCTCCGGCACGGTGATCGCAACTCGATGGCGTTTTCGATCGAAAGCCGTGTCCCGTTCCTGACCATCGAGATGGCTGAGCTGTTGCTGTCATTACCTGAGCACTACTTGATCTCGGAGTCCGGTGAGACAAAACGCGTCTTCAGGGCGGCAATGCGTGGCATCGTGCCAGACGCTATCCTCGGCCGCCGCGACAAGATCGGGCTGGCCACACCCGAGCGTGAATGGTTCTTGCGGGTGGGTCAGGGGATCCGCGAGTGGTTTCGAGCGGGGTTCGCTATCCCGTTCATCAACCGCAACGAGCTCGCGGCCGCATTCGAAGCTGTCTTGGATGGCAAGGCGCCTTTCAGCTGGCAGGCGTGGCGCTGGGCAAACTACATTCGATGGTATGAGTTGCAGGGCTTTGGCAAGAATGAGTGACGTTCTGCACATCTCTCATACCGACATCGAGTTCGACAGTCGCATCCGGAAGGAACTGAAGGCCCTGAGTCAACTGCCTGAGGTTCGAATTTCAGTGCTGGGCGTACCAGAGGCCAACGAGGGAGGCGACGCTGAGCTCGAAGGAGCGCGATACCGCAAGATTCACTTGGTTTCGCGTAGGCTCAAAGCGTTCCCCCGCGCAGTGCGCTATTTCTTTGAAATGATCGAGTTCACTGTCAAGGCTGTCACCACGGGACGTCGCATCAAGCCAGAAATCGTGCATTGCCACGACACGTTCGCATTGCCCGCAGGATGGATTCTCAAGAAGTCGGCGGGTAGCCACCTGGTCTATGACGCGCACGAGCTTGAATCGGACAAGAACGCGCAGAACGCGATCTTGTCTCGGACGACGCTGCTGATTGAGAAACTCTGCTGGCGGCAGATCGACTTATTGATCTCCGTCAGCGACTCCATTCTCGACTGGTACGCTCGGAACCTCGGGCCCAAACCGAGCGTGCTCGTTTTGAACTCGCCAGTCATCGCAGCCGAAGCAGATGCGCGCTTCGCGACTCAAGGGCGGGGAAGCTATTTTCACGAAAAGTATGGCCTCCCCGCCGACGCCTTGGTCTTTGTTTACGTGGGCATGCTCAGTTCGGGCCGGGGGATCGAAATCAGTCTGGACGCATTTGCTGACGGGCCGAAAGACGCGCACGTTGTCTTCATGGGATTCGGTCGCCTCGAGCAAGCTATTGCCGGCTATTCCAAGCGTCACCCCAACATACACTTCCACGAGGCCGTTCCACATGATCAGGTGGTGTCGCTGGTGCGCAGCGCCGACTATGGCCTCTGTCTCATCGAAAGGGCCTCGCTGAGCGATTACTATTGCTTGCCCAACAAGCTGTTCGAGTATTGTTTCGCCCGGGTTCCAGTTCTGGCGTCTGCTTTTCCCGACATCAGCCGCGTGGTTGAGCAGTATTCGCTGGGTGTGTGCTGCGAGCCGGATCCGGCTAGTATTCGCGCCGCTCTCGATCAACTGATCAAGAGCAGGGCGGTACGGGTTACGTCCGATATCACCGCCTTGAGTTGGGAAGCCCAGGCCTCGCGCCTGACAGCCGCTTATCGGGACCAATTTCATTGATGGCTCCCCTGGGCGATCGGCCTGCGTTTGCGGGCCTTGTTTTGGTAGCAAGGTAACACCGTATGTGCGGCATTTTTGGCATCGTTTCGAACGACTCCTTCGACGAGAAAGATCTAGGTGAAATGGCCAGACACTCGCAGCAGCGAGGTCAGGACTCCAGCGGTTTGTTCGTACTCGACGATGGTGCATGCCGCGTCTATCGCGCCGACTACCGAATCGAGAGGCTGCTGGACGAAGTTGATCCAAGGTCGGGTGGTTTGGTGATGGGGCACAGCCGCCTCATCACGAATGGCCTGCTGGACAACCAGCCCGTCGTACGCGAAGGCATCTGCCTGCTCCACAACGGCATCATCGTTAACGAAGCGGCTGCGTGGGCGAAGGCGGCGCGGCCTCGGCAGCTCCAGATTGATTCGGAAGTCATCGCGGCGATAGTGGCCGCTGGCCTGGAAAATGGCATGTCATTGGAACAGGCCGCCAGTGATGTGCTGCGCACCTGCGTCGGCGTTATCGCCTGTGCGCTGGCCCTCCCGGGTCGTGGCGAACTTTGCCTCTTCTCCAACAATGGCAGTCTGTATCTCGGCGAGAAGGAGGGGCGCCATTACTTCAGCTCGGAATCCTATCCACTCAAAAAGCTGGGTTGCAGCGGCGTGCGCCAGATCAAGGAACCGGTCGTGCTGGCGATCCCGGCCTCCCGGTCCGAGTTTTCGATCGATGACCGCCGAACCCGCAGGCTCGATCTGATACCAAAGCTTTCCAAGGCTTCGGCCGAGGAGCGCTTGATGCGCTATGACATTCCCCAGGCGAGGCGCTGCACCCGGTGCATCCTGCCGGATACCATGCCGTTCATCAGTTTCGACAAGGAAGGCGTGTGCAACTACTGCCGGCACTACAAGGTCCGCAACGCCCCGCGGCCGAAGGAAGATCTTTTCAAGTTGGCCGAGCCCTACCGGCGTACGACCGGCAACGACTGCATCGTGCCGTTCTCAGGTGGCCGCGATAGCTGCTACGCACTACATCTGGTCGTCAAAGAGCTCAAGATGAAACCAGTGGCCTACACGTACGACTGGGGCATGGTCACAGATCTGGGGCGTCGGAACATCAGCCGCATGTGCTCGATGCTTGGCGTGGAAAACATCATCGTCGCGGCGGATATCGAGCAGAAGCGCAGGAACATCGCGGTGAATCTGAAGGCGTGGTTGAAGGCGCCGCACTTGGGCATGGTCAGTATTCTTACAGCGGGCGACAAACACTTCTTCCGCCACGTCGAGACGATCAAGAAGCAGACCGGCATCAGCATGAATCTGTGGGGTGTCAATCCGCTCGAAGTGACCCACTTCAAAGCTGGATTCCTGGGTATACCGCCGGACTTCGAAGAGAAACGCGTGTATAGCCACGGCGCGATGAAACAGCTGCGCTATCACGCGCTACGCTTCAGGGCTATGCTGCAAAGCCCGGGGTATTTCAATTCGTCCTTGTGGGACACCCTGTCGGGCGAGTACTACCGCAGCTTCACGATCAAGAGCGATTACTACCATATCTTCGATTACTGGCGATGGGACGAAGACCAGATCGACGATACGCTGACCAATCAATACGACTGGGAGCGGGCGGTCGATACCAGCACGACCTGGCGCATCGGCGACGGCACTGCCGCCTTCTACAATTACATCTATCAATGTGTCGCTGGCTTCACCGAGCACGACACCTTCCGCAGCAACCAGATTCGTGAAGGAGAGATAGGCCGTCAGGAGGCCCTAGCCCTGGTGCTGGACGAAAATCGCCCCCGTTACCCCAACATCAAGTGGTACCTGGATGCCGTCGGGATGGACTTTGTCGAAACCATCTCCGTCATCAATCGCATCCCGCGCCTGTACACGGTCGAGCCCACTGCGCCGGAATCTGGCCGGCCGGAGTTGGTGGTCGAGTGAATCCAATGAGGGTCTGGTATGTGTCGGCGTACGACCAGCCGAAGGGTCAATCGACGCGGACTTACGACTATTCCAAGGAACTGGTCGCGCGTGGCTGCGACGTTACGATGTTCTGCAACAGCTATTGCCACTTCACCCACCGGGAACACCTGGAGCCCGGGGAGCAGTGGCGCGTCGAGTTCGTGGACGACATCAGGGTCGTCTGGCTGCGCACGTATCACTACACCGGGAACGGGCTTGGTCGCGGCGTCAACATGCTGACCAACGTCTGGCGCTTGCTACGGGTCACCGCGGCTTTGAACCTGCGGCCCGACGTCGTGCTCGGGCCTTCGGTGCCGCTGCTGACCGGGTGGGCGGCGATGTATTTGGCCCGAAATCACGACGTTCCCTTTGTCTTTGAGATTCGAGACGTCTGGCCCGATGCTTTGGTCGAGTTAGGCGGTTTGAAGAAGACGAGCCTGCTCTACAGCGTGTTCCGGTTCATCGAGAAGCAGCTGTATCGGCGCGCCGCGCGTATCTCTTCGACCTTGCCGTGCCTGGGTGAACACGTACGCCTCGCCGGAAGCGACCCGAGGAAAATTGTGTGCATTCCCAACGGCGCCGATGTCTCCCAGTTCGTGGACGGGCAGGACTACGATGGAGGCAAGAGGCCGCTCGTCGTCATGTATGTGGGGGGCTTCGGTTTGGCTCACGATGTTCCGACCATCATTCGTTCGGCCGCGATCCTCCGTGATGAGGGCAGTGAGGACTTTCGTTTCGTGATCATCGGGGGAGGGGTTGGCAAAGCAGCGTGCGAGGCCGAGGCGGTCAAATGCGGACTGACAAACCTCATGTTTCTGCCCCCGGTTCTGAAATCCAGTTTGCCTGCCGTGCAGGCTCAGGCTGATATTCTCGTGGCGGCTGTCACCGATTCTCCTTCGTTTCGCTTTGGACTAAACCTGAACAAACTCTGCGCGTACTTTGCCTCGAATCGGCCGGTGATCCTCGCGGCAAATGCTCCAAACGATCCGGTGCGCGAGGCCGGAGCAGGGCTCAGCGTTGGCGCGGAAGATCCCGCCGAAATGGCTCGCGCGTTGCGTGAGCTGCTCGCTGCGGGCCCGATGGAGCGTAAACGCTTGGGCGAAAACGCGCGGCGCTACGCAGAAAACACACTCAGTTTGCGCGCGCTCGGTTCGAAGATGGAATCGATGCTGCGCTCAGCGATCGAAGAGTATCGCGCGGTCAAGCGGCACTCCGGGAAAAATGTAACGCAAGGGCGAGTTAACGATGTCAAGTGAATCGCAACTGGAGGACCGGAAACTCAAGGAGATCGAGCACTCCCGCAAGCGCCGCGAGGTGCTGCAGGGGTTCGAGCGGATCGCGGATACTCACGCGGCCGCCCAGGTCGAAGACCTGGAGAATCTGGTCAAGGACAAGGAGAAGTTCGACTACTACTTCTCCAACATGAAGTATTACGCCATCACCGCCGGCAGCGAACGCTACAAGCACGATTGGCTGGAGAAGCACTGCACGTCCCGCGATCTGAAGATCCTGGATTTTGCATGCGGTAACGGTGAGAACGGCGTCTACGCGGCGACGTGCGGCGCGGACTGCACCGGAATCGATATTTCACCCGAAGGCGTGGACAACGCGAACAAGAACGCCAAGAAATTTGGTGTGGATGATCATTGCCGCTTCGTTGTGATGGACGGCGAGAAGATGACGTTCGCCGACAATACGTTCGATCTGGGAGTGGAGTATGGCGCACTCCACCATGTGGACCTCGATGTCGCGTTGGCGGAGCTGGCGCGTGTGCTGAAGCCCGGCGCAAAGATGATGTGCGTTGAGGCGCTCCGTCATAACCCACTGATTCATTGGTACCGCAGGCGCACTCCGCACCTGCGCACCGAATGGGAAGTCGAGCATATTCTCGGGGTCGAGAGCCTGGACCTGATGCGCAAGTACTTCGGCAAAGTCGAAGTCAGGTTCTTTCACCTGACGGTCCTGGTGCTGGTGCCGCTGCGCAAAACCTTCCTGTTCCCGATTCTGTTGCCGATCCTCAATGCGATTGATCGTGTGCTGCTGTCGACTCAAGCAATAGGAAAGTACGGCTGGATCATGGCCGTGGTTCTCTCCGATCCCAGGAAATGACGTACGCGGTTGCCAAGCGTTGTCTCGACGTGGTGCTGTCGTTAGTGGCGATCCTGCTGCTTTCGCCGGTGCTCTTGGCCATTGCGGCTCTGGTCAGGTTGACGTCGCCGGGGCCGGCTCTGTGTCGGGGCCTGCGCGCCGGCCGCAATGGCAGGGACTTCCACATTCTCAAGTTCCGGACGATGGTGGTCGATGCGGAAAAAAAAGGCGGCGCATCAACGGCGGTTGACGATCCGCGCTTGACCCGCTTCGGCAAGCTGCTCAGGAAATACAAGCTCGACGAGTTGCCGCAGTTCTTCAATGTGCTGGGCGGCAGCATGTCGCTCGTGGGGCCACGACCTCAGGTGCTGTCGTATACGAGCAAATATCAGGGCGAAGAGCGTTTGATTCTCAACATGCGCCCTGGGATCACCGATCTGGCTTCCCTGTATTTTTCCAACATGGACAAGGTACTCGGAACAGGAGACGTGGACGCAAAGTATGCGAAGGAGATCGAGCCCGTGAAGAACGTGCTCCGGCTCCGGTATGTCAAAGAAGCGTCACTCTTGCTCGACCTCAGGATCCTAGTTGAAACGGCTTTCAAGCTCGTGGGAGTCGCGAACGTGACGGGCCTGAACGTGAATCCTCGATGACGGAGAGAGAGCTTTCGCGACTGTGCTTTGGTTGCGAGCCGCTGGGTGGTACTGACTGGGGTACTGTCGACATTGCCGAGATAGGGCGTGCAATTGATCGCGCGCTGGATCTCGGAATCGACTTCTTTGACACTGCTGACGTCTACGGACTGGGACTCTCGGAGGAGAGGCTTTCCCAAGCGTTAGGACATCGTCGGCACGACGTGGTCATCGCGACGAAAGGCGGGGTGTCCTGGACCCGACCCACCTCCGGGACGCGCGCCACAGTTAGTTACGATTCCTCTCCGACGTACATTCGGACCGCTGTCCACGAAAGCCTGCGGCGATTACGACTTGATGTCCTTCCAATCTATTTCGTCCACTGGCCTGACCCAAGGACGCCCACAGAAGCCACCTTCTCCGAGCTCGAGAAGCTGCGGATAGAGGGTAAGATAAGGTCGCTGGGGTGCTCAAATTATTCAGCCGAACAAGTGGCCCGAGCGTGCCAGGCGGCCATGGTGGAGTTTATCCAGCTCCCGATCAACTTGCTGGAAGGTGCCCTTGGGCCGGACATGATGGCGGCGTGCGCCCGCCATCATCTCAGGATCATGGCGTACAACGTACTGGCGCAGGGGCTGCTGACGGGAAAGTACGACGAATCCAGTCGCTTTCCAGAGGATGACCGTCGTTCGCGGCTGCCGCAGTTTCAGGGTCAGCAGTATGGGGATGCGCTGGTCAAAGTAGCGCAAGTCAGTGAAAAGGCGGCTTCGGAAAACTTGACGGCCGCGCAATACGCGGTTCGGTGGGTATTACGCCAACCTCAAGTCGCATCTGCAATTGTGGGGATCAAGAGCGTGAAGCAGCTGGATGAAAATGCAGTCGCTTCTGGGGCTGTTGTCGCGTGAAGTATGATGCGCCGTTCGGCTGGTCCTCGGATTGGGTCGCCGCGGAAGTTTTTTCTGGCCAAGTGAGCTACATCGTTTATGCCCGTCCTAGATCTCGGCGATCTTGTCGATCCAGCGAAATATCACGAACCAATCGAGATTTCGTCCGAAGATCCGGAGTTCCTCCGCCTCCAGCTTCGCAAGATGTTGTGTATTCGCCTGGTCGAGCAGCAGCTCGCACGCGCCAGGAAGGAAGGCATCATCGGCGGTCCCGTTCATCTCGGGGTCGGCCAGGAGGCAATTGCCGTGGGCGTTTCTGCGTGCCTGCGCAGCTCGGACAGGGTGTTCGGCGCCCATCGTTCGCATTCGCACGTGTTGGCACTGGGCTCTGAGGTCCATGCGTTGTTCGCGGAGGTCCTCGGCAAGAACACGGGGCTGTCGCGGGGTATGGGCGGGTCCATGCACCTGTGGGACGCTCCTCGGGGCTTTTATGGTTCCGTTCCAATCGTTGCCGGAACAGTGCCGCTGGCAGTCGGGGCAGGTCTTGCGGCGAAGCTCCAAGGCGTCGATGACGTCGGCGTCAGCTACTTGGGTGACGGCGCCGTGGAGGAAGGCTCTGTGCAGGAGTCTCTCAATCTGGCGCGAGTCCTCGGCGTTCCTGTCCTGTTTGTCGTTGAGAACAATTTCTTTTCGAGCCACATGCATATCGGGTTGAGGCAGCCTTCCAACGCTACGGCACGATTTGCGCAGGCGCACGACATACCCTTTGCCATCGTAGACGGTAACGACGTCGTGGCCGTCCACAAGGCCGCGCGGCAACTCGTGGAACACGCTCGAGCCGGCAAGGGGCCGGGTTTCCTGGAGGCCGTGACCTACCGGTGGCTGGGACATGTGGATTGGCGTGAGGACATCGACGTCGGCGTCAACCGTTCCATCGAAGAGCTGCAGAACTGGCGGGGGCGCGATCCGGTCGGCCGACTTGCGGCCGCGCTGGAGCACGCCAGAGAGTGGAGTCCGGCTAGACACACGAAGCTCATCGAAGAGATCGATGCCGAGATCGAGATGGCCTGGGACCGCGCGATGGCCGATCCATGGCCCCAACCCGAGGCGCTGCTTGATCGGGTCTATTCATCCGGCGGGGGGCGTCAGTAATGGCGGCAACCGCGCGGATCCGTTACGGGGAAGCAATTCTGGCGGGATTCGAGTACCTGCTCCATCGCTACCCGGAGGTGTTCGTCATCGGGCAGGGGCTTTGGAGTCCGTGGTATGTCGGAAATACGATGACCGACCTGGACAAGAAATTCGGCAAGCACCGCATCATCGATACGCCGGTGTCTGAGTCGGCTTGCACCGGCGCGGGCGTCGGCGCGGCGCTGGCCGGGATGCGGCCCATTGTCGTGCACCCCCGGATCGATTTCATGTTGTACGCGATGGATGCCGTCGTCAATCAGGCCGCCAAGTGGTCTCACATGATCGGTGGGCAGGCGCATCCGGCCGTCGTGATCCGCGGAATCGTGAACCGGGGAGGCGAGCAGGGTGCCCAGCATTCGCAGTCGCTGCATTCATGGTTCAGCCATATTCCAGGCTTGCGCGTCGTGATGCCCTATACGCCCACCGACGCCCGAGATCTGCTGATCGCGAGCACGCTGTGTGACGACCCGGTGATGTACATCGATGATCGCTGGCTCTACTCGGAGGAGTGCGATGACTCGCCAATCCGCGAGCTTGACCTGCGCGATATCGGTCCCCAATGCCTTCGCGCCGGCAAGGAAGTCACGCTAGTGGGCAGCGGCTATTCGACGCACCTGTGCATGGCCGCCGCGAGGCTGCTTGAAGCAAGCCAAATCGCGGCGGAAGTATTCGACCTGCGCGTGCTGAACCCGCTCAATTGCGGCGACATCGCGCGCTCGGTCGAGAAGACCGGGCGTCTGGTCGCGGTCGACGGAAGTTGGACCAATTGCGGTTTGGCGGGCGAGGTCATTGCGCAGGTCTGCGAAAAGATTGACCCGAGGTCGCTGCGAGCAGCGCCGCGGCGTGTCACGCTTCCTGCAGCTCCCGCACCGACCAGCAAGCCCCTCGAAGCTGTCTACTATCCGACGGCGGAGCAAGTCGCCCAGGTCGCGAAACAGATGTTCGAGTCAGCTCGGACGGTCACCTGACAGGAATGGGCGGCTGTGCTCCGACGAATCAGGATCTCATTGCGGACCGTGCCAGGACAATCATCCCTCCTAGAAGCCCGCCGGCAAGAGTGCCCAGTATCGTTATGAGCGCGCGCTTGGGGCGGACGCGCCGCTCCGGCACGAATGCAGGATCTATCACGCGCAACGGCGCAGTCTCGGGGTTTCGGGCGACCATGAGCCTTTTGATCTCGCCCTCCATCATTGAAAAGATTGTTTTGCGCAGTTCGACCATCGTGGTTGCCTGGGCTTGTCGATCGAGGAACTTGAGGTTCTGCTCGGCTTCGCGAACTGTGGCCTCGTTGACGAAGGTATTGACACGCACAATCAGCGCCTTGACCCATGCAGCAGCCAGAGCGGGGTCCTTCCACTCGATGCCAATCGTTACGATGCCTGAAGCCTTGTCGACGGATACTTTCAGGACCTTGTTCATGAAAAGCTCATAGGCCTTCCAGGGTGTCGGTGGGCTTGGGGTCCGCCAGCGCTTGTTGGCGGCATCCCAGTCGTCGGCGTACAGGATCGGCAGCAACTCCTTCTCTTCGATCATGTGCTGGATAACAGCTCTCGATTTCAGTGCCGTGAGGGCAAGATTCCGGTTCTGGTCTCCAGCGCCGATCGATATTCCGGCAAGCGCCGCCAAACCGCCCATTTGGGATGACAATTCGGACCTGTTCTCATCCCGTATCTGGACGGACGCCTGAGAGCGGTAGATCTCCGTAGCAAGCAGGGCATAAGAGACGGAGGCCACGGCTACAAAGACCGTGCACATGACGATCAAAAGCCTGCCGGCCCAGAGCAGCTTGATCAGCTTCCTGAGATCGATCTCATCCTCGTGGGTGGGTGTTGTGGTCTTCGTTTCGCTCACAGCGTTGATCCTTGGCGGCCGGAAACTGGGTGCTGGGTGGCTCAAGTCTACCGGACGGGGCCAAAAACCGCCGCCGCTGGGCTGCTGCATCAGGTCGCGCAGTCCCGCGTCTTGGGCGGACTGGTCTGCTCCACATCATGCCTCATGGTTGCGCGACATCCACCTCCGGACGCTCGCGGTGCGGCTGATTGAAGCAAATGCCTGGACAAATTCTGGTTCCGATTACTGGTGGAGGCCCACGCACAGGTTGTTTGCTGTCTGTCAACGGAGACATCATTCCCCCGTTTCGCCTTTCAGGATTTCGCGCCCCGGCCATATCTGAAGTAGAATCGCCGCCGCTGAAGTAGTTCAAGACGCAAATCGGCGAGCACCTTGGTCAAGAATGAATGAGTCACGTCCGCAAGTAGTTTCGGTGGCGACAAGGTGGCTTGTGGGGCTACCCCGCGACAGCAAGCGGGCGATCATGCTGCTGGCCGATGCGCTGTTTATCCCTCTGACCCTGTGGTTGGCGGCCTACCTCAAGGTGGGCGCGCAGTCGGCTTCATTGCTGAGTTTCTGGCTTTATGTCGCGGCACTGGGTGCTGCGATTCCGGTATTTGCTCGCCTTGGCCTCTATCGAGCAGTAGTGCGCTTCATCGGCCCGGCTGCCATGGGTGCGGTGCTGGCCGGGGTGACGACATCCGTGCTGCTTTTGATCGTGCTGAACGCCACGGTCATGCGCCGCCCCGTGCCCTTGGAAGCATTCGTAATTTACTGGGCGCTTGCGCTGTTGTACGTGGGCGGTTCACGATTTGCCGTTCGGGGGTTCATGCATGCCCGGCCGCTTAGTGGGCAGCGCGTGGTGATCTACGGCGCTGGTGCGGCCGGCGCCCAGTTGGCTTCTGCGCTCATGATAAGCGGGCGGTATTTCCCGGTCGGGTTCGTCGACGACAATCCATCCTTGCACCGTAGCTTGGTCAACGGCATCAAAGTTTACAATCCCGAGAGTCTGGATCGACTGGTAAAGGGCTCCGCGGTGACGACGGTGTTGCTCGCCCTCCCTTCCCAATCCCGCAAGCGCCGGCAAGAGATCCTGAAACGCCTCGAGCCGCTGCCCGTGAAGGTGCAGACGGTGCCCGACATCGGCGACATCGTGAACGGTCACGCGACGGTGGCCGACTTACGCGACGTCGATGCAGCCGATTTGCTCGGGCGCGATTCCGTTCCGCCGAACACGGCGCTGCTCGATGCCTGCATCCATCACAAGGTCGTGATGGTGACGGGTGCGGGCGGTTCCATTGGCTCCGAACTTTGCCGCCAGATCCTGCAGCTCGGCCCCACACGCCTGCTGTTGCTCGAGATGTCGGAACTCGCGCTCTACAGCATCGACCGGGAATTGCGTGCGCTGATCGATCGCGATGCGATCCAGGTGGAGCTGGTGGCGCTCCTCGGCAACGCGCATCACCGCAATCGGGTTCGTGAGGTCGTCCAGACCTACGGCGTGCAGACGATTTATCACGCGGCGGCCTACAAGCATGTGCCGATCGTCGAGCAGAACGTCATCCAGGGCATCCACAACAACGTCTTCAGCACCTGGCACGCCGCCGAGGCTGCGCTCGAATGCAATGTGGAGACATTCGTCCTGATCTCCACTGATAAGGCAGTCAATCCGACAAATGTGATGGGCGCGACGAAGCGCTTCGCCGAGATCATCCTGCAGGGGATCCAGGAGCGCACGACGACCACGCGCTTCTGCATGGTGCGGTTCGGCAATGTGCTTGAGTCGAGCGGTTCGGTGGTTCCGCTCTTTCGCGAGCAGATACGCTCCGGTGGGCCGGTCACGGTGACGCACAAGGATGTGGTCCGCTATTTCATGACGATTCCCGAGGCCGCGCAGCTGGTGCTCCAGGCAGGCGCCATGGGCAAGGGCGGTGACGTGTTCGTGCTCGACATGGGCAAGCCTGTCCGCATCGAGGATCTCGCGCGGCGCATGGTGCGGCTCATGGGTCTTTCCGTGCGGGATGAAAACAATCCGGATGGCGAGATCGAGATCGTCTACACCGGCTTGCGACCGGCTGAAAAACTCTTCGAGGAGCTCCTGATCGGCAGCAATGTCACCGGTACAGAGCACCCGATGATCCTGCGGGCGATGGAGCACCGCACGCCTTGGCGCGACGTGCAGCACCTGATCGACGAGATGCTTGATGCGCTGAACCATAACGATTGCGATCGGGCTCGCGAGATTCTGATGAAGGGCGTCTTGGAGTACCGTCCGGGCGAGGGCCTGCAGGACCACGTCTGGATGCGAAAGAGCGAGTTGACGTACGCAAGGGCCGCGGGGAATGTGGCCGATCTGCGCGCCCACCGGATCAGCGTGCGCCGTTTGCCGGAAGTCTTGGAAAAGCCGACGCCCCCCGCGTTCGAATAATACTTCTGGTACTTTGCACCTTCCCTGAGTAGACTAAGTCTTCTGGACTAAGTTTAAGCAGGGTAGGGGCTGTGCGTACAGTCAATATTCACGAGGCGAAGACGCAGCTTTCTAGACTGGTGGAGCGGGCCGCCAAGGGCGAGTCTTTCGTCATCGCTAAGGCCGGCAAGCCTATGGTCAAGGTCATGCCATTGAGTGCGCCCGAGGCGGGGAGCATGAAGCGACTCGGATTTCTCGCAGGCCAGATTGCCGTGCCCGAGGACTTCGATCGGATGAGTACCGCCGAAATTGTTCATCTGTTCGGCGGTGGCAGCTGAAATTCTTGCTGGACACCCATCTGCTCCTTTGGGCAGCTGGTCAACCCGATCGGCTGCCTGAAGAGGCGCGCGCACTCATTGATTCGCCGGAAAACGAGTTGTTCTTCAGTGCAGCCAGTATCTGGGAAGTGGTCATCAAGAGTGGCTTGGGTCGCAGCGATATTCAGGCCGACGCCCGTGTATTGAGACGAGGCTTGCTTGACAACGGCTATGGGGAATTGCCGGTCGGCAGTGAGCACGTGGTTGCGATCGTTGGTCTGCCGGCGATTCACAAGGATCCATTCGATCGCATCCTCATCGCCCAGGCCCAGGTGGAAGGCATCACGTTACTGACTGTCGACCCCACGGTTGCCCAGTATCCAGGGCCGGTGCGGGTGGTCTGATTTCGCGCCATCGCTTAGAATTTCGGTGCGAACCCGCCGGAAATGGCAGCTGCGCTGGTCGTGTTGCCGCGCTACCCTGATCTCGTTGTCACGAGCATAGGCGAAGCATATGCTACGCGGGTGGCAAGAAAGAGTTTGAAATTGGGCTCCCCTCACCGCGCAGCGATATTCCGCAATGGCGTGAACCAGGCGGTACGCCTGCCGCAGTCGTTGCGGTTCTCTGACGAGGTGTGTGAGGTGCAGGTGATCAGGCAGGGAAGGGGGCTCGTGATTACCCCAGTACGACCGGGTTGGTCAACCTTCTTCAACAGCAAGGTGAAGGTTCCGGAAAACTTTCTCGCGCCGCGCGATGACGATCCGCCGCAGGAGCGCGAGCCATTCCGATGAGCTACATGCTCGACACCGACACATGCAGTTATGTGATCCGCCGCAGGCCCGCCGAGATCGCTGCGCGCTTTGCGCAGCACGCAGAAGATTTGTGCGTCTCGATCATGACTGCCGCCGAGTTGAGGTTTGGCGCGGAGAAATGCGGTCGGGCCGGCTTGGTCAGCCTTGTGGAGGAATTTCTCGCGCGACTCGATGTTTTCGATTGGGGTGGCAACGCGAGCCGTCACTACGCGCGGATTCGAGCGATCCTCGAAAAGCGCGG
>Ga0138256_10003047_pt1 | contig 17918 bp, 14 predicted proteins | sample KNB2016incub_MG_FD_105486 | JGI IMG/M metagenome (GOLD analysis project Ga0138256, IMG submission 105486) | Active sludge microbial communities from wastewater in Klosterneuburg, Austria - KNB2014incub_MG | ecosystem: Engineered > WWTP > Activated sludge > Unclassified | place: Austria... | reverse complement strand
GCCACTGCATCTTCGGTTGGATGGAACAGATCGATCGTGCACAACTGTTCTCGCCGACACTGACCCCACTGGTACACGAAGCGGTGATGGCAGTGAACCGTTATCACGGCATGGATCACATCGAGATCGTCTAAACCCCGGACGGGATTAGAACGAGGGCTTTTGGTGCTGTGCCGGATGCGAGCGGCGGATGTGCGGCACACATTGCGCCAGCACTGCGGCCGCGCACAGCGTCCACACAATCAAGGCACCGCTCGGCAGGTCGAACACCGCCGACAATACGAGCCCACTGGCGTAGCCGAGCGCACCGATCAGATATCCCGCGGCCAAGCGCGCACGTCCGGTCATACCGACCGTCGCCAGTGCCGGCACGATCAAGCTCGCGAACACCAAGTACACCCCGACCAGTTGCACCGAGGCCATGCCCGCAAGCGCGAATAACCCGTAAAACATCCAGCCGGCCATGCGCTCGCGTTGCCACCACAACACGCCGATCATGATCATCGACAACACCGCAACCGGCAGCAATTGTGCGTAGCTGACCCACAGAATTTGTCCAACCAGCAGGTCCTTCAGATGCTCACCACCCTGTGGATTATTCGCGAGCAGCAGCAGCCCCCCGGTTGCGGCCAACACAAATAGCGTACCGATCAATGGTTCTTGGTAGTCCGGCCAGCGCCGGTCGGTCCAGTTCAACAAGGCCGCACCCGACAAGGCTGCTGCAGCAGCAGCGACCTGCACCATCGCACTCTGCTCATCGATGCCGAGGAACTGCGCCAGGATCACGCCAAGTGCCGCGATTTGCGCAATGGCGAGATCGATAAAGATGATGCCGCGCGCCAACACACGCTGGCCGAGCGGCACATGGGTCGACAGCACGATCAAACCGGCCAATGCCGCCGGACCGAGAATGCTGGGATCGAGGCCTTCGAGCGACAAGCTCACTTGATCGCTCCGAGCAACAGATCGATGGTCGAATCGAACAAGCCGAACAGATCGGTCGCGCGCTCATCGCCACCGACCGTCAGCGGCAGGCTCACCGCCGGAACCGCTGTGCGCTCGGACAACCAACGGCTCGCCTTCGCGTCCTGGTAGGCGGCACGCACGATCACCAGCGTATCGCTGCTCTGCGTGGTCGCCACCAAACCCGACAGATGGGCGCTGGTCGGCGGCACGCCAGGCTTTGCTTCGAGCGCGCCGATTTCTTTTAATCCCAGCCATTCTTCGAGATACACCCAGCTCTTGTGATGCACCACGATATTTCGTCCACGCAGCGGTGCAGCACGATCCTGCCAGCGCAAAATTGCGGCGCTCCAGCGCGAACTGAAATCGGCGAGCCGCTGGGTGTAGACCGCAGCGTTCGCGGCATCGACCTGCTGCAACCGTGTCGTCAGTGCCGTGGCGACTTGCAACACGCGATGCGGATCCATCTGGATGTGCGGATTACCCTCGGGATGCAGATCGCCGGCAGCACGATCTAGTTGGCTCGGTCGCTCCAGCGTATTCACCTGCGCGACTGCCATGAACGCGCCATTGCCCGACGCGACCTTGGCATTGCCGGCCTGCCGGATCAGTTGCGGTAACCAGCCCGCTTCGAGCCCGCCACCGCTGCACACGAGCAAATCCGCACGGCGAAGTTTCGCGATCAGGCTCGGCTTGGCTTCGATCTGATGCACGTCTTGCAGAGCCGATGTCGCGACGTCCAGGTCAACGGAATCGCCGGCCAACTCGGTGACCAAGGCACCCCATTCGGGTTCGCACACGAACACACGAATCTTGGCCGACGCCGGTAGCGAAAGCGTAGCGGTCAAGCACAACAACAGCAGCGAGCGGATAGGCATCACGAACCTCAGAATTTATGCGCACCATGCGCGCCCAGAGCAGTCTGGTATTGCAATGAAATGGCGTTATCACGCAGATCAGGCGCAGGCACGTCATGGCTGTATTGCAGGCGGATCAGGCTGAATTCGCTGTTGCGCCAGGTCAGCATCAAGTTGTGGCGTACCGGATCGACATCACTAGCGTACGGACCGTCGTCATCGGCCCAAAGACGGTCATATCGGTAGCCGGCGTCCCACTGCCGGTTGATGCGCCAAACGCCTTCGAGATACGCGCCCCTCCGGCTTCCTTCCCAGACCGTGTCGATACCTTGCTCAGGATCGATGTAGCGCCCATCGCGCTGGTCGCGCAGATATTCGCTACGCAAAGTCACACCGCCGTCGCGAGTGTTCCCATTCGGAGCCCATTTCCAGGTGAAATCGGCTAGATAAAGGCGGTTGTCGCCATTGAAGCCGTCGTCGCCGGCCTGCGTGCGCGCATCGACTACTGACACACCGGCCAACCACGAGTGTTCGACGCCGACATCGCCACCGGCATGCGCGAACAGCGTGCGCACGCCAGTACCGGCGTTGGCCGCACCGCCACTCGGGAACGACTGACCACGCATCAATTCGCCACCCAATTCGAGGTAGGTGTCAGTGGGCGCAATCCAACGCAATTGCACGCCATCGTCGGCATACTGGTTCCCGAGCAATGCCTGATAGACCAACGGCCGGTTCGAGAATGCGTCGGTGTGCGCATGATGCGTATTGAGATATCCGATGTTCGAAAAAAACCGCCCGGCGCGCGCAGTCAATCCGTCCGGCAATGCGGTGGTTTCAACGTAGGCTTCTTCGACACCGACGCCATCTTCACCCTCCTCGCTTTCGATGGCGAGCGTGACCTGGCCGTAGAACTTCTCGTCGATGTTCGCGGCGAAGGAAATCTCGCTCTCGCCCAGCGACAGACCCTGCGCGCCCGGCCCGCCCTCGCCCGCCAGCGCGAACCCGGCCAGTGCGTAATCCGCCGAATCGAGCGAATGATGCGCGTAGCCGCCATTGAGAATGATGCTGATCGCCGGATTGAACGCACTGGCGCTGGAAGCCACAGCGGCGCTTGGAACCACCGCTTGCAATGCCACGATTTGTTCGCGTGCCTGAGCCAGCGCTGCAAGCGTCGCGGCCGTTTGTTCCTGCAGCGCCAGGCTGCTGGCTTCGAGCGTCCGGAGACGCGCTTCCAGCGCATCGATACCCTCGATGGACGGCGTATCAGCGGACGCTGCTAACGAAGCCAGCATCAAGGTATACATCGCAATGCTCAAACGTCGAATCATGAATAATAATCCATATAAACAATGGGTTGAAAATAGTATTGGATCTGCCACACAAGAATTGAAATGTTATAGTGTCACACTTGATTGCGGTCCGCAACGTCGCTACGGCGGCTACGACAGCGCTGCCAATCACGGTTGCGACATGCTGCAACGCGCAATCGAAACTCGTTGCAAAAGAGTGATCTGTATCGCTAATTTCGGCGGGTTGTCGGTTGCGGCAACATCCACGCATGCATTCAAAACTCTGGGGAGAGCACATGATTCAGCGCAATTCGGCCACTGTTCGCAGTCTTGGGACGCTCGTGTTGTCAATCGCGACCGCGCTCGTGGCGACATCGGCACAGGCAGCAGGTTTGAGTGTCGTGATGGCACCGTCGATGGACAAGGCACGGCAGGACATCGGTTCTGCGGTTACCTTCACGATGCGTAACGAAAGCAATGAATCCGTCAGCATCTTGAAGTGGCAGACGCCGTTCTTCGGTATCGAGCACGACTTGTTCGACGTCAATGTCGGCGGGATGGATGCCGACTACAACGGCCGCTGGATCAAGCGTGGCGCCCCAACAAAAGACGACTGGATGACGCTACAACCGGGAGAAGCCAAGTCAGTCGAGATCGATCTTTCCGAAGCTTATGACTTCTCGGCCACTGGCCAGTACCAGATGAAGTACGCGATCGATCTAGCGCAGTCCGATGACACACATGACCGTGGCAGTCACCACGACGTCCAGTCCAAGCGCATCGAGTCCTTCCCGATCCTGCGTTGGGTCGACGGCTCCGGCACCCCGAATAACTACGAAGAAGTCTTCCCGATCGGGATGAAAGCACTGAACCCGACACCAGCTTTCGAAAGTTGCTCGACCAGCCGCCAGACCTCGATCAAGACCGCGTTGACGTCGGCGCGTAGCTACGGCGTCAACTCAGATAACTATTTCTCGAGCAAGACCTATTCGACGGTCACAACGCGCTACAAGACCTGGTTCGGCGCGGCCAGTAGTTCGCGTTTCAGTTCGGCCAAGGGTCACTACGACCGCATCGAGTACGCGCTGTCGAACACCAAGCTCACCTTTAACTGCGGCTGCACCTCCAGCGCCTATGCCTACGTCTATCCGACGCAGCCCTATCGCGTTTACCTGTGCAATGCCTTCTGGTCAGCACCGAACACCGGCACCGATTCGCGTGCCGGCACGATGATCCACGAACTCAGCCACTTTGATGTGCTCGGCAACACCGACGATATCGTCTACGGCAAGACCGGCGCGAAAAACCTCGCGATCAGCAATCCGGCAAGTGCGGTCAAGAACGCCGACAATCACGAGTACTTCTCGGAAAACACGCCAGCGCAGAACTGATCGAGCGGCAATACGTCAGTCACAACGGCCCGCGCAATGCGGGCCGTTGTCATTTGCGGATCAGGCTCAGTCAATCACGACGGGCAGGTTCATCGCCAACATGTCGGCGAGCATGTGGTCCGACATTCCGGGCTCGCGCACGATGCGCACCGCCAACCCCTCGATCAGGCATTGCAGTGCGAACGCACGGGTTTGCGCGGCATCGGCATCGATCTTCACACCACTGGATGCTGCGCGTTGCACCAGCCACGTCGCGAAGTCGGAGCGCGTGACTCGGTCCGCCTCGCACAGCGCCGCTGCGATCTGCGGATCACGCGACGCGAGGGCGCTCATTTCAAGAAGCAGTGTCGGATTCATTGTGCGCACGTCGCCACTGCGCCACCTCGCGACCAGATCACGCACGCCCTGTGCGAAATCCGTGCCTGGTTGCAGCGCCGCGATGTCGGCTCGCTTGTCGGCCAACTGCCGTTCGATGATCGCCAGAATAATGGCATTCTTGCTGTCGAAGTAGCGGTAGATCAAACCTGCACTCATGTCCGCCACTTCGGCGATGCTGGCCATGCTTGCGGCGTGAAACCCGTGATCGATGAAGCATCGCCGCGCTGCACAGAGAATACGATCGCGTTGTGCCGTTGCCCGATCGATCACAGCGTCGGCATTCATGACGCCGCCTGTTCAGAGCGCGGATCACGACCGAAGCGTCGGCGCACGCTGACAAAGAACAATGGAATAAAGAAAATACCGAGGAATGTGCCGAACAACATGCCGCCGATCACACCGGTACCGATGGCTCGTTGCGCACCTGAGCCGGCCCCGGTCGCAATCGCCAGCGGCAACACGCCGAAGCCGAATGCGATCGACGTCATCAGGATCGGCCGCAGCCGATCACCAATTGCCGCCAGCGTGCCCTCGACCAAGTCCATCCCACGCTCCACGTTGGCCTTTGCAAACTCGATGATCAACACGGCGTTCTTGCTGGCCAAGCCCACCGTTGTAAGCATGCCGACCTGAAAGTAGACATCGCGCTCGAGGCCGCGCAGCCAAGTGAACAGCACCGTGCCGAGAATGCCGAGCGGCACAACCATCAGCACCGAGGTCGGAATCGACCAGCTTTCATACAGCGCGGCAAGGCATAGAAATACGATCAGCAACGACAGGGCATACAACATCGGCGTCTGTGCGTTCGCGACGCGCTCCTGGTAAGACTGGCCACTCCATTCGATGCTGACGCCGGCAGGTAGCTCGGTGGCGAGGCGCTCCATCTCGGTCATCGCATCACCGGAACTCACGCCCGGCGCCGGCATGCCGGTGATGTTGATTGCTGGCACGCCGTTGTAGCGTTCGAGGCGCGGCGAGCCATACATCCAACGCCAACTCGCGAATGCCGAAAACGGCACCATGTCGCCACCAGCGTTGCGTACATACCAGCGGTTGAAGTCCTCCGGCACCATGCGAAACGGTGCATCGGACTGCACGTAGACGCGCTTCACGCGATTGCGATCAATGAAGTCGTCGACGTACTGGCCACCCCACGCAACAGTCAATGTGCTGTTGATGGCATCCGTGCTGATACCAAGCGCACTCGCTTTTTCGGTGTCGATGTCGAGCTTGAACTGTGGCTGGTCTTCCTGTCCGTTCGGCCTCACGCCGGTCAACAAGGGGCTCTTGCCAGCCAAAGCGAGCAACTGCCCACGCGCTTCCACAAGCGCGCGATGGCCAATCCCGGCGTTGTCCTTCAGATAGAGATTGAAACCACCAGTGGTGCCGAGTTCGGTGACCGGTGGCGGTGCGACTGCGAACACCATCGCGTCCTTGATCTGGCCGAACGCCGCCATCGCCCGCCCAGCCATCGCCTTGACGCCAGAAGCCGCATCCTTGCGCTGATCCCAGTCTTTGAGCTTGACGAAGGCCATGCCGTTGTTTTGACCACCGCCGGAAAAACTGAAACCTTGCACCGCGAATACTGATTCGATCAGGCCGGCTTCGTTCTGCTGGTAATAGTCTTCGACTTGGTTCATTGCCTTGCCGGTGCGCTGCTGGGTCGCACCGACCGGGGTCTGCACGATCGTGAACAAGATGCCTTGGTCTTCGTCTGGCAAAAACGAAGACGGCACCCGCAGATAGACCACGCCCATCACCACCACGAGCACGACATAAAGCAGCAGGAAGCGACCGCTGCGTGCGAGCACACGGCTGACCAAGCCTCGATAGCCTCGGTTGCCACGCTCGAAATTGCGGTTGAACCAACGGAAGAAACCGTGTTCACCGTGGTGCTCACCCTTCTTCAGTGGCGTCAGCATGGTCGCGCACAGGGCCGGGGTTAGCACGATGGCAACCAACACCGACAAGGCCATCGCCGAGACAATGGTCGCGGTGAACTGGCGATAGATCACGCCGGTCGAACCCTGCAGGAACGCCATCGGCACGAATACGGCTGCGAGTACCACGCCAATACCAACCAACGCGCCGGTGATCTGGTCCATCGATTTGCGTGTCGCCTCCAACGGCGACAGCCCCTCTTCGCTCATCACACGCTCGACGTTCTCGACAACAACGATGGCGTCGTCGACCAATAAGCCGATCGCCAACACCATCGCGAACATGGTCAGCATGTTGATCGAGAAGCCCAGCGCCTGCAGCACCGCGAGCGTTCCGAGCAATACCACTGGCACCGCAATGGTCGGGATCAGTGTGGCGCGAAAATTTTGCAGGAACAGATAGATCACGAGAAAAACCAGCACCACTGCCTCGACCAGCGTCTTCAGTACCTCATGGATCGATACGCGCACGAACGGCGTGGTGTCGAACGGCAATACCGTCTTGAGGCCATGTGGAAATGCCGGTCGCATTTGATCGATCTTCGCGGCGACCGCGTCGGCGGTCGCGAGCGCATTCGCGCCCGCTGCGAGCATGATCGCGACACCGGTTGCCGGCTGGCCGTTATAGCGGCTGATCACGGTGTAGTTCTCGGAGCCGAGCTCGACACGCGCGACATCGCCAAGACGCAGCACCGACCCATCGGCATGACTGCGCAGGACGATCGCGCCGAACTGCTCCGACGTCTGCAAGCGATCCTGTGCGGTAATCGTCGCATTGATCTGCTGACCATCGATCGCTGGCGTGCCGCCGAGTTGCCCGGCTGCGACTTGGGCATTCTGGGCGCGAATCGCGGTGACGATGTCACTCGGTAGCAATCGATACGTCGCGAGCTTGGCCGGATCGAGCCAGACGCGCATCGCATACTTGCCACCGAATACCTGCACGCTGCCGACGCCGGGCACGCGACTGATCTGGTCAACGACATTTGACGAGACGTAGTCGGCAATGTCGTTGCGATCCATGCTGCCGTCTGTGGAAACGAAGCCGACTACTTGCAGAAAGCCAGCGCGCGCTTTGTCCACGCGCAGGCCCTGTTGTTGCACGATCTGCGGCAACAGCGCGGTTGCAACCTGCAGCTTGTTCTGTACCTGAACTTGCGCGATATCGGGATCGGTGCCGTTCGCAAACGTCAGCGTTACCGCCACTGCACCGCTCGCATCGCTGGTCGAGGCCATGTATTGAAGGCCGTCGAGACCGGTCATCGCCTGTTCGATGACCTGAGTCACCGAGTTCTCGACCGCCTGTGCCGACGCGCCGGGATAGGTCGCATTCACGGTGACTGACGGGGGTGCGATATCGGGATAACGCGAGATCGGCAACTGGGTGACCGCGAGTACGCCGGCAAGCATGATGATGATCGCGATGACCCAGGCAAATACCGGTCGATCAATGAAGAAACGGGCCATGGCAGCGCTCCGCTCAGCGTGCCGGCACGGCGGTAACCGGTGCCGCCGCTTCGGTCGCAATCACGATCGCACCGGGACGGACCTTCTGCAGACCCTCAACGATGATCCGATCGCCTGCCGATAGCCCGCCGATGACGAGCCATTGGTCGCCGACCGTGCGATCAACCTGCACCGTGCGTGGTTCGACCTTGCCATCGCGGGTCACGATCATCGCGCTGGCCGAGCCTTTGGGGTCGCGACTAATGCCTTGCTGCGGTGCCAGCAGGGCCTCCGGCAAGGTACCGCTGCCGACCACCGCGCGGACGTACATGCCGGGCAGCAACACGCCGCGCGGATTCGGCACCACGACGCGCAGCGCGAAACTGCCGGTCGCAGGATCGACAGTGACATCGGCAAATGTGAGCTTGCCCTCTTGGTCGTAACGGCTGCCGTCTTCCAACAGAATGGTGACCGGATAGTCCTTGGCGCCACGGAAATCATCGCCGAGCGCCTTGCGCAACGCGAGCAGTTCGCTGCTCGATTGCGACAGGTCAATATGGATCGGATCAAGTTGTTGGACGGTCGCGAGTGGCTCCGACTGGTTCGCGGTGACGAGCGCACCGGCGGTCACCGACGATTTGCCAATACGACCGGCAATTGGCGCCGTGATGCGACTGTACCCAAGGCGCACCTGCGCCGACTGTAATGCCGCCTTGGCCACCCCGACATTGGCTTCGGCTTCGCGCAATGCAGCGACCGCGTTGTCGTGATCTTGGGCGCTGACGGCGTGGATCTTGATCAGTTCATCGGCGCGCTTGGCCTTTAGTTGTGCGGATACGAGCAATGCATGCGCACGCGCGACCGCGGCATCAGCACTGGCCACATCGGCACGATAGGTGGCGTCATCGAGTTGATACAGGGCATCACCGGCCTTGACCAAACCACCCTCGGTAAACAGACGCCCGGTGACTAGACCAGTGACCTGCGGTCTCACCTCGGCCACCAAAAACGGCGTCGTGCGACCAGGTAATTCACGCGTGAGCGTCAACGGCGCGGTCTTCAAAGTCACCACAGTGACCGACGACAGTGGCGGTGCGGGTGGGGTGGCTGGCTTGCCACAGGCGGTCAGGACGGCGGCGGTCGACAATGCGACGAAAATTCGCAAGAGGGCGTGAATTGGCATGAGGATGCTCGGCGGCAATAAAGTGAATGGGCCGAAGCCCCTAACGGAGAGAATGAACGTTCATTCGCTGCGATTCAATAGCCCAAAAGTCGTAGTCGTATTGCGATTCAGGTGTGCAAACGGATGTGTCCGCCCAGACCGACGACGGGATCAAGGCAATGGCGTGCAAGTGCTGCCGATCGCCGCACTGTCGTCGTTGTCGAAGCTCGCGCGCAAGATCAGATCTGGCGGCAGATTGGCGCCCGGAGATTCAATGCGGATGGCGTCGAGGTGGAAGCCATCGAGTTCGATACCGGGATCGCTCGACAACCGCCAGCGGATACGCACACGCTGGCCGGCATAGGCCGCGAGCGAAGACGTGAAGGTCTGAAATACTGCATTGTCGCCAGTAAAAGCACCCTGACTGGCAGGAAAGCCGCAGGCATTGATTGGTGGATTCATGGTCTGTGCAAACGAACCTGGATAGCCACCGTCTGGCGCGAGATCGGTCCATGCAGCGCCATCGTTCGTCGAGATCTCGGCGACCACGCCATCCCACTGGTTTTCCAGTTGATAGCGCGCGTCATAGCGCAGCGTCGCGGCATCGGGCAGGGTCAACGCCGGCAACTCGATCACGGCACAGGTGTCCTTCGGATACCGAACACCTGCTGCACTGCTGCGATAGGCATACTGGCCGTCACTGGCGACACCGGCCACGATCTGCCACGGCGCTTGCAGATCGGCGTAACTGCGGGTGTCGGCATCGTCAATAAAACCGAGACCTGCCGGCCCACCCGCTCCTGCCGTGGTGACGTTGCGCGCTGCGCTCGGCAGACTGGTATTGCCGAACGAATCGACCGCCAACACGCGGTAGAAATACAGCGACTGGCTCAGCACATTGCTATCGATCAACGATGGCGTCGCGGTCGGGAAGACCAACGGCGTCGCGAAGTCGGGTGTGGTCGCACGCTGCACTAAATAGCTGACATCCGTTGCATTCGCGCAGCGTGGCGGTGCCGGTGTCCAGTCAAGCACTACCGCGCACTCGGCAAATGCAGCATCGACCTGCGGCGCTGTACGGTCGAATAGCGGTGGCAATGCACAGGTATCGGCTGAGATCACTTCGATGCACGCACTGATCGCACCTTCGGTATCCGCGTCGACAGCACGCAGTCGATACGCATAGTGATCGCCACCGATGGTATTCGGGTCGTCGATGGCCGACACGGCCGAATTGCCGGCGAGATGGAAGTCGGCGATATCCGTACCGGCGCAGGTGCCGGTCGCGCGGTACAACTGGTAGGAATCAGCTCCGGCCACGGCATCGAAAGCGATACGGATGCCACTCGTATCGTTCTGCATCACCGCCAAGTTCACTGGAGCAGCAACCGGCAGCACCGGCGGCGTGCCGAAGTCGCCCGCAACAACCAACCCGTAACCCTGACGGTCACTGCCGACGCGATCATTGCCGGGCACGTTGAATCCGATCACTCGAAACTGGTAGCGCCCCGGTGTCGGCGCTAGCAGTCGAATGGCCTCGACGGTATTACGCACATCGCGCGTGCCGATGCCGTCGACCGAAATTGTGGCGATGGATGGTCGTTGCGGGAGCACTGGTCCGCATGGATCAAAGCAAGCTTGGGTCTGACAACTCAGGTCATCGCCAAATGCATTGCCACGATAGACCTCGCCGTTGGGTCCGATCACTTCGAGGTCGAGGTCATTGACGAGTGGATACTCCACACCCGGCACCGAGGCGGCATCGAACCAAGCCAAGGTTGCGCGCAACGACTGACCTGCGGCGACCTGTTCGATTGCGTATTCATGGATGTCGCCGGTCGCAACTCCGCTGCCATGAGTTCGTTCAAAAACGCGCTGGCGGCGATTGTCGCCGGGAAAATAAAGATCGCGATCGAGGAACATGCGGCCCCAGCCGCTGATGTAGCTCGGCAGTCGTACCTCACCGATGAAGCTATTGATCAACTCGCCGGTACTGTTCACGACCGCAGCCTTGAGTGTCGCCGCCAGCGGATTCAGGCGGTCACCGGCGCGGGCACTGCCGCGCGGATACCAGCCTTCAACGAAATATTGGCGCATCAACGCCGCGCCACCGGCCACCGTCGGCGAAGCCATCGAGGTGCCGCTTAAGGCTTTGGTCAGCGCCGGATCTTCGCCACCGATACTGGCATCATCGCCGGCCGCCGAGATCGTCGCCGAACCGGGCGCGCTGATGTCCGGCTTGTCGCGCCAACCGCTGCCGGGACCGATGCTCGAACCCCATTGGTTATTCGTCGTAAACAGCGTCGCCGGACAACTACTATCGCCGTGCAACAGTGCGCCGACAGTCAATACATTCTTGGCATTCCCCGGCGAACCAATGGCGGCAATGGCCTCGTCGCGGTTGCCGGCCGAAGCCACCACCAACAGGTCTTCGAGTCGCCAAGTCGTATCATCGGCGTCAAAGTCAAAACCGGTATAGGCGTTACCGGTGGATGCGCCCCAACTGTTGTTGTGAATATGCGCGCCACCGTTGCGTGCCTGCGTCAGGGTGGCCGCGTAATCGTCGATGATTAAGCAATCAGCACCGATGTCCTGGAACAGGATCTGCGCATTCGGTGCCATGCCGTCGCCGACATCAGCGTTTGCGCTTGCGGGCGTGGCAGTCGCGCCGCTGTCCCCGGCAATCGTGCCGGTGACATGGGTACCGTGCTGGACCGCCGCCACCGTGCCACAAGGCAACAGGGTCTCGTAGGCTGCCGCACCCGGCTGCACCCAGTTCGCGATGACTTTGGCATCGCTGACCCGCGATCCCAGCGCCGGCGGCAAGGTGTCCTGCGCCGGCGTGACGAAAACCAACGCCCCGGTACCGGGGTTGTATCGGGTGAACCAGCGTTCGTTCGCATCCAGCCCCGAATCGGCAACGGCGACGATCTGGCCATGCCCGGTTAATCCATGCGACCACAGCGGATGCATGGTGACGGTGCCGCTCTGAATCACGCCGGACGCTTCGGTATTGTGCGGTTCGGGTGGCGCATACGGCGCAATCCAGGTGATTGCGTCCGATTGCGTCAGCGCATCAATCATCGCCGCCTGCGGCAGCATCACGACGATACGGGCGAGACGCACACTGCGCGGCACCTGCAATACGCGTGCGCTAGGCGCCAACTTGGCGACGACCGCCGCGAGTTCGTCGCCATCGCCATCGACATGGCCATAGACATCAAATACGCCCGGCCCACTGGCGGCCCGTGTCGCCGATGCCAGCTTCCACTCCGGGCGCCAGCGTCCGACCCAAGTGACGCCGGCGATCGCGCGCAAGGCGTTCAGCGGCACCGATGCGCGGCGAACGCGGAAGGTGTGCTCGGGGACATAGGCTTCGATCGCTACGCCAATCGACTGCAAGGCGGCGCGAACCGCTGCGGCGCGTCCAGGTTCGAACTGGATCAAGACATGGCTTGCGGCGGCATCGGCGGCAACGTCCTCGGGGCCGCGCAACAACTGCGCTGGGTCAATGTCGCCGACCGACAAACGCAATGACCCGGCCTCAACGGACATGGCCGCGGCAACCATCAAAAACAGCGAAGGAATCAGGGATCGGACCATCGGCTGATGCTAACGGATTGCACCCCCGGCACTGTCGAGACAATGTGCAAAAAAAAACCGGCCGCAGCCGGTTTTTCGATCCGAATGGTCGGGACGGCGGGATTCGAACCCACGACCCTTTGCCCCCCAGGCAAATGCGCTACCAGGCTGCGCTACGCCCCGACACCGGAATCCGCGTCACGACGCGGGCGCGGATTGTGACCGCTCGGCGGCCTTCCCGCAACGCGTCAGCGCTTCAGGATGGCGAGCACTTCTTCCAGTTCCTGACGTACCTGCTTGACGATCTGCGAGCTGATCGCGGCGTCCGCCTTGCCCTGATCGCCCTCGATTCGTTGGCGTGCGCCACCGATGGTGAACCCTTGGTCATACAGCAGCGAGCGGATCTGTCGGATCATCAGCACGTCATGGCGCTGGTAATAACGGCGGTTGCCGCGACGCTTCACCGGGTTCAGGCTGGTGAATTCCTGCTCCCAATAACGCAGCACATGCGGCTTCACGGCGCACAGGTCGCTGACTTCACCGATGGTGAAATAACGCTTCGCCGGAATCGGCGGGAGCTCGTTATTGCTGCCCTGATCCAGCATGCGCCTCGACCCTCACCTTGAGCTTTTGGCCCGGACGGAAGGTGACCACCCGCCGAGCCGAGATCGGAATTTCCTCACCAGTCTTGGGATTACGACCCGGCCGCTGGTTCTTCTGGCGCAGGTCGAAATTGCCGAAACCGGACAGCTTTACTTGTTCGCCGCGAGCCAAAGCATCGCGCATCACATCAAAAAACGAGTCGACGAATTCCTTCGCCTCGCGCTTATTCAGGCCAACCTGCTCAAAGAGCCGTTCGGCCAGTTCTGCCTTGGTCAATGCCATCTCAACCTCGCAACTTTGCGCCAGTTTCGCGTTCCAGTGCGTTCAGCACCGACTGCACCGCTGAATCAGCGTCCACATCCGCAAGGGTGCGCGAAGCATCCTGCAAAATCAAGCCCATAGCGAGGCTTCTTGCGTTTTCAGGCAAGCCTTTGCCGGCAAACTCGTCAAATAACACGAAATCTCGCAGCAGCTGTCCAAGCGTTTCTCGCACAATACGTTCCAAACGTGCGAATTCAATCGACTTTTCGACGACGATCGCGATGTCCCTGCGAATCGACGGATAGCGACTCAGTTCGCCGGCCTTCGGCAACGCGCGTTCCGCCAGTGCCACCAATTCCAGCTCGGCGACGTAGACGTCACCGGTCAAACCCAACTCAGCAGCAAGTTTCGGATCGACGCAGCCGGCGACGCCGATGACGCGCCCGTCGCGCAGCACTTCGGCGCTGCGGCCGGCATGCAGATACGGCAACCGGGCCGGACGCAACGACAACGCGGCCGGCGCGCCGGTCAACGCGAACAACTGCGCAAGATCACCCTTCAGGTCGAAGAAGTCGATCGCGCGGTCCGGCACGCCCCACTGCTCGGCTGCCGCCGCACCAGTCGCGACCAGCGCCACGCGTGGCGTTTCGATGGGTGGATCGCCGGCGCGAAATGACTTGCCGACCTCGAACAGGCGCACACGCTCCAACTGACGAGTTTGGTTGCGGCGCAATGCATCGACCAGACCCGGCAGTAAGCTGGTACGCATCACGCCAAGGTCGGCCGAAAGCGGATTCGCCAGCGCGACACCGCCATCGTCCAATCCCCATTGTTTCAGCCAATCCGCCGAGACGAAACTGAAATGCAGGCATTCGCGATAATCGCGTGCAATCAACGCCGCGCGCATTGCTGCGGTGGTCACCGAGGCTTCCGGTGGCAGGCGAAGTGCGATCTCGCCACGCGGTATCGCCGTCGGCACACGATCGTAGCCGTGCACGCGGACGATTTCCTCAATCAGGTCTTCCTCAATCTCGATGTCAAAACGTTGACTCGGCGGCACCACTTCCCAGCCGCCCTCGAACTTGCGCACGGTGAAACCCAGCGAATGCAGAATCTGTTCGACATCGCTCGCCGGCAGCGTTAGGCCGGTCACGCGCGACAGGCGTGCCGCACGTAAACGCACCGGTGCACGCGTCGGCAAGTGCGCGCTTGACGCCGCCTCGATCACCGGACCCGGTGTGCCACCGGCAATGTCGACGATCAACTGCGTCAACCGTTCGATCGCCAGTCGCGGCAATTCAGGATCGACACCCCGCTCGAAGCGATGCGATGCATCGGTATGCAGTCCGAGCTTGCGCGCGCGTCCCTGGATCGCGGCTGGCGCGAAATGCGCAGATTCGAGGAACAAGTTCGTGCTCGCAGCGGTGACGCGCGAATCGAATCCACCCATGACACCGGCAACGGCCAGCACCTGCTTTTCATCGGCGATCACCAGAAACCCCGGATCGAGCACAACGTCACGCTCATCGAGCAACTTCAAGGTTTCGCCAACGCCGGCACGGCGCACGACGATGCCGCCGGCCAATGTGTCGAGATCGAAGGCATGCATCGGCTGGCCAAGTTCCAGCATCACGTAATTGGTCGCATCGACCACTGCGCTGATCGAGCGCAGCCCGGAACGGCGCAGACGTTCTTTCAACCACAACGGCGTTGGTGCGGTCGGATCAATCGCGTCGATGGCACGCCCGAGGTAGCGCGGGCAATCAGCCGGCGCATCCAGACGCACGCCACGCGCGGTCGTCGATTTGGCATCCACTTGGATGCGAGCGCCGTCGTTCGGCGTCAACCCATAGAGTGCCGTCACTTCCGCGGCGAGACCACGCAAGCTCAGGCAATCCGGTCGATTCGGCGTCAGCTTGATCTCGATGCAAGCATCGGGCAGGCCTAACCACTGCGCAAACGACTGGCCTACGGGTGCATCAGCCGGCAATTCCATCAGACCGCCGTGATCATCACTGAGCGACAATTCACGCGTCGAACAGAGCATGCCGAACGATTCAACATCGCGCAGCTTGGCTTTTTTGATTTCGATGCCACCCGGCAACTTGGCTCCGATCATCGCCAGTGGTGCCTTCAGTCCCACGCACGCATTCGGCGCACCGCAGACAATCTGCAGCGGCTCGCCCTGGCCGACCGACACCTGACAGACACGCAGCTTGTCGGCATTCGGGTGTTTTTCGGCGGCGATGATTTCGCCGATGACGACGCCATCGAGTCCTTCGCCCAACACTTCGATGCCTTCGACTTCAAGTCCGGCCATGGTCAATCGGTGCAACAGGTCGGCACGTTCGGCCTTGGTATGCGCGAGTGAGCGCAACCAGTTTTCGGAAAATTTCATGGCTTCAGTTCCTTCTGTCGATCACGCGAACTGCGCGAGGAAACGCGCATCGTTCTCGAACATCGAACGCAGGTCGTCGACGCCATAACGCAGCATCGCGAAACGTTCAACACCGAGGCCGAACGCGAATCCGGTGTAGCGCTCGGCATCGATGCCGCAGGCCTTCAGCACGTTCGGATGGACCATGCCGCAGCCCAGCACTTCGAGCCAGCCTTGGCTGCCATCGGCGCGATCCCAGCGAATATCGACTTCCGCAGAAGGCTCGGTGAACGGGAAATAGCTCGGGCGGAATCGCATCTCGAAATCGCGCTCGAAAAATGCCGTGACGAACTGCTTGAGCGTGCCTTTGAGATCAGCGAAGTTCGAGGTCTCGTCGACCAGCAGACCTTCGACCTGATGAAACATCGGCGTATGCGTCTGGTCCGAGTCCGAACGATAAACCTTACCCGCGGCGATGATGCGGATCGGCGGCGTGCGTCCCTGCATCGCACGGATCTGCACCGGCGAAGTATGCGTGCGCAGCAAGCGTCCGTCCGGAAAATAGAAGGTGTCGTGCATCGCGCGCGCCGGGTGATGTTCCGGGAAATTCAGCGCTTCGAAGTTGTGGTAGTCGTCCTCGATCTCAGGGCCATCGGCGAGTTGATATCCCAGCCGACCGAAGATGTCGGTGATGCGATCCAGCGTGCGCGTCACCGGGTGCAGGTTCGCGCGCGAGCCATTGCGGCCCGGCATCGTTACGTCGATGCGTTCGGAGGCGAGACGCGCGGTATACGCGGCGGACTCGAGTTGGCAACGACGCCCATCGATCGCATCGCCGAGCAACGACTTGAGTTGGTTAACGCGCTCGCCAGTCGCCTTGCGCTCTTCCGGGGGCAACTTGCCGAGCAGTTTGAGCTGCTCAGTCAGCCGCCCCTGCTTGCCGAGCCAGGCAACGCGGATTGCGTCGAGTGCGTCGAGCGTGGCTGCGGTGTTGATTGAACCAGTCGCTTCAACAGCGGCCGCCTGCAATTCGTCCATCGTCATTCCTGTATCGATGGCGCCCGCAACTCCGAAATGGAGTTTCAGCGGCGCAAAAAAAACGTGGGGAAGAGCCAAGCCCTTCCCCACGCGTGTACAGCATTGGCCGGTGTGACCCGGCTTGGAAGCTTACGCGGCGAGAGCGGTCTTGGCCTTCGTAGCGAGCACTTCAAATGCCTTCAGATCGTGCACGGCGATATCCGCCAGCGCCTTGCGATCGAGCGTAATGCCAGCTTTCAGCAAGCCATTCATGAAACGGCTGTAGCTCATGCCGAACATGCGAGCAGCCGCATTGATGCGGACGATCCACAAGCCACGGAACTGGCGCTTGCGCTGCTTGCGGCCGATGTACGCGTATTGCGCGGCCTTGGTGACGGCTTGCTTGGCAACGCGCAGCACCTTACGGCGGGCGTTGTAGTAACCCTTGGCCTGGGCCAGGATTTTCTTGTGGCGGGCGCGGGCGGTTACACCACGTTTGACTCGTGCCATGGTTTATACCTCCGGCTTACAAGTAGGGGACCATGCGAGCGACGCGACCTGCGTCTTCCGCACGAACATGATTGGTGCCACGAAGGTTGCGTTTCCGCCTTGTCGACTTCTTGGTCAGGATGTGGCTCTTGAATGCATG
>Ga0138256_10003044_pt1 | contig 17919 bp, 26 predicted proteins | sample KNB2016incub_MG_FD_105486 | JGI IMG/M metagenome (GOLD analysis project Ga0138256, IMG submission 105486) | Active sludge microbial communities from wastewater in Klosterneuburg, Austria - KNB2014incub_MG | ecosystem: Engineered > WWTP > Activated sludge > Unclassified | place: Austria... | reverse complement strand
TGCCACCGGCGCCGGCGACGAGCGCGCCCTCGCCGGCGACGATGCGCTGGTCGGCAAGGTTGCTCGTCGTCGAGCTGGCGCTACTGGACGACTTGGAGGCCATGGCCGATTTCCTTTCGCAGATGCGCCTCGACCAGGCTGTAGCCGTTGCGCGCGAGCTGGCGCACGAGCGCCGGCCGCTTGGTGAACATGCCGAGCCAGCGCACGCCGCGCACGACGAGCGCGGCCTCGATCAGCGCCAGCTCGACGTAGGTCGCCGCGCCGTCGCTGGCCGCGGCCTTGATCGTCGCCACGTCGCCGGCGATCTCGACCGCGACGGCGCCGACCGTGCGGCCATCCTCGACGACATCGAGCAGCGCGCAGCCGTCGACCAGGTCGGCCAGCTCGGCGCCGTCCGTCGCGTACACGGCAGCGCGCTGCAGCACCTGCAGCGCCGCCTGGCGGTCGGCCGTGTCGCGTACGGTGATGCGCATCAGCGACCGCCCTTCTTCATCGCGCGATAGAGGATCGCGGCGCCGATGATCAGCATCGCCCACACCGGCAGCGACGCGCCGGCCTGCATCACCTGCTCGCTGCCGAGCGGCGACGCCGGGATAGCCTCTGACGTGTTCGGCGAGCTGGTCGACGTAAGCGCGCCGCTGCCGAAGTTGACCGACCAGCCCGAGCCGTCGAGCTTGGTCCCGTAGGCCGCTGCTGCGGCGTCGCCGCCGGCGAACGGCCCGCCGTCACCGGCGAGCGCGGAGCCGACGCCGGCGCCCAGGCCGGCGCCGAGCTTGGACTGAATGAGCGATTCCCACACGTCAGCCGCGCGCCATGTAGACGAGCGCGCCGATCGTCGCGGCGATCAGCAGCAGGCCACCGATACCGCCGACCGGCGCGAGCGCCGAGCCCTGCCCGTTCAGGTAGGTCTGGCCGTTCGCACCAGCGAAGCTGCCCGGCTGCACGTTGCCCGTCACGGTGCTCGGGCCGGTGCGGTTGTCGACGGCCTTCGTGATGCCGTAGCCGATCAGCGACTGCCACCAGGTCAGGCCCTGCTGGCTCGCCTGCTGCGGCGTGAACTGCTGCATCTTGAGCGTGTCGACGTAGTCGCCCGGCAGCGTGCCGATGTCGTCCCACGCCATCGCGTAGGAGTCCAGCGCGGCGAATTCCGAAGCGTCAGCCATGTCGGCCTCCGATCAGAGTTGCGAGTTGAGCGCGTAGCTTTCGGTGTAGACCGTCAGCGTATCGGCCGCAGCCACCGTGACGCGCACGTCGAGATTGGCCACCGGCTGCGACTTGCCGCCCGGCAGCAGGATCAGCGCCGTATTCAGCGCGTTGCTCTGCAGCGTATCTGGCATCAGGTCGACGATGTGGTAGCCGGCCTGCGGCACGCGGCCATAGTCGACTTGGCGGCGCTCGCTGGTCTCGACATCGAGATTTTCGAGAATGTCGACGCCGTCGCGGCGGATTCGCACGCTGGAAAGCTGCGCGTGCTTGATGATCAGCCGCTTGATCTGCTGGCCGTTGACGCCGAAGGGGATGTAGATCTGCTCTTCAGCCGCGGCGCCTATCACCTTCTGCTGCACCTGCACGCGCTGAATGATGCGGTTCGCGCTCGGCGCCTCGATGTCCGCCCAGCCGGTGATCACGGAGCCCGCCACAACGGCGTAGTTGCCGAGGTCGAATTCGAGCGTGAACTGCTGGACGCCGGCTTCCTGCGTCGCGGCGATCGTGCCCATCTTCATTCCGACTTCCTCGCGAGCAAGGCGCTCGGTGAAGTCGAGCAGCAGGAAGCTCGTCGACGCGATGTTGTTGCCCTTGTAGCCGAGCCACGCGCGCAGGTGCGCGGCGTCGTTCCAGCGCATGAACTCCTTGTTGTTGAGCCGCAGCACGACGTTCGTGATCAGCGTCGTGAGGATGTTCGTCCCGAGGGCGAAGTAGAGCTTTTCGTAAGTCATGCCCAGCGGCAGCGACAGGGACACGCGCTGATTCGGACCGACGTTCTGAAGTTGGGGCAGGCGGATGGTGCGCATCGTTGCGGTTCCTTGGCTGATGGGATGGGTTGACCTGGCCGCGGCGATCAGCCGATCAGCGCCTTGTCGACGATCGAGCGCGTGGCCGAGATCTGGCGCAGCGCAAAGATGGTGGCGAGCACAACGGCAGTCGTGATCACGGCGTTTTTCAGTTGGGCTTTCATGGCGGTCCTTTCATGTTGGGGAGGAAAGCGCCACCAGTGAAGCCCGCCGGCCCGGTACGTCGCAAGCGCCGCAGCACGTACGTAGCCCCTACGTTGCCCCCCGTCGCCGACGCAGCTTCAAGGTGCCGTTTTGCAACGTTCCCTCCCGGAAATCGCGCTCGATGTAGCCGATCGCAACACCGGTCGGCGTCTCCACCGTCGCCAGCTCGGCGACGCGCTGCTCGTCGACATCGAGCGCCGCGGCCATCGCGCGGCGGTCCTCGCGATAGCGCAGCGTGAAGCAGCGGATGTAGGTCGAGTTGCCGAGGAACGTCTTGTCGATCAGCGCCGGGCGCTGCGCCGCGCCGATGATGTGCAGCCCGACGTGTCGGCCCTGCGTGATCGCGCGGCGCCACGCCGGCGGCGCGCGGCTGGCCGTCGTCACGTCCGACAGCTCTTCGGCGAGCAACGTGCACTCGCCCACGCTGAAAGCCAGCGCGCAGACGATGCCGAACGCCTCGGGCAGCGGCAGCGACGGCCCCGCTACGTAGCGCGTGCGCAGCGATCCCGAGCCGCCGGCCTGGCGCCACGCGCCGACCAGGTCGCGCAGGTTATCGAAGCGCCGCGCGTGCGCGCCGTACTCGTTGCGCGGATCCCAGATGATCAGCCGGGCCGGCTTCAGCTCGGCGAGCCGCGCATTGATGCTGACGCCCTTGCCGCTGCCGCTTGCTCCGATGTACGCCTCAATGCGCGGCCGGTTCGTCACCGCCACGGCGCGCGCCCTCCTTCGGTCGGTGCTTGATCGCGGTGTAGGTCGCAACCGCCGGCGGCAGCGTCGCGCCGACGAGCGCGATGTACGGCCCCCACGTCGACAGCAGCTCGCCCATCGTCACGCCGTGGCGCTGCATCACGGCGGCGCCGGCGCCGGCAATGTTCGTGAGCTGCGAATCGCTCCACGTCGTTTCGAAGCCCTCCCACCAGGCGAAGCCCGGCGCCACGATCATGCGCACCATCACGAGCGCCTGGCGCAGCTCGTCGGCCGTCGTGTCGGGCGCTCCGCCTGGCGGAGCTGCACCAGGTGCAGCACCAGGTGCGCCGCCGGCTTCCAGGCTCGCGGCCTGCAGCTCGAGGTGCGCCAGCTCGTCGACGGCGCCGGCCTGGCCGGCGGTCGGCTCGTTCGTCGGATCAGCCACGCCACACCCCCCAGCCCGGCGCGGCCGGTTCCGGTTGCTCTTCGCGCTTCAGCTCGGGCAGCGCCGGCGTCGCGGCCGGCACCGGCGGATCTGCCGGCGCCGGATCGTCGTCGACACGCATGGCGCGGATCAGCTCGTCACTGCGGTCCGAGCGGCCGAACACCTGCACGTTGCACGAGTTGCAGACGATGTACGCGAGCTGCTTCGCGCTCACGCGCAGCGCCGCGCGCCCGCTGCCGCACACCGGGCAGCGGCACTGCCCGATGGTGTTTTCGCCGGCAGCCATCAGGCGAGCGGCTGCGATTCGCTCGGCGCCGTGTCGTCGCCGATCGGCGGCAGCTCGATCGGCTCGTCGACCAGGTCGAGGCCGTGGCGCTGCACGAGGGTGGCCACCGACGTGCAGAACTCGGCCAGCTCGGCCAGCGCGCCGCGGATGGTGTCGGGAACGAACCGCAGATCTGCGGCATCGAGTCGCGCCTGCAACTCGGCGGCGATCGCAACGGGGGAACGCATCGGGTCTCACTCCTCGCAAGCCTCCCCCGGCCGCAGGCGTGATTGTGCCGCACGGCGCTACACTGGCAGCGCCATGAAAACCGTCACCCTCACCCAGGCGCGCAACAAGCTCGGCGAGCTGGTCCAGCAAGGCGAGCCCGTCGAGCTGACCCGGCGCGGGCAGTCGATCGCGACGCTCCGCGTGTTCGCGAAGCCGAAGGTTGACCGCGAAGCGGCGATCAAGGCGGCGCACGACATCCGCGAGCTGAGCGCGCGCCTCGCCGCCAAGCGCAAACCGTCCAAGCGGCACGGCGCAACGAAGGCCGTTCGAGACCTTCGCGACGATGGCCGGTGAGCGGCTGGTCATCGACGCGAATTACGCGCTCGAATCGCTTCTCCCAACTTCGGAATCCTGGCGCATCGAGTCGGTCGAGCTGATCGAGTCGATCGCCGCAGGCGAGACCGACGTTTGCGTGCCGTGGCTGTTCTTCGCCGAGGTCGCCAACGTCGTGACGAAGAAGGTCCGGCGCCGGATCATCGACACCGACTCGGCCGAACTCTTCCTGGCGCGCCTCGACGGCCTCGGGCTTGAAGTCGACATGATGCTTCAGCCGACGCTGCCGCTGTACGAGGAAGCCAAGCGCTGGCAGTTGAGCGCCTACGACGCGATCTACCTCGACCTGGCGCGCCGCATGGCGCTGCCGCTGGCAACCCGTGACCGCGGCCTGGCCTCGGCGGCGCGTCACTGCGGCGTCGAACTCTTCCGACGCGTTTAAACGGCCTCAGAGCCGTTTTCGAGGGCGGTCGCACCCTACGCCCTGCACGCCGAGCCGATCGGCCCGCCTGGCGCGATCTGGTGCGCTGGCGCAGGCACGGCGGTTGCCGAGCGCCTCGGCCTTCGCGCGCCCTCCCTGACCAGCGGTATTCGCGGGCGCAGCCCGCATCGTCGGACTGGCGAGAAGCGGCCCGCCGAAGCGGGCCGCGTCAGGGGGGGGCGTGCGCGCGACAGCGCGCAATGTTCATCCCCCCGCAGGGGGGACCGTTGAGGGGGTTCCCCCTGCGCGCTGCGGAATCGAGTTATCCACAGCGAATCGCGCGCGTCTCTTTATGAAATAAAGAGGGTATCTAGATCCTGCCCCTACCCCTGCCTTAACCTGTGGATAGCGGGTCACGAAAGCCGCGCCAATACTGGCTTGGCGCGGCGTCGCGACCCTGGCCCTACCCCTGCCCCTACTTCCGGAGGCGAGATACCCCTTACCCCAAACGTGAGCCGAATTTGAAGAGCGCCCTCACGCATGTTCGAGGCGGCATAGCTGGTGATCAAACCGGCGTCGCGCAGACGATCGAGCGCGTAGCGGAGCTGCTTCAGCGTGGGCGCAGGCAAGCGCCGCCCGCCGCGCGGCGACTGGACCGGCGACAGCAGGTTGATGAGGCGGTAATAGCTCGCGGCCTCGACATCGCCCCGGCGGTCGCAGAACGGCCTGAGGCACGTGTAGTAGAGGTCGCGCGCCAGCGAGTCCAGGCCGAGCAGGCAAAGCCGCTCGGCAGCGGTGGAAGTGAAATCACGGCCGACGACATCGAAGCCGAAGTCGTCGCGATCAGCTCGCGGAGGTGGATGCTTGCGCCGCGTCAAGATGGATCGTATGGCGCTAGCTCGTGCGCCGCGCACGTCGCGCCGCACGGAACGTGGCCACCGTGCAGGCTGCACCAGACGACGAACACCGCGTCGCCGAACGGCTCGCGGTGCACGCACAGATCGCAGCAGTTGCGCGCGACCGGGATCTGAATCGACGGCCCTTCGTCGTCGCCGGCGAACTCCGTGTACGTGCTCGGTTGCGGCTTGTGCATGGTGGCCTCCAGCTGGGCCTCAATTCTTCACGCGCCCGCGCCGTCGTGCTCGATGCACCAGGCGCCGCGCTCGACGATGAAGCGCCCGAGCGTGCACCACACGGCCACCTGCTGGCCGCGCGCCTTGTCGAGCGCATGCCGGCACGACGCGCAGCGCACGCGCTGCTTCGGCCCGACGTACTGCATCGTCTCGCGGCGATCGGAGGCCGTCATGCGCGGTTCCGGCGGCGTGTAGGGTTCCAGGCCCGGCAGCTCGGCCGTCCCGGCGTCATCGGTGCAGCGCATGACTCCCCCCCCCCGCTGTGCATCGTCGACCCGGTCGAGCTCGATGTCGGCCAGCGGCGCGAGCACGACGGCGCCGTCGTGCATCTCGACGTATGCGTACAGCGCGCCGTTGTTGCGCGCCGTCTCGGTCAGCACGCCCGGCATGTTGTCGCAGCAGCGCACGCGAACGCGGTCGCCGATCTTTGGCGTGGCCTGCATCATGGCTCGCACCCCCGCTGCAGATCTGCCAGCGCCACCCGCGCGACGAGCTGCCCGGCCTCGACCCACGCATAGCGCCGGCCGGCGAACTCGACGAACGACGACACACGGCCGCAGCGGCGGTCCGTCGTGCCTGGCAGCACGAACGCGACCAGGTCGCCGGCCTGCAGCTCGGCGCCGGCGCCGGCGGCGCGCGCTTCGCCGAACAGCAGTTCGATCAGCGCCAGCCCGGCCAGCACCCACGCGAAGCGCGTCAGCCTGGCCGTCATACTGCGTGCTCCAGCTGGAGCGCGTGGCGCCGGCAGTCCGGCCGCTCGTCGGACCGGCGCCGGCAGTCGGGACAGACGCCGCACGTGCGCACCAGCTCGTCGAGCGCCTGCAGGTGCACCCACGCAGGAAATCCGGCGACGCGCACCCACGCCGCCGGCCTGCCCTGCTCGTCTGTCGTCAGCGACGTGACGGTACCGTGGTAGCCGTTGGGGTTGCGGCCGCACGTGAAGTAGACGGTGTAGCCGGGCTTCATCGCTGCAGCTCCTGCTCGATGGCGCGCAGCTCGGCAACCGACAGCTCACCGTCCAGGCGGTCCATGGCCTCGACGATGGTCCAGCTCAGTTCGTCGAGCACGTCGAATCGGTTCAGGACCAGCGCGACGGCGAGCATTTCGCCGGTCGACCAGGCGGGCCAGTCTCTGAACGGCTGGCCGGCCGCGACGCGCGCCATCGCAAGCACGCGCTTTCCAAGATCGCTCATTGGAACTCCCTCGCTCCCCTCCCTCGTTGTTGGTAGGAGCGCCGGCCCCGGTCGCCCGAGGGAGGAAAGGCATTGATGGTCGGAGCCGGCGGAGCGGACTTTAGCCTCAGACCCTGACATATGGCAAGCCTTTGAGGCATTGCGATAGCAAGAACCTTCCACTACTGTGGCGTGCAGGCCAACCGGGGAGGATGCATGGACACCGATTTCGCGATCACCGCGCCGCCGACGACGGGCGAGATTCTCGACCTGGCGAAGCAGGCCAGCGGAGCGCCCAGCGACTACAAGCTGGCGCTGATGCTCGGCATCGAGCCCAGCACCATCGGGCATTACCGGAAGGGGCGCAGCCGCCCTGACGACGACATCGCGCAGCGCCTGGCCGACATGGCGAATCTCGATAGGGGCTACGTCGTCGCGTGCATCCACGCAGAACGCGCCGGCACCGCGACGGCGCGTGAGTTGTGGGAGAGAGTCGCGGCGCGCCTGCGCCCGGACGCCCAGCCGATCATGGGCAAGCACGGCGTACAGGGAACCCTCGCGATCGTCGCAGCGGTCATTTTGTCGCTGCTGTACGGCGTCGGCGGCGGGCCCGATGGCGGCGCCCTCTCTGCCCTGCTCGTCGCGGTCGATTTGAAGGCGCTCGGGTCTGTATATTATGTCTACTATGAGATGTGCCTGTTGATGACGTCCCGCTGCCTTCTTCGCCAAGCGCCCCTCCGCCCAATGCCTGCCATCGATCCGCGCGCCGCACGTGCAACGTGAAATCTTCATCGCCGTCGCGACTCGCGCCCGACCATTGACCGAATGCAGCCACCGCGGCGTGCAACGGTTGCCTACCATCGCCGACATGCCACGCGAAGTACCGCCGTTTGCCGACAGCCTGCCGTTCGAACTGGTTTCGCTCGACGCCGCCCGTGAAGCGCTCGAGCAACCGCCGGCCGGCGTGCGCGCCGTGCGCGGCCCCGGACTGGCCGATTGGATCGCGCGGCGCCGGCCGTTGACCGAAGCCGAGCGCCGCCTCAATCGCGCGGCCGCACAGTGGATGCTGTCGCTGCCGCCGCCGGCCCGTCCGATGGAACTGGTGCGCCGCTTTCCGCGCGTGGCCAACGCGCTGTGCGCGAGCTGGGCCGACCCGCAGGCTGCGCTGCAGGTACTCGAAGGTCTGCTGATGGACCGCCGCGGAGGTCGCCAGGGCTTTCCGCGCGAGGTCGCTGGCGAGCTGGTCGCATTGCGCGACCATCTGGTGCGCGAGATGCGCCTGAACCCGCGCTGACCGACCTCGTTCGCGGCACATCGATTGCCGCTTCGCGATACCGCGAAGCGATTTTGAGCGATGAGCTGCAACCCAGTCGCGAGCGCGTCAAACGACGAGAACGTCGACGCGCTGATCCGGCGCGCCGAACGCGACGGCCACGGCGTGCTCGCCACCGAGCTGCGCGAATGGGCCAGCCTGTGCGGCCGCGACGCGCCGAGCACGATCGCGCCGACGCGCGGATTCAACCGCGAGAACGCCAGGCACTGACCCTGCGCATCGCGCCCGCGCGGCTTCAGTGCAGCTCGAGCAGGTAGTCGGCGATCTGGCGCGCGTGCTCGGGGGCCACGCCCATCGCCGGCATCGCGGTCTGCGGGTCGACCGACGCCGGGTCGACGATCCAGCGCACCAGGTTGTCGGCGCTGTTCGGCAGCCGGCCGGCGATCAGCGAGCGCCGCCCGAACCCGGCCAGCGGCGGGCCGACGTGGACGTCGGCGCCGACGACGCCCGGTATCGTGTGGCAGCCGACGCAGGCGTACTGGCGCAGCACGATGCGCGCCTGCGTCTTCGCGTCGGCCGATGCGATGCGCGCCCCGGGGTGCGGCGGGCACGCCGCGGGATCGGCCGCCTCCAGCGACGCGCGGAACGCCGCCGGCGTCAGCACGGCAAGGTGTTCGACGAACGCGGCGACCGACCACAGCGCGTCGTCGTCGAGGCGGAAGTCCCACGCCGGCATGCCACTCATCTTGATTCCGTGGCGCGTGATCCAGTAGATCTCGGCCGGCCGCCAGCGCCGCGCCGCGTCGATCAGCGGCCCGGGCAGCGGCTGCAGGCCGGGCGTCCACGGCTCGGGCGCGACGCCGGGGCCGCCGTGGCAGCGCAGGCACAGCGCGCGATAGCAGACGGCGCCGGCGGCGCGGCGCGCGTCGCTGCGCAGGTCGGCCGGCGCTTCGAGGCGCGCGGCGCGCGTCTGCACCGAGCGCCGCATCGCCGTCTCGACCAGCCGATAGACCGGCGCCGTGTGCTCGCGGCGCGCCGACACGTCGTACGCCCCGCCGGCGACGACGAGGGCGCCGACGCACGCGGCTAGCAACGCCGCGCCGAGCACGGCGAGGACGAGGACGGTCTTCACCTGCACGCGCCAGCCTGGGCAAACGGGAGGCCGGGCACGCAGATTGATGGGGAGCCGGCATGCGCACCGACGCCCGCTCGCCCCCGCGCCCTGCCCCGCGCCCCGCGCCCCGGCACCGCTGTGCTTGCGCACTCGCTGCGGCCTTGCACGGCGCCGCCGCCTGCGGCGACGGTGCCGTGCCGCCCGACACCGAGTTCGTCCGTGTCGCCGGCGCCGACGCCGAGCGCGGCCGGCGGCTGCTCGAGCGATACCAGTGCGGCGCCTGCCACCGCATCCCCGGCGTCGCCGCGGCCGACGGCCGCGTCGGCCCGCCGCTCGAGCGCTGGGGGCGCCGCAGCTATATCGCCGGCCAGTTGCCGAACGCGCCGGCGCCGCTGCAGCAGTGGCTGCTCGATCCGCCCGGCATGCTGCCCGGCACGCCGATGCCGCGCCACGGCGCCTCGGAGGCCGACGCGCGCGACATGGCGGCCTACCTGCTGTCGCAGCGATGACGGACGGCCGTGCGCCCGCACCATCGGTGTTCGCGCCGGCCGGCGTCGAGGCCGACGCGCTGGCCGAGGTGGCGGCCGTGCTGCTCGGCGGCGGCGCGCTGCTGTTCGCCGCGACGATGCTGCTGCTGGCGCTCGCGCTGCGCCGGCCGCGGCGCCGTGTCCGCGGCGGCTGGTGGGTGCTCGGCGGCGGCGTCGCGCTGCCCGTCGCCGTGCTGACGGCGCTGCTCGCCTACGCCACGCTGCGCACGCGCGGGCTCGAACGGCCGCCGGCCGCGGCGCCACTGATCGTCGGGCTGACGGCGCACCAATGGTGGTGGGAGGTGCGCTACACCGACGCGGCGACCGGCCGCAGCGTGACCGGCGCCAACGAACTGCGGCTGCCGGCGGGCCGGCCGGCGCGCATCGGGCTCGAATCGGCCGACGTGATCCACAGCGTCTGGGTGCCCGCGCTGGGCGGCAAGATGGACCTGGTGCCCGGCCGCGTGAACCACCTGACGATGACGCCGCACGCGCCCGGCGTGCACCGCGGGCAGTGCGCCGAATACTGCGGCGGGCCGCATGCGCACATGGCGCTGCACGTCGTCGTGCTGCCGCCCGACGAGTTCGCGCGCTGGCTCGAACGCGAGGCGCGGCCCGCGCCGGCGCCGGCCGGCGCACTCGAGGCGCGCGGCCGCACCGCGTTCGTCGAGCATGGCTGCACGGCGTGCCACGCGCGCCGCGGCGTCGCCGACGGCGGCGGCCGCGGCCCCGACTTGACGCACGTCGCCGGCCGGCTGCACCTGGCGGCCGGCGCGCTGCCCAACGATGCGGCGTCGCTCGCGCACTGGATCGCCGACGTGCAGGCCGTCAAGCCCGGCGCGCGCATGCCGTCGTACGGCCACCTCGACGCGGCGACGCTCGGCGCCCTCGCCGCCTTCCTGGCGCAGCCGCGATGAGCCGCGCGCTGCCGAACCGCCTGCCGCGCCCGCCCGACGAGCTGCCGCGGCTCGCCGCCGCATGGCGCCCGCCGCGCGGCTGGCGTGCCTGCACCGGCGTCAACAACATCTTCATCGGCAAGCTCTACCTCGCGACGGCGCTGCTCTTCCTGCTGCTCGGCGGCGCCCTCGCGCTGGCGATGCGGCTGCAACTCGCCTGGCCCGGGCTGGCGCTGCTCGACGTCGACACCTACAACCAGGTGTTCACGATGCACGGCACGGTGATGATGTTCCTGTTCGCCGTGCCGGTGGTCGAGGCGGCGGCGGTGTTCCTGCTGCCGGGCATGCTGGGAGCGCGCGACCTGCCGTTCCCGCGGCTCTCGGCCTACGCCTACTGGGCCTACGCCTTCGGCGGGCTGGCCTTCTTCTGCACCCTGTTCGCCGGCGCCGCGCCGGACGGCGGCTGGTTCATGTACCCGCCGCTGACCGGCCGCAGCCATTCGCCCGGCATCGGCGCCGACTTCTGGCTGCTCGGCATCGGCTTCATCGAGATCTCGGCGATCGCCGGCGCCGTCGAGCTGATCGTCGGCATCCTGATGACGCGCGCGCCGGGCATGTCGCTCGGCCGCATGCCGGTCTATGCGTGGGCGATGCTCGTTGTCGGGCTGATGATCGTGTTCGCGTTCCCGGCGGTGATCGCCGGCACGGCGCTGCTCGAACTGGAGCGCGCCTTCGACTGGCCGTTCTTCGACGCCGCGCGCGGCGGCGACCCGCTGCTGTGGCAACACCTGTTCTGGTTCTTCGGCCACCCCGAGGTCTACATCATCTTCCTGCCGGCGGCCGGGCTGGTGTCGGCGCTGCTGCCGCCGCTGGCGCGCACGCCGCTGGTCGGCCAGCGCGCCATCGTCGCGGCGCTGATCGCGGTCGGCGTGCTCAGCTTCGCGCTGTGGGCGCACCACATGTTCACCGCGGGCCTGGGCACGCTGTCGCTGAGCTTCGTCTCGGCGGCCAGTCTCGCCGTCGCGGTGCCCGCCTGCGTGCAGGTGTATGCGTGGATCGGCACGCTGTGGCGCGGCCGGCCGCCCGCCCTCGACACCGCGCTGCTGTTCGTGCTGGGCTTTCTCGCCACCTTCGTGCTCGGCGGGCTGACCGGCGTGATGCTCGCCGTGCTGCCGTTCGACTGGCAGGCGCACGACAGCTACTTCGTCGTCGCGCACCTGCACTACGTGCTGATCGGCGGCATGGTGCTCCCAGTGTTCGCGGCGCTGTACCACTGGATGCCGCTGGTCAACGGCCACCGCCTCGACGAGCGGCTCGGGCGCTGGGTGTTCGGCCTGGTGTTCGGCGGCTTCAACCTGGCCTTCCTTCCGATGCACCTGAGCGGCCTGCGCGGCATGCCGCGCCGCGTCTACACCTACGACGCCGGGCTCGGCTGGGAGCTGCCGAACCTGCTGTCGTCGCTCGGCGCCGGCGTGCTGGCGGCGGGCGTCGCGCTGCTCGCATTCGACGTGGTGCGCACGGCGCGCCGCACGGCGCGCGCGCATGGCGACCCGTGGGGCGCACCGACGCTCGAATGGCTGCCTTCGAGCACCTACGGCACGCGCAGCGTGCCGCAGGTCGACACGCGCGATCCGCTGTGGCGCCGGCCCTCTCTGCCCGCCGAGGTGGAAGCGGGCCGGCACTGGCTGCCCGGCACCGCCACCGGGCGGCGCGAAGCGCTCGTCACGACGCCGCTGCGCGCGCGGCTGGATCACCTGATCGTGCTGCCGGCCGACAGCCCGTTGCCGGTGCTCGCGGGCCTGGCGACCGCGGCGTTTTTCCTGCTGCTGACCGTCAAGCAGGCCGCGCCGGCGTTCGCATTCGGTTTCGTCGCGATCGCCGCGGTGCTCGCCTGGCTGTGGCAGACCGACCGCCACGACCACGGCACGCAAGAAGCGACGATCGGCGACGGCGTTCGTGTGCCGACCTGCGCGTCGCGCGCGGCGGCGTCGCACGCCTGGTGGGGCGTGGTGATCCTCTGCGTCGTCGATGCGACGGTGTTCGCTTCGATGGCGTTCGCGCACCTGCACCTCGCGATGCGCGGCGACGTCTGTCCGCCGGCCGGCGCCACGCTACCGGCGCTGGCCGGCGCGCTGCGCGCAGCGACGGGCTTCGCCGTCGGCGCGGCGCTGATGGCCGCCGCCGTGCGCAGCGCGCGGCTCGCGCCGCAGCGCCGCGCCCGGGCGCTCGCGGCGATCGTCGGGGCCTGCGCCGTCGTCGCCTGGGCCGCTGCCCTGCTGTACGGCGGCTACGCCGAAGCCGGCCTCGAGCCGCGCCGTCGCGGCTGGGACGCGACGCTCGCCGCGCTGCTCGGCTACCAGGGCCTGCACCTCGCGCTGCTTGCGCTCGCGGCCGGGTACCTCGGCGCGCGCATCGGGCACGGCCTGGTCGGGCCGGTCCGGCGCTCGACCGGCGACAACGTGCTGCTGCTGTGGTGCGCCGGCTGCGCGCAGGGCGCCGGCGTCGCGCTGCTGCCGCACGCCGTCACGGCGTGGCTGAGGTAAAGCCTCGATGAGCGAAACGCGACCGTCCGATCTCGACTGCCTCGTCGTCGGCGGCGGACCGGCCGGGTTGACCGCTGCGATCTACCTGCGACGCTTCGAGCGCAGCGTGCTGCTCGTCGATGCCGGCGCGAGCCGCGCGCTGCGCATTCCACGCGCGCACAACTACCCGGGATTCCCGGCCGGCATCCCGGGGCCGCGCCTGCTGCAGCGGCTGCGGCGGCAGTTGGGCGCGGCCGGCGGCGCCGTCACGGCAGAGCGCGTGACGCGCCTCGTGCGGGCACGCGACGCATTCGACGCCGATGCCGGCGCCGCGACGGTCCGCGCCAGGCGCGTGCTGCTGGCCACCGGGGTCGTCGACCGCGAACCCGCGCTGCCCGGCCTCGACGAAGTGCGTGCGCTTGGCCGGCTGCGCATGTGCCCGGTGTGCGACGGCCACGAGTTCCGCGGCGCGCGACTCGTCGTCTTCGGCAGCGACGCGCATGCGCTGCGCGAGGCCGAGTTCCTGAGCGCCTTCAGCACCGACATCCGACTCGTCGCCGTCTCCGGCACGCCGCCCGGCGCAGCGGCCGTGGAGACGGCACGGCAACGCCAGCGCGCCTGGTGGCCGCACGCCGCGGCGGCGCTGGCCGCCCACGGAGAAACGGTCGTCGTGCAGGCCGCCGACGGCGCGAGGCTGCACTGCGACGTGGTCTACCTGGCCCTTGGCGTCACGCCGACTTCGGCGCTCGCGCGCGACCTCGGCGCGGCGCTTACGGATACGGGAACGATCCGCATCGATCCGCACGGCCAGACGAGCGTGCCCGGCCTGTATGCGGCGGGCGACGTCGTCGATGCGCTGGATCAGTTGGCGGTGGCGGCTGGCCAGGCGGCCATCGCGGCGACCGCGATCCACAACAGCCTGCGCTGAGCGCGGTTCAGGCTGGCGGAGTCGGAGGGATTCGAACCCTCGATGCAGGTTTTGCCCACATACTCCCTTAGCAGGGGAGCACCTTCGGCCTCTCGGTCACGACTCCGGCACGGGCGATTCTAAGGCAGGCGCCCGCCTTCAGGCAGCGGCCTGCTCGAGGTCGAAGGCCTTGTGCAGCGCGCGCACGGCGAGCTCCATGTACTTCTCGTCGATCACGACGCTGGTCTTGATCTCGCTGGTGCTGATCATCTGGATGTTGATGCCCTCTTGCGACAGCTCGCGGAACATCTTGCTCGCGACGCCGACGTGCGAGCGCATGCCGATGCCGACGATGCTCACCTTGCAGATCTTCGGGTCCCCGACGATGTCGGCGGCGCCGATCCTGGCCTGCACCGACGACTTCAGCAGCGCCATCGTGCGCTCGTAGTCGTTGCGGTGCACGGTGAACGAGAAGTCCGTCTTGCCGTCGTGCGACACGTTCTGGATGATGACGTCGACGTCGATGTTCGCGTCGGCCACCGGCCCCAGGATCTGGAACGCGATGCCGGGGCGGTCCGGCACGCCCAGCACGCTGATCTTCGCCTCGTCGCGGTTGAAGGCGATGCCCGATACGACTGCCTGTTCCATCTTCTCGTCTTCCTCGAAAGTGATCAGCGTGCCCGACTTCGCTTCCTCGTCGATCGCGATGTCCCACGGCGTGAAGCTCGACAGCACGCGCAGCGGCACGCGGTACTTGCCCGCGAACTCGACCGAGCGGATCTGCAGCACCTTCGAGCCCAGGCTCGCCATCTCGAGCATTTCCTCGAAGCTGATCGTGTGCAGCCGCCGCGCCTCGGGCACGATGCGCGGGTCGGTGGTGTAGACGCCGTCGACGTCGGTGTAGATCAGGCACTCGTCGGCCTTCAGCGCGGCGGCGATCGCCACTGCCGAAGTGTCGGAGCCGCCACGACCGAGCGTCGTCACGTGGCCCTGGCCGTCGACGCCCTGAAAGCCCGCGACGATGACGACGCGCCCGGCCGCGAGGTCGGCGCGCACGCGGGCGTCGTCGATGTTTTCGATGCGCGCCTTGGTGTAGGCGCTGTCGGTCTTGATCGGCACCTGCCAGCCGGTGTAGCTGACCGCAGGCACGCCCTCGGCCTGCAGCGCGATCGCCAGCAGGCCGATCGAGACCTGCTCGCCGGTCGCGGCGATCATGTCGAGTTCGCGCCACAGCGCGGCATCCGCCGTCGCGGGCGACAGCTCCTTGGCCAGGCCCAGCAGGCGGTTCGTCTCGCCGCTCATCGCCGACGGCACGACGATCATCTGGTGGCCGGCGCGTACCCACTTGGCGACGCGCTTGGCGACGTTGCGGATGCGCTCCGTCGAGCCCATCGACGTGCCGCCGTACTTGTGAACGATCAAGGCCATGGAAATCCGCCCGCGGACACTGCAACCGCGTCAAAAAGAAAGGCGAATTCTAGCTGCCGTCGCGCGACGCCCCGGGCATCCAGCGCAGCGCGACCTGCGCGACGCCGGGCGCTGCGCGCTCACGCGCATCGATGCCCAGCCCCGGCGCATAGACGAGCGCGTCGCCGACGTAGAGCAGCGGTCCGCCGCGCTCCGCGACGCCGATGCCCAGCGCCTGGTACTGCTTCTTGAGCGCGCGCGGCGGCCGGCGCGGGCCGAGCTGGAAACGCTCGCCCCCGCTGCGCGCGCGGGCCTCGAGTGCGGCGACGCGATCGAGCGCGACGCCGCCTTCGGCCACGCGCTCGACCCGCAGCCGGCCGGTCCAGCCCGCCACGCGGTAGGTGCCGGCGCGCGCGATGCGCAGCGTCGACGGCAGCGGCGAGCCCCCGTCCGCCGGCGCGGCATCGACGACGCTCAGCAGGCCGCGGTAGCGCCGCAGCTCGCGGCCCGTGCCTGGCAGCGGCCAGCGAGCGGCACCGGCGCCGTCGGCTTCGTCGAGCAGGCGCTCCACCAGCGCGGCACTGACGGGGGCGTCGAGTTCGGCCGCGAGCCAGGCGCGCAGCACATGCACGCGGCGCGCGGCCGAGAGCGCGCGCCACGCATCGAGCGCGAGGCCGCGCGGGCCGCCGACCCGCGCCAGGTCGAGCGCCGTCCATTCGTCGAGCGCGGCGCGCGCCTGCTGCGCGCGCACCGCGGCGTTGGCGAGCGTGCGTTCTGCGTCGGGAAACGCGGCGAGCAGCGCCGGCCACACCTCGGCGCGCAAGCGGTTGCGCGCATAGCGGGGGTCGGCATTGCTGTCGTCTTCGATGTGCGCGATGCGATGCCGGCGTACATAGCTCGCGATGGCGTCGGCCGGCATGCCGAGCCAGGGGCGCGCCCAGACCAGACCGTCGCGCGCTGCGCTGCGCGGCATCGCCGACTGGCCGGCGACGCCGGCGCCGCGCAGCGCCTGCAGCATGAAGGTCTCGGCTTGGTCGCGGCGATGGTGCGCCAGCAGCACGAGCGCGGCGCCGTGCGCGAGCGCCATCGAGCGCAGCGCGCTGTAGCGCTCGCGCCGCGCCCACGCCTCGACGCTCTCGCCGGCCGACGGGCGGCCGCGCAGGCGGGCCGCTTCGAACCCGAGCGCCGGAAAGCGCCGCCGCCAGCGCCGGCACTGCGCCTCGACGTGCGCGAGCCAGGCGTCGGCGTGCGTGCTCAGGCCGTGGTGCACGTGCAGCGCGACGACGCGCACGCCCAGCGGCGCGGCGGCGCGCAGCGTCGCATGCAGCAGCGCCGTCGAATCGCGGCCGCCGCTGCAGGCGACGGCGACGCAGGGCTGGTGGGCGTCAGCGCTCCTTGGTGTCGCTGAAGCGGCCATAGGCCTGCAGGCGCTCGTGGCGGCGCTGCAGCAGTTCCTTCGGCTTCAGGTCGACCAACTGGCGCAGCGCATCGGCGAGCGCGCGCTTGAGGTAGACGCACATCTGCTTCGTGTCGCGGTGCGCGCCGCCTACGGGTTCGTTGACGATCTTGTCGACGAGGCCGAGCGCCTTGAGCCGGTGCGATGTGATGCCCAGCGCCTCGGCGGCGTCGGCGGCGCGCTCGGCCGTCTTCCACAGGATCGACGCGCAGCCCTCGGGCGAGATCACGGAGTAGACGGCGTACTGCAGTATCAGCGTCTGGTCGGCGACGCTGATCGCCAGCGCGCCGCCCGAGCCGCCCTCGCCGATGATCGTCGCGACGATCGGTACCTGCAGCTGCGCCATCTCGAAGATATTGCGGCCGATCGCTTCCGACTGGCCGCGCTCCTCGGCGCCGATGCCGGGGTAGGCGCCCGGCGTGTCGACGAAGGTGAAGACGGGCAGGCCGAACTTCTCGGCCGTCTTCATCAGGCGCAGCGCCTTGCGGTAGCCCTCGGGGCGCGCCATGCCGAAGTTGCGCAGCGTGCGCTCGCGCGTGTCGCGCCCCTTCTGGTGGCCGATCACCATGCACGCCTGGCCGTTGAAGCGGGCGATGCCGCCGACGATGGAGGCGTCGTCGGCGAAGCTGCGGTCGCCATGCAGTTCCTGGAACTCGGTGAATACCTCGGCGAGGTAGTCGAGCGTGTACGGCCGCTGCGGGTGGCGCGCGATCTGCGTCACCTGCCACGGCGTCAGCGACGCGTAGATGTCCTTGGTGAGCTGCAGGCTCTTCTTGTCGAGCCGGTCGATCTCCTCGGAGATGTCGACCGCCGATTCGGTCTGCACGTAGCGCAGTTCCTCGATCTTGGTCTCGAGCTCGGCGAGGGCCTGCTCGAACTCGAGGAAGTGCCGTTTGCTCATGCCGGTCATGCGTGGA
>Ga0138256_10003043_pt1 | contig 17920 bp, 18 predicted proteins | sample KNB2016incub_MG_FD_105486 | JGI IMG/M metagenome (GOLD analysis project Ga0138256, IMG submission 105486) | Active sludge microbial communities from wastewater in Klosterneuburg, Austria - KNB2014incub_MG | ecosystem: Engineered > WWTP > Activated sludge > Unclassified | place: Austria... | reverse complement strand
TGCGCCTCACGGGCCGCGTGCTGTCGTCGCCGGTGAGCAAGGCGCGCGTGACCAGTCCGCTCGGCGCCAAGGTGGTGGACGTGCTGGTGGACGAAGGCGCGTACGTCCGCAAGGGCCAGCCCCTCATCGCCCTCAGCGATCTCGCCTTCTTCCGCATGCAGGAGGAATACCTCACCGCGAAGGCCGAGCGCACGCTGGCGCAGGCCGAACTGCAGCGCCAACGAACCTTGGTGGAAGGCAACGCCACGGCGGGCAAGACCCTTCAGCAGGCCGAAGCGCAGGCCGCCAGCAGCGAGGCCCGCATGCGTTCCCTCGCCAACCAACTGCGTCTGTTGGGCGTGGAAGCCGAAAGCCTCACGCCCGATGCGCAGCAACAGCGCTTCGTATTGCGCAGTCCGGTGGACGGCCGCGTGAACGGCATCGCCATCCACCTCGATGAGCGCGTGGAGCCCACCACCGTGCTGCTGGAGGTGATCGACCTGCACCACTTCCATGTACACCTCAACGCCTATGAACGCGACCTCGCGGCACTCAAGGAGGGTGTGGCCTTCGACTTCAACGTGATCAACCTGCCCGGCCAGCGTTTCAAGGGCGAGGTGTTCAGCATCGGCCGCACCTTCGACGCCGACGGCCGCACGATCCCCGTGCATGCCCACGTGGCACAAGGCAGCGACAAGCTGGTGGAGGGCATGTCGGTGAGCGCTTCGATCCCCACCACGTCGGCCACCATGCTGGCGGTGCCCGATCCGGCCCTGGCCCGTTCGGGCAATGAGGCCTTCATCTATGTGGATGCCGGCGGCGACGGCAGGGGCGGGCGCCGGTTCCTGGAAGTACCCGTGGCCACCGGTCCGGCTGAAGGCGGCTACACGGCGATATCACCGCTCGCAGCATTTCCTCCCGAGGCCACGGTGGCGATCACGGGTGTGTTCCACCTGCGCAGCGTGCGCACGGCCAGCGACGGGCACGCGCATTGAACCGGAGACGCTCTCCCACCTACTTTCGCACCGATGTTCTCCAAGGCCTGCGAGTACGCCATCCGTGCCACCATCCTCATCGCCATGGAAGGGCGGAAAGGCCGCCGCATGAGCCTGGTGGAGATCGCCGATCGCACCGGCTCCCCCAAGGCGTTCACCGCCAAGGTGCTGCAACAGCTCGCCCGTGCAGGCATCCTCGAAAGCACCAAGGGACCGAACGGAGGTTTCGACCTGCCCCCCGCCAAGGCGAAGAAGGTGAAACTGAGCATGGTGGTGAAGGCCATCGACGACGACGGCGTGTACAAGGGCTGCGGCATGGGCCTGCCCCAGTGCAACGCGAAGAAGCCCTGCCCACTGCACGATCACTTCCTCCAGGTGCGCGAGGACCTGCGTGCCATGCTCGAGAGCACCGATATGCACATGCTCGCGCACGGGCTTGAGGACGGCACCACCTACCTGAAGCGGTGAGCGGAACGGGCGAACAGGCCCGATCATCGCCCGCGCCGACCGGCCCACCCGCCACCGGACTGACATCCGTCAATCCTTTTTGGATATTCCTGTCCTTAATTTTGGACCAGCACCATGATCCGCTGCGATCCACGACCCGCCATCCAAATGACAAACACACGCCCATGAACCCCTTCCCCTCCCGCACGATCGGTTCCATCGTGACCGATGACTTCCGCGCCGCCGCCGTATTCACCGCGCATGGCATCGACTTCTGCTGCAAGGGCGGCCGCACGATCCAGGATGTCTGCAACGCCAAGGGCATCGATCCGGCGGCGCTGGAGAACGAGATCAAGGCCTCACTGGGGCGTGATGCGGCCCCCGCCGACGACCCGAACACCTGGACCCTCACGCGCTTGGCCGAGCACATTGAGCGCGTACACCACGGTTACGTGAGCGAGCGCACACCCGTGCTGCAGCAGTACCTCGGCAAGCTCTGCAAGGTCCACGGCGAGCAGCACCCCGAGCTGTTCGACATCGCCCTTGAATTCGACGCATGCGCCGGTGCCTTGGCCGCCCACATGAAGAAGGAGGAGCTGATCCTCTTCCCCTTCGTCACCCGCCTGGAGCTGGCGAAACGCGAGCAGAGCGCGCCGCCCGTACCCCACTTCGGCACCGTGAAGAACCCGGTGAAGATGATGATGCACGAGCACGACGAAGAGGGCGAACGTTTCCGCCGCATCGCGGCCCTGAGCAACGGCTACACCCCACCCGCCGACGGCTGCAACACCTACCGCGCGGCCTTCGCGCTCCTGCAGGAATTCGAGCAGGACCTGCACCGGCACATCCACCTGGAGAACAACATCCTCTTCCCCAAGGCCGTGGCATTGGAACGTGCGTTATCAAACCCCGTCGCATCATGAGACCGTCCCACCTTCTTCCGGCCATCCTGGTGGTATGCTGCCAGGCCATGCACGCACAGCAACCGATGGCGATACCGCCCGCGTTGGACCTCGACACCTTCGATCTCGTGGTGGATGAACACGTTCACCAGTTCTATCCAGGTATAAACACCGATACCTACGGGGCCAGCGCCGAGTACCTGGGTCCGACCTTGATCATGCACACCGGGGACAGCGCACGCATCCGGCTGCACAATGAGTTGTCCACGTTCACGAACATGCACTGGCATGGCTTGCACGTGCCCGGCGAGCATGATGGTGGACCGCCCCGTGAAGTGTTGCCGGGCGAGACATGGATGGCCGAATACGAAGTGCGCAACCCGGCGGGAACGTATTGGTACCATCCGCATCCACACGAACTGACCGTCGAACAGGCGAACCGTGGCATTGCGGGCTTCATCCTGGTGAAGGATGACGCGGAGGCCGCGCTCGATCTGCCGCGCACCTATGGCGTGGATGATTTTCCCGTGGTGGTGCAGGACAGGAAGTTCAACAGCAGTGGCAATTTCATCCTCTACCCCTATGGGGACTCGGTGCTTGTGAACGGCACGCCGCATGCGTACGTGGAATGCCCGGCGCAAGTGGTGCGCTTGCGGTTGTTGAACGGGTCGAACGCGCGCATCTATGCGCTGGGGTTGGACAACGGCATGCCCATGCAGGTGATCGCGGGCGACGGGGGCTTGTTGGCGGCACCTGTGGCCACGGATCGTTTGTGGCTGAGCAACGGCGAGCGGGCGGAAGTGTTGCTCGACCTGTCGGGACTGGAAGGGGACAGTCTCTTGCTCGTGAGTTACGGCAGCGAGTTGCCCCAATCGGTACCAGGTAGCAATAACATGCTGTGGGAGTCGAGCTCGCTGAACGGGGTGGACTTCCCCGTGCTGCGGATCCGCGTTGGTGCTCCAACCGCCGATCCGGTATGGACCGTGCCTGCGACGCTTGTGCCGAATGTGGTTCCCGATCCCGAGCTGGCGGTACGGTCGCGCACCAAGGTGCTGTCAGGTACGGGCATGGTGGGCATGGGCATGTTCATGATCAACGGCCAGATGTTCGACCTGGATGTGGTGAATGATACCATGCAGTTGGGCACAACCGAGGTGTGGACCATCGTGAACAACTCGAACATGGCGCACCCCATGCACATCCATGGTGTATCGTTCTGGATCCTTGAGCGCAATGGCGAGGCGCCGCCCCTGTGGGAGCGCGGCCCCAAGGACGTGGTGCTCGTGGACCACCTCGATACCGTCAAACTGGTAATGCGGTTCGAGACGCTCACGAACGGCTGGCCATACATGTACCATTGCCACAACCTCATGCACGAGGATAACATGATGATGCTCCAGTACATTGTTGAGGACGTTACTGTAAGCGTTCCGTCGGCTTCCGATGCGATCGTTTGTCGTGTGTTCCCGAACCCGGCTGCGGACCATCTTTCGTTCCGAAGTGAGGTGCCGGTGGTGGCGGTGAGCCTGGTGGATGGCCTTGGCAGGTGCCTGATCCGAAAGTCGGTCGGCGGGGCTGCGCAAGGCGAATTATCGATCTCCAACCTACCACCAGGAGTGTACGCGCTCATCGTGGATACGAAGAGCGGCGTGGTGCGGAGATCCTTCGTGAAAGAGTAGGGGTCGTTGCTTCGGCCCGGTGGCGAACCCGGTGCGCATGATGATGCACGAGCACGACGACGAGGGCGAACGCTTCCGCCGCATCGCCGCGCTCAGCAACGGTTGCGCGCCACCGTCGGATGGTTGCAACACCTACCGCGCGGCCTTCGCACTGCTTCAGGAATTCGAACAGGACCCGCACACGCACATCCACCTGGAGAACAACATCCTCTTTCCAAAGGCGGTGGTTTTGGAGGGCGTGGCGCGCAGCACGGACGGACGACGCCGTCCGATCCACGCGCTATTTGAAGCTCAGGGCGCCTGTGGCGTAGCATGCGGATCGCCCCCCGCCACATGGCCGTTGTAGTGCAGCTCCCAGGTAACGGGCATGCCGTGCTTGATCATGATGCTCACGCCGCAAATGCCACCCTGCGAACGTTCGATGGCCGTGCGTACGGCCTCCTCATCCGCCAGTGCACCGGTGGCCTCGAACACCACGTGCGCCGCTGTACAGACCCAGGGCGGTTGCTTCGACAGTTCACCCACCACGCGCAGCGTGAGCGATCGCAGTGTCCTGCCCTACTTGCGCAGCAGCGCGACCACATCCATGCCGGCGCAGCCGGGCCAGCGCGGTGACCACGAGTGGCTTCGGGATGGGACCTTCATCGTTGCCGCCCGATCGCTCGGGGCGTCCATCACCACGGTATGCCCCTGCACCAGCGCGTTGAAGCGCATCCCCTCCATCCACATGGCTTCGATCTCGTGCTCCATGGCCGTCTTCAGTGCTTGGTTGTTGATGGCTGGTGGTGGCCACGGCGCGCGGCGATCGACACCGCGATCGTCACGAAGCCCACCACGGTCACGCTGCTCAGCGGCATGAGGATCGCCGCGATCAGTGGTGTCATATGCCCTGCCACGGCGAGGGTTACGCCGGTGATGTTGTAGCACAGCGAAAGGCCGAGACTGGCGATCACGATCCGACGGGCACGGCGCGACATCCGCAGGAAGTGCGGCAGCTTTTCGAGTGCGGCGGCATCCATGATGGCATCGCTGGCCGGTGTGAGCGCCGCGCTGGTCTCGGTGATGGTGATGCCCACATCGCTCTGCGCCAACGCACCGGCATCGTTCAGGCCATCGCCCACCATGAGCACCCGATGCCCACCGGCCTGCTCCTGTTCGATGTAGCGCGCCTTGTCCGCCGGGCTGCAACCCGTGATCACCGTGGATCCTTCAAAAGCGGTACGTAGGCCTTCATCCACGCGCGCATCGCCGGTGAGCAGGGCCACGCGCATGGTATTGCGCACATTGGCGATAGCTGCGGCCATGCCTGTGCGCGCGCGTTTCGCGATGGCGAAGTGCCCGTAGTGCATGCCATCGATGGTGATATGGACATGCGCCTCGCCTTCTTCGCGCACGGCCTCTTCGGCACCGCAGAACGCCGCCGATCCGATCCGCACGGTCCGGCCATCCACCGAACCCACGATCCCTTGTCCTGCGGCTTCCTCCACCTCGATCGCAGGGCGTATATCCTCCTTCAACTCCTTGTAGAGCACGGCGCTCAAGGGGTGCGTGCTGTTGCGCGCCAACGAGCGGATCCGCCAACGGTCGGCAGCGGAGAGCTCGCTACCCTGCCAGCGCACCTCGTGGGCCTCGCGCGCGGTGAGGGTGCCCGTCTTGTCGAAGACCACGGCATCCACATGTGCCATGCGTTCCACCACTTCGGCATCGCGCAGGAAGAGCCCGCGCTTGCCCAGCAGGCGGATGGTGTGCCCGTAGGCGAAGGGCATGCTCAAGGCCAGCGCGCAGGGGCAGGCCACGATGAGCACGGCGGTGACCACGGGCCACACCTGCGTACTGTCCTTGCCCCACCAGTACAGCGCGGCGCCGAGGCTGATGAGGAGCACGGCGATGGTGAAGCGCCGGGCGAGCGCGTCGATCATGCGCGGCATCGGTGGTCGCCCTTCGCCGGAGGCCTGCTCGCTCCAGAGTTGCTTCAATCGGCTATCGTTGAAAGAGCGCAACACTTCCAGTTCGATGGCCGCGCCACGCTGGCGTCCACCGGCCTTGATCGTATCGCCCACCTGCTTGCGCATGGCGAGCGGTTCCCCGGTGATGAAGCTGTTGTCGATGTGCGCCGTGCCTTCGCGGAGGATGGCATCCACGGGCACGAGTTCCTGGTCGCGCACAAGGATGCGATCCCCGGCGGCGAGCGTGTTCACTTTCACCGGCTCCTCCAGCGCGCCGCGTTTGCGGATCACCACCAGCGGCAGGAAGTCATCGAGGTCCCTGTCGAAACGCAACGCGCGATAGGTGTACGCCTGGTACCAGCGGCCGATCAGCAGGAAGAAGAGCAGCCCGGCCAACGAATCGAAATAGCCCGGTCCGCTGCCGGAAATCACATCCCACAAGCTGCGTGACCACAGCGCGACGATGCCTAGGGCGATGGGCACATCGATGTTCACCGTGCGGCTGCGCACCCCGGCCAGCGCACTGCGGAAGAAGTCGGTGCTGAGGAAGAAGACGACCGGGAAAGAGAGCAGCACGATGAGCCACTGGAAGCCCGTCTTCAAACCCGCCTCGTTGTCGGCCCCGAGGTATTCGGGGAAGCTCAACAACATGGTGTTGCCGAAGATGAACGCGGCCACGCCCAGGCGGATGTACAGCATGCGCGGCACCGTGGCGTTCAGCTTGCCTTCGCGCACGTTGGTCAATTGCGGCCCATAGCCGATGCGGCGCAACAGCAGCACCAATCCGGGCAGGGGAAGCTGCTGCTCGCGAAAGGTGATGGTGAGTTCCTTGTCGGCGAAGGACACGCGCGAGCGCATGATCGCCGGGTCGATCCGATGCAGGTTCTCCAGTAGCCAGATGCACGAGCTGCAGTGCATCTGCGGAATGCTCAAACGCACGCGCGTGATGCCTTCCTCGCTGAATTCCACCAGCCGCGCGCGGACTTCGTCCAGCTCGAACAGCTCCGCACGCTGCTCATCCAACGAGGTGGCCTGCTTCACACCGGGTCCCTGCTCCAGGCTGTAATAATCGCAGAGGCCGGCCTCGTTCAGCAGTTCGTACACCACCTCGCAGCCGTGGCAGCAGAAGTCCTTGCCGTCATGCACGCGGTGCTCCGCCGCGCAGGGATCGCCGCAATGGTAGCAGGTGACCCTTTTCAGCTCGGCGGTACGCATATTCTGTTTGCCATGCACCATGGCGGGTAGCGATGGTGCAAAGGGGCTTCATCCGCCGCGTCCGCAGAATGACGGATGTCAGCCAGGCCATCGTGCCTCACGCTTGACGCGGCCTTCGCGAGGCCCGGATGGTCAGACGGCTCGAGCGCGGCCTCCGACTCGCACCTCCGAACGGCCGGACAACGTATCTGCGCGCATCGGCGGCGTCTCTCTTCCGCAAAGCCGTGACCGGGCAAAGAGCGCCACCGCCACGCGGAAGACGCGGCTGGTACCGAAGCGGTCCGCCATCGACCCGCGGATGGGGATGAAGACCGCGAGGCTCAGGGTGTAGGTGGTGAGGACGGACTTGAGGCCGAGGGCCGCGACGCCGAAGTCCTTGGAGATCGCGGGCGCCGCAGTGTTGAGGATGGTGGCGTGCAGGTTCTCCATGAAGAGCCCCGTGGCCATCAGCCAGCGCACCACCGGCCTTATGCGCTCGTTGTAGGCGCCGGTCGCGGAAGCGTGGCCGGGCATCTGTTCAGCGGGTTCAAAGAGCGCCGCAGGTAACGTACACCCGTGTTGGTATCGATTACCCCCATCGCCCCCACACGCCGAGCGCGAGCAGGGCCAGCGCCGCGGCCTCGGCCCAGGCCACGCGGCGCGCGCGCGACAGCGGCCAGGCCAGCAGCACCGCCATGGGCACCGCCACCAGCACGGCCGGTACGCGGCCCTCCGTGAACCAGGCGAAGGCCGCCAGCAGGCCGCAGGTGAACGCGAAGGCCAGGAAGGAGGCGCGGATGTTCTTCTCGCGCATGATGCCACGCGCATAGCCCGCCGCGAAGGAGACCGCGGCGCTCACCAGCAGGATGCCGGCCACCACCCACATCACCACGCCGCGCAACCAGTGCGGCACGGGCGAGTGCTGCCCGGCGGGGCGTTCCACGATCCGCAACGAGCCCAGCGGGGCCCAAACACCCGGGGCGAAGAGATAGAGCGCTCCCCACAACAAGAAGAGGATCGCCGCCAGGCCCAGCAGCGGAACGAAGTACTCGCGCCAGTGGAAGGGTCGCGTGATCGCCAGGGTGGACCAGATGACCACGACCATGAACGCGTACGGCAGGTGGAAGCACGTGGCCAGGCCGATGAGCAGTCCCGCATCGGCGAGGGGGCCCAGCGGCCGCTGCTGGCCCACAGAGGACCAGAGGCGGCGCAGCGCCCAGAGGATGAAGGGCATGCCCGCCAGCGCTGGATCCGGCACGAGGCCCAACGGGTATAACGCCAGCAGCAGCGGCAGCAACAGCGCGGGCACATGGTTGCGCTCCTCGAAGAGGCCGCTGCTGTTCACCGTGAAGTTGAGTTGTACGGCCAGCCCCGCCACCAGCAGGCAGGCCAGCACGGGCAGGGTCCACACCGCCGAACCGAGCAGTTGGCGGAAGGCCATGTGCGCGGGCATGCCGGAGGCGGTGAGTGCGAGCGGCGCCTCCACCGGCGTGGCTCCCGGCCACAGCAGTGCCAACAGCAACGGCAGCATCAGCAGCACGAGCGGGCGGTTCTGGCGGAAGAGGCTCAGCATGCCATAGGAATGTGGGCAGCCCATGCGGACCGGCGCGGACCATGATCCGCACACCTTCTATATTCGCCCCCGCTCAAGCTCAACGCCCCATGCAGGACTTCTTCTTCGCCTTCGGCCACTTTTGCCAGAAGACCTTCGATTGGTTCCTCGTTTCGCTGGGCTGGTTCACCCCGGTGGTCTTCGCGATCGTGTTGGCCATCGGTGCGGTGTACTGGATGATGGCGCAGGCGAAGTACACGCGCAAGGCCATCGAACGCAACGAGCGCATCTGACCCCTGCCTTCCTCGTTGCGGGGTCCCCGTGCCGTGATGCCGTCCGTTCCGCGATCTCACGCGGTCGTCACGTTCTTCTGCACCGGGCTCTTCACCAGGTCCTTCCCGATGTCGGTGCGCACAGTGCGGCCCTCGAAATCGATCATCACCACGTTGCGGTAGGTATTGGCCACCGCCTGCTCCACGTCCTTCCCGAAGCCGGACACTGCGAGCACGCGCCCGCCGTTGGTCACCAGCTCACCGCGCTTGTTCTCGGCCGTGCCCGCCTGGAAGACGTAGGCGTTCATCACCGCCTCGATGCCCTCGATGGGCCGTCCCGTCTCGTACTCGCCCGGGTAGCCTTCGGAGGCCATCACCACGGTGACGCAGGTGCGGTCGTCCGTATCCACGTGGCGCTCGCTGAGGGTGCCGCTGGCGATGCCCTCGAAGAGGTCCATCAGGTCGCTGCGCAAGCGGGGCAGGATGGCCTGCGTTTCCGGGTCGCCGAGGCGCACGTTGTACTCGATCACATAGGGCTCGCCGTTCACGTTCATCAGGCCCATGAAGAGGAAGCCCTGGTAGGCGATGCCGTCGGCCTTCAGCCCGCGGATGGAGGGGGCGGCCACGCGGTCATGCACCTTCTGCATGAAGTCCCTGTCGGCGAAGGGGGCCGGGCTCACCGCTCCCATGCCGCCGGTATTGGGCCCCGTATCGCCGTCGCCGATGCGCTTGTAATCCTTGGCGGCCGGAAGCATTTTGTAGGAGGTGCCGTCGGTGATCAGGAAGGCGCTCAACTCAATGCCCTTGAGGAACTGCTCGATCACCACACGCTCGCTGGCCGCACCGAACTTCCCGTCCAGCATGTCCTTCAGCGCGCGCTCGGCCTCCTTGCGTTCCTGCGCGATCACCACGCCCTTGCCCTGCGCCAGGCCGTCGGCCTTGATCACGTAGGGGCCGTTGCCCAGCAGGTCCAGGTAGGCGATGGCCTCCTTCAATTGCCCCTTGCCGAAGGCGCGGAAGGCGGCCGTAGGGATGTTGTGCCGCAGCATGAACTCCTTGGCGAACTCCTTGCTGCCCTCCAAGCGTGCGCCCTCGGCCTTGGGCCCGATCACGGTGACGCCGGCCAGTTTGGGGTCGGCGGCGATGCGGTCGTGCAGGCCGTCCACCAAGGGCGCCTCGGGGCCCACCACCACCATACGGATCTTCTTGTCCAGGATGAAATTGCGCACGGCCTTCGGGTCCTGCAGGTCCAGTTTCACGTTGCGCCCGTGGCGCACGGTGCCGGGGTTGCCGGGGGTCACGTAAAGCTCGTCCAACAGGGAGCTTTGGGCCAGTTTCCAAGCCATCGCGTGCTCACGCCCACCGCTGCCGATCAGGAGTACGTTCATGCGTTGTTCCGCTTTGGCGCAAAGGTGGCCCGCATGGTGCCGTTGCGAGGCCACAAGTTATGCACGTATGAACAGGGTACCTTCCAAGACGTCCGCCGTGCGTGAAAAAGAGGGGCGTGGCAGCGCGGCGCCAACCGCCCCACGTCGGCGTGACCCCACGTGGGCAGCGGACGGTCTGAGTGGCACTCCGATCGGCCCTGGGCGCGGTCGAAGAGTGAGGGGTACTTTCGGCCCGCATGGAAGAGCCGCGCTTGCGCGCCCTGCTGGTGGACGACGAGGAACTCGCGCGGGAGAACCTGCGCCTGCTGCTCGCCGACGGCTGTCCCGAAGTGGAGGTAGCGGGCACGGCCGACGGGCTCACCAGCGCTCGCCAGCGCATCGCCGAACTGGACCCTGATCTCGTCTTCCTGGACATCCGCATGCCCAGCGGCACCGAGGGGCTCGATCTGTTGGACGGTGATGCGACCGACCCACGCTTCATGGTCATCTTCGTCACCGCCTTCAAGGACTATGCGGTGCAGGCCTTCCACAGCAACGCGGTGGACTACGTGCTGAAGCCGATCGATCCCGACGAACTGCGGGCCGCCGTGGACAGGGCTCTGCGCCGTTGGGAACGGATGCGTGGCGTGCCCGCCGAAGGCCAGCGTTACCGGGAGGACCTGGGCGCGGCGGTGCGCTCCATCAAACGGCATGGGGCGGAACCGCGCATCGCCGTGGACCACGCCAGGGGGTACAAGCTCTTCGAGCCGCACACCATCACCCACCTGGAGGCGGACGGCAACTGCACGGTGCTGCGCTTCACCGATGGTTCACGCTACCTGGACACGCGTACCTTGAAAGTGTACGAGGACATGCTGGACCCCGGGCTCTTCTTCCGCGTCCACCGCTCCCACCTGGTGAACATCGCCCAGGTGCGCGAGTATCTGCGTGAGGATGGCCACTGGGCCGTCATGAAGGACGGCTCGCGCGTGCCCATCGCCCGCGAACGTGTGCAGGCCTTCGTGGAGGCCACGCGGGGGTAACTCTGGTCTCCCGTCCGCTCGATCGGAACGACGATCCACGATGTAGCGCCCGGCGCACCCGGACCGTTCCGGTAGCTTCGTCGCAAACCCCTTGTCCCATGCCCCTGCGAGCCCTGATCGTCGATGACGAGCCCGATGCGCGCGAGAACCTGCGCATCATGCTGGAGGACCATTGTCCCGAGGTGGAAGTGGTGGCGCACGCCGCCAGCGCCGAGCAGGCCCGGCAGCTCATCGCCCTGCACCGGCCGCAGGCGCTCTTCCTGGACATCAAGATGCCTGGGGAGGACGGCTTCTCGCTGCTCCGTTCCATACGCCATCTGGAGCTATCGGTGGTCTTCACCACGGCCTACGACGAGTTCGCATTGCAGGCCTTCAGGCAGAACGCGCTGGACTACCTGGAAAAGCCGATCGATCCCGAGGAGCTCATCCGGGCCGTTCGCAAGCTGGCGCGCATCGCCGGCGACCCCGATGACGGCGCGCGCCACCACACCGCGCTTGACGCGCTCATGAGCGACCCCGATTCCCCGCTCAGCAAACGCATGGCCGTACCCGGCCGGGACGGACTGGTGCTCATCCGCCACGACGACATCACCCATCTGGAGGCCAGCAACAGCTACACAACCGTCTTCACGAGCGACGGCCGGAAGGTGATCAGCAGCAAGAACATCCGTGTGTTCGAGACACACCTCGACGCGAAGAAGTTCTTCCGGGTGCACAAGAGCTACATCATCAACCTCGAGCACCTCAAGGGATTCAGCCGGGGCGAGGGCAACATGGCGCTGCTGGACAACGGCGCGGTGATCCCTGTGAGCCGCCGCCGCCTGCCCGATCTGCTGGGCATGATCGAGACCTTCTGACCGCCGCGCCACCGCATGCCCCACCGGTCCCCGCTCCGCATCCTCACCTTCCTGCTCCTCGCGTCCCCGGGCGCGCGCACCACGGCCCAGCAGTTCGGCTTCACCCAGTACACGCCCAAGGACGGGCTGGCGCAGAGCCAGGTACGCAGCATCGCACAGGACGCGGAGGGCTACTTGTGGTTCGGTACGCTCGGTGGCGTCAGCCGGTTCGACGGGCATGCCTTCCGCAATTTCGCCCTGCAGGAGGGCCTGCCCGATGCCCAAGTGAACGCGGTGCTCTGCGCCAAGGACGGTACGGTGTGGCTGGGCGCTGGCGGCTCGTTGATGGCCTTCCGGGGCAAGCGGACGTCCATCGTTCCGCTGCCGGGCGAGGCGCGCGACGCCCGCATCCTCTGCCTGGCCGAGGACGCGAACGGCGGCATTCTGGTAGGTACCGATGGCGCGGGGCTTTTCCGTGCGGAAGGCGGGCTGGTCGCGCCCCTCCCCGGCTTCCCCTCGGACACCGCCAGCACCGTGCGCGCGCTGCTGGTGCGGTCCGATGGGTCCACGATCATCGGGACCCGGGGTGGTGCCTACCGCTGGAAGGCCGGGGCCTGCGCGCCCATCGCCCTGGGCACGGGGCCGCGCAGCATCAGCGCGCTGGCCGCCGCCGATGACGGCACGATCTGGTTCGGCACCTTCGGCCAGGGGCTTTTCGGTCTGGGGACGGACGGCACGATCGCCGAATATGATGAGGAGGACGGCCTGGCGCAGAACAACATCCGCGCGCTGCTCATCGACCGGCGTGGCCGCCTATGGGTGGGCACCAAGTTCGGCGTGAACACACTGGACGGCGGGCGCCTCCGCTCCTATACCGTTCACCAGGGATTGCCCAACGACAACATCTGGTGCCTGTTCCAGGACGCGGAAGGCGGCATCTGGCTGGGCACCGACGGCGCGGGAGCGCTGCGTTGGGCGGGCGACCGCTTCGTCACCTGGACCGTGGCCGACGGCCTGTGCAGCGATCTGGTGATGGCCCTCTGCTCGGATGCGCGCGGCGACCTCTGGCTGGGCACCTACGGCAACGGCGTGTGCCGCATCGACAACATGGCCGCCATCACCACGCTGGACGGCCTGCCCAACAACACCGTATGGAGCGCCGCCGCAGCGCCCGATGGCTCCCTCTGGTTCGGTACCACCGGTGGTCTGGTACATATCGTCAACGGCCGCACGGTGCCGCCCGAGCCCGGCCGCGACCTGGGCGAGGTACGGGTGCTGGCCCTGCACCTGGACGACGATGGCACGCTCTGGTGCGGCACGCGAGAGGGGCTTTCCATCCTCGCCCCGGACGCGCCGCTGCGCACCATGGCCCGCGACGAGCGCACCCTGCTGCGGTCGGTACGCGCGATCGTCCGCGCGGGCGACGCCCACCTGTTGGCCACGGACCTCGGCGTGGTGCGCGTGCGCGGCGACCGCACCGAGCGGTGGACCACCGCCGACGGACTGTGCGACAACACCGTGCAATGCCTGCTGACGGACGGCGGGGGCCGCACCTGGATCGGCACCAGCAATGGCCTCAGTTGCCGTGATGGCGACCGCTTCGCCAACTTCCGGCTCGGCGATGATTTCGGCTCCAATTTCATCGACCTGCTGCTGGCCGATGGGGAGGGCCGGGTGTGGGCGGGCACCAACAACGGCCTGTTCCGGTTCTGGCCTGACAGCCTGCTGGCCGATCCTTCGCAACGGGAACATTTCACTTCCGTGGACGGCGTACGCGGCACCGAATGCAACCTGAACGCCGGTTTCCGCGACCGCGCCGGCCGCCTCTTCTTCGGCACCAACGCCGGACTGGTGATGCACGACCCCGGGCGCGGCCCCGCATCACGGCCCGGAAGCGATGCCACCGCCCGGATCACCGGCCTGCGCTCCTTCATGCTGCCCAGCGACTGGAAGGGCCAATGCGATAGCGTGGACGGCCGCACCGGTCTGCCCGTGGGTCTGGATCTGGCCTACCGCAAGAACCACCTCAGCTTCGACTACACCGCGGTGGCCCTGGCCGACGCCGGTTCCGTGCGATTCCAGTACCGCTTGCTGGGGTCCGATGCCGACTGGCTGCCGCCCACCGACGCGCGCTTCGCCTCCTACTCCAATCTCCCGCATGGCGATTACACCTTCCAGGTGCGTGCCTCGGGCGATGGCCACACCTGGGGCCGGCCGGCCGCATTCGGCTTCCGCGTGGCCGCGCCGTTCTGGCTTCGCTGGTGGTTCTTCGCGTCGTGCATGGCCGCCATCGCCCTGGCCGTGTCCGCCGTGATGCGCTACCGTGCCGTCCGCCGCGCCCGCCACGAGAAGACGCGCCAGTTGATGCTGCGCTCACGCATGCTGCAACTGGAGCAGCAGGCCCTCAACGCCAACATGAACCGGCACTTCATCTTCAACGCGCTCAACAGCATCCAGTTCTACATCAACCGGCAGGACCGCCCTGCCGCCAACCGCTACCTCTCCAGCTTCGCCAAACTGATCCGCAAGAACCTGGACGCCAGCCGCACGGACACCACCACCCTGGCCGAAGAGCTGGAACGGCTGGACCTCTATCTGGTACTGGAGCACATGCGCTTCAAGGACCGATTCGTGTACGACGTACGAGTGGACCCGGCCGTGGACACCCGGCGCACCGAGTTGCCCGCCATGATGTTGCAGCCTTACGTGGAGAACAGCATCTGGCACGGCATCCTGCCCATGGAGCGGCAGGGGCTGGTGGCCATCAGCGTGGAACCGGGCCTGCCGGGCCACGTGCGCATCACCATCCAGGACGACGGCATCGGGGTGGAAAGCAGCCGGGACCGCAAAGCCGCCGAGGGCTCGGACCACATCAGCCGGGGCATCGAGATCACCAAGGGCCGGGCCGACGTACTGCGGCGGCTGGACCTGGCGGATATCCGCATCACCGGCCCCGAGCAACTGCACGCCCCGGACGGATCACCTTGCGGCACCCGGGTCATGATCGAACTGCCGGTGGCCAACGGAACCGTCCGCAGCAACGGCGTTTTGGAAAATCCCGCCGATCGACTTACCTTTGGGCGTCCATGAAGCTCTCCCTCCATACGGTTCTCGCACAACGCATCCTGATGATCGCGGGATGTGCGGCGCTTTTGCTCGCAGCGTGCAGCAAAGGAGACGATGTGGTGGCGCCTTGTGATCTGCCGCCCGGCGATGCTGAAACGCGCTCATTGGCCGCCGGTGACCAGGCCGCCACAGACCCCGTCATGACGGAATGCGGCAAAGGTGGGTCGCTGCACACACGTGGCAGCACGGTCTCCGATCCGGGCGATGGCACGGGCATCAACGATGATGGCGACGACGAGGCCGACGGCGAGGGCAACAAGAAGCGCAGGCTGAAGCCCTGAATCTTACTGAACTGACAGTAGCCCCCGCCCTGCGGCCGGGGTTTTTGTTTTCCGCCCCGCGATGTGGCCTCGGGACACCACCGGGGGCGGAACGCGGAGGATCGCGAAGGCGGCTTTGTGGGAGGCGTGACCCGGCGACCGGTCCTGTGGACCCTTGTCTTGGGCCCCGATGCCCTGCGTAACGTGCGGCGCATACATTTGCCCGCATACCGCCCCGCCCGTGAGCACCCCGCAGGACTACGTGCCCATCGCCATTCAGACCTTCATCGCGCTGGGCTTCGTGTTCGGTGGGCTGGCCGTGGCCGCTTGGCTCGGCCCCAAGCGTACCGGCCGGGTGAAGAACGAGAACTTCGAGTGCGGCATCGAGCAGTTCGGCAACGCCCGCTCGCCCTTCAGCATCAAGTATTTCCTGATCGCCATCCTCTTCGTGCTCTTCGACGTGGAGATCATCTTCCTGTACCCGTGGGCGGTGAACTTCAAGGCGCTCGGGCTGCTGGGTTTCGTGGAGATGGTCCTCTTCATCGGCTTCGTGCTGGCGGGCTTCTTCTACGTTATCAAGAAGGGCGCGCTCAAGTGGGAATGATCCTTGTGGACCAACGGACATGAGCAACGAGATCACGCCCCGCCCCGCCCTTGGCAAACCGGCCATCGTGCCGCCGCCCAAAGGATACTCCGGCGCGGGTTTCATGACCACGAAACTGGAGGACGCCATCGGCCTGGCCCGCAAGAACAGCATCTGGCCATTGCCTTTCGCCACGAGTTGCTGTGGCATCGAATTCATGGCCACCATGGCCAGCAACTACGACCTCGCGCGTTTCGGCATGGAGCGCCTCAGCTTCAGCCCGCGTCAGAGCGATCTGCTGATGGTGATGGGGACCATCGCCAAGAAAATGGCTCCCGTGCTGAAGGACGTTTACACCCAGATGGCCGAGCCGAAATGGGTGCTCAGCGTGGGTGCGTGCGCCAGCAGTGGCGGCATCTTTGATACCTACAGCGTCTTGCAGGGCATCGACCGCGTGATCCCGGTGGATGTTTACGTGCCGGGCTGCCCGCCCCGTCCGGAGCAGATCATCGACGGCATCCTGAAGATCCAGGAGCTGGTCGCGAATGAAGGCTTCCGCCGCCGCTACAGCAAGGAGTACGAGCACCTGCTCAAGACCTACAAGATCGACTGATCGTGCCAGCCTTCGCCATCAAAGCCGACCGCGATCAGCTCACGATCGACAAGCTCGCCGCGCAGTTCGGAGAGCGTGTCACCGTGGACTACAAGCCCGCGGCCGACGCACCGAAAGTGAGTGGTGGTGTGGTGATGGGTGACATGCTCATCCTGTCGGTGCAGAAGCCCGCCATCCACGATGTGCTGAAGTTCCTGCGCGACGAGATGGACTTCAACTTCCTCACCTCGATGGGCGGCATGCACTACGCGGACCGCGACATGCTCGGCCTGGTGTTCCAACTGCACAGCATGCGCAACGGCCATCGCATCCGCTTGAAAACGGAGACTCCGCTCAAGGATCCGGTGTTCCCCACCTTCACGGACCTGTGGGCCACTACCAACTGGATGGAACGCGAGGCCTGGGACTTCTTCGGCATCAGCTTCGCCGGCCACCCGAATTTGAAACGGATCCTCAACATGGAGGACTTCCCGGCCTTCCCGATGCGGAAGGACTACCCGCTGGAGGACCCCACGCGCGAGGACAAGGACGATAGCTACTTCGGCCGATGATGCTTCGACTGGCTCAGCACGACATCGCCCCACTCTGGTGACATGAACAACGCAGTGGCCAAGCCCGATTACTGGAAGCACGACCTGGTGCCCAATACGGAGCACAAGGATCTGAACACGCTCAACCTAGGGCCCACGCACCCCGCCACGCACGGCATCTTCCAGAACGTGCTCACCCTGGACGGCGAAGTGATCCAGAGCGCGGAGCAGACGATCGGCTACATCCATCGCGCCTTCGAGAAGCTGGCGGAGCGCCGTCCCTTCTACCAGATCACCACGCTCACGGATCGGCTGAACTATTGCAGTTCGCCGATCAACAACATGGGCTGGCACATGACCGTGGAGAAGCTCTGCGGCATCGAACTGCCCAAGCGCGTGGAGTACATGCGCGTGATCGTGATGGAACTGGCGCGCATCGCCGACCACCTGATCTGCAACAGCGTGATCGGCGTGGACACCGGCGCGCTCACCGGCTTCACCTACATCTTCCAGCAACGCGAGAAGATCTACGACATCTACGAGGAGGTCTGCGGTGCGCGTCTCACCACCAACATGGGCCGCATCGGGGGCTTCGA